>OJUG01001897.1_pt1 | contig 24436 bp, 22 predicted proteins | sample 1599841 | NCBI WGS metagenome assembly OJUG01 (sample SAMN04168659, study PRJEB22393) | human gut metagenome | biome: human gut microbiome; feature: stool | host: Homo sapiens | collected 2014-05-12 | reverse complement strand
AATGTCTGTATTTTCATCTTCTATAACATTGCCCTCTATTAAAAACACATCCATACCAATGTTTTTGGCACACATATCTTCTTTCACATCATTTCCTACCATAAGACAATCTTCAGGATCTTTATCTATGGTCTTTAATATGTGTTTGTAATAATTTAGATTAGGCTTTGCATAACAGGAATTCTCATATGTAGTAATTAATGAAAAATCCTCTACATTCAATCCCGTCCATGAAATTCTTTCATATGTAGCAGCTTCCGGAAATATTGGATTTGTAGCAATAACTAACTGATAGCCTTTATCCTTTAAAATGCTGACACACTGATTTACAACATCAGTAGGACTTGTAATATATCTTGCTATTGCAAAATCTTCTTTATAAAATTTTATAATCTCTTTTTCGATTTTACGACGGTCTTTTCTTTCCATTTTTCCATTACCATCTGTCATAAAATTTTCAAAAGCCTTCCAAAAACATACTTCATTTGTAATAAGACCATCATTTTCCACCATGGCTTTCTGACCAATCATAAGTCCCGCTATAACTTTCTTTGAATCATAGCCGGTAGAATCAAGTCTGCTACTTAAAAGATTTATGTACATATCAGTAAATTCTTTCATGTCCATTGGAAGTAAAGTTCCATCTAAATCAAATAATATAGTGTTCATTAATAATAAATCCTATTCATCCCAATTGTGGTATACCTGCTGAACATCTTCATCTTCATCTAATCTGTCGATAATAATATTCATCTTCTTAATAGCTTCTTCATCAGTTAATGTAACATAATTCTGTGGTATCATGGTTACTTCTGCATTTGCCATCTTAATGCCTTCTTTTTCTAATGTCTCACGAACTTCACTGAAAGCATCAGGATCAGTTAAGATTTCATAACTGTCTTCTTCGTCTGAAAAATCTTCAGCTCCTGCATCAAGTGCCATCATCATAAGTTCATCAGAATCCATGTCACACTCTTCTTTATCAATAATAATCTGTCCTTTTTCATCAAACATATATGATACACAGCCCTGTGTTCCAACATTTCCACCACCTTTTGTAAAGCAGTTTCTAACATTGGCAGCTGTTCTGTTCTTGTTGTCTGTAAGTGCATCTACGATAATAGCTGTACCATTTGGACCATATCCTTCATATCTTGCTGACTCATAATTTACTGCAGCTGCATTTCCAGCTGCCTTTTTGATACCTCTGTCAATTGTATCGTTTGGCATGTTGTTTGCTTTTGCTTTTGCAATAACATCACGAAGCTTGCTGTTGTTGTCCGGATCAGCTCCACCTTCCTTTACAGCTACTGCTATTTCTTTTCCTATAATTGTAAATAATTTTCCTTTTGCAGCATCATTCTTTTCTTTCTTGTGCTTTATATTTGCAAATTTTGAATGTCCTGACATAATCTAACTCCTTTGTATTTGTTCTTTTTACCACCTAAAAGTTTAACATTTTATATTTTAATAGTCAACTTTCACTGCTTTATGTATCAAGTTCTAAGCTAATGCATAATGCCTTGTCTACTGTTTTTAACATTTCATCATCCAGATGGCATACTTTGTCTTTTAAACGTTGTTTGTCAATTGTCCTTAATTGTTCAAGTAATATAACTGAATCTTTTATAATATTACATTTTTCTTTATCAATTTTAATATGGGTTGGCAGTTTTGCTTTCGACATGCGGCTGGTAATTGCTGCAACAATCACTGTTGGGCTGTGTCTGTTTCCTGTATCATTTTGAATAATAAGAACAGGTCTTATGCCACCTTGCTCAGAACCAATCACAGGTCTTAAATCTGCATAAAAAATATCCCCACGTCTGATTACCATATTCACACTCCATTTACTATTAGTTTTCTTTATTTAATAACTATAGTATTCCACTTTTTGGAATGTGTATTCAATTATATTAAAATTTATATAATATACGTATTTAATATTATTTTTTATGATACACGTATTTAATACCAAAAGATATGACATGTGTATTTAATATTAAAGATTTATATTATATGTATCATCAAAGTAATCCTTTGTACCAACAACTTTTCCATCTTTTAAGTAAACTCTTGGTACTCTTTTACCTAAATCACATACAAACTCATAATTAAATGTACCTGCAAGCACTGACAAATCATCAATTAAAATTGTCTCATCACCGTCTGTTCCTGCCAAAGTAACTTTGTCACCTACACACACATCTTCAATGTCTGAAACATCTACCATAAACTGATCCATGCACACTCTTCCAATAATTGGTGCTTTCTTTCCATGTATAAGAACATAACCTTTGTTTGAAAGATTTCTTGGATATCCGTCACCATAACCAATAGGTATTGTTGCCACTGTCATATCTTTGTCTGCAATAAATGTATGACCATAACTAACCCCTCTTCCTTTCTCAATAGTCTTTACGTATACTACATGAGAATAAAGGTTCATTGCAGGCTTTAACTTCATGTTCTCCTGATCCATTTCATCTGATGGATAAAGTCCATAAAGTGAAATACCTACTCTGTCTATATCCATTGCCGTGTTTGGCATTTCCATTGTTGCCGCACTGTTGGCACACTGATGAATAGGAATATTTACTCCTGCCTTCTCAATATCATTTATAAACTTTTTAAATATATTAAGCTGTTTATTTGCGGAACTTTTGTCTTTATAATCTGCTTTTGCAAAATGAGTAAATATTGACTCTATTTTGATGTTTTCAAGCTTTGATATTTCTTTTATTTCATCTACTGCATCTTTACTTGGAATATATCCAATACGGCTCATTCCTGTATCACTTGCAATATTTATTTTTGCCACTTTTTCTGACTGCTTTGCAACTTTTGAAAGTTCTTTTGCATCTTCAATTGAAAAAACAGGTGGTAACATTTCTTCATCTACAATCAACTGATAGTCACTGTGTGGTACATAACCCAAAATAAAAATAGGCTTTGTAATACCATGCTTTCTAAGTATGTGTCCTTCCTCAGGCGTTGCCACAGCATATCCATAACACATATAATCTATTGCTTTTGCGATAGGAACTGCACCATGACCATAGCCATCTGTTTTTATAACAGCAATTAAATTTGTTTTTTCAGTAATATTCTTTCTCATCAACTGCATATTGTAACAAATATTGTCTAAATCTACTGTTGCATAACATCTAAAATACTTTTCATTAATATTCATTTTATCCTTCTTCCGTTTTATTTAATCTCACCTTTTAATGCATCCGGTATATATCGGATAATGTCTGTTGCCATCATGCTTTCTTTACTTATATGCATTGCGGCAATGTCACCGGCAAGTCCGTGTATATAAGCACCAAGTGCCGGTACAAGATTAAGATCTGTTCCAATGCCAATAAGTCCTGCAAGAATACCTGTTAACACATCACCACTTCCTGCTGTAGCCATTCCACTGTTTCCTGACAAATTAATGTAAGTTGCATTTTCTGTTGCAATAACACTTCTTGCATCCTTTAATACAACAGATATATTGTGTTTATAATTTACTTCTTCTGCCCTTTTTACAATATCTTTTAAAATATCATCTATGGAAATCGCCTCAAATCTGCTTAGTTCTTTCAGATGAGGTGTAATTATAACATTTTTGTGAAACTTCTTTTTAATATCTTCATGTCTTGCAATTGTATTAATGCCATCTGCATCTAATACACATGGATGACCTGACTCCAATGTTTTTTCAACCATCAGACTTTGTACCTCTCCTGTACCAATGCCTGGACCAATGGCAACAACATCACTCCAGTTAAGGCATGCATCTAATGCTTTTTCGTCAAATTCATCTATTGTGTAAGTATTAATCATGGCTTCAGGTATCAATTTGGCAATAACATTTCTGTTATTTTCATGAGTAAACACTCTAACCATTCCTGCACCTGTTTTAAATGCTGCAAGTGCTGACAAAACAGCTGCTCCTGAAATGTCTTTGCTACCTGCAATAACAAGAATCTTTCCATATGTACCTTTGTTTGAATAATTTTGTCTCTTAGGTACAAAATGCAAATCTTCTTTTTCAATATATTTAATTGCATCATTTAATACATCACTTTTGGCAAATCCAATATCTGCTACCGTAACTTCGCCACAATATTGGGCTCCTGGATACAATACTGTGCCAACCTTTTCATAACCAAATGTAACTGTATAGTCAGCATTTACTGCACAACCTAAAACTTTTCCTGATGTGGCATCAACACCTGATGGAATATCTACCGCATACTTATGTGCTCTTGCACTATTAATATAATCAATAACTTCCTTGTAATGTCCTTTAACATCTCTTGACAATCCAACGCCGAAAATTGCATCTACAATAACGTCTGCTTCTATCAGGCTGTCAGATATTTCAATGCCAAGATTTTTAACGATATGAAGCTGGGTTTTAAAATCTTCTGTGCCTTTGTCTTTATCGCCTAAAATATAAATACAGGTGCTATACCCCAAAAGGTGTAACATCCTGCATACTGCAAGACCATCTGCCCCGTTGTTGCCAACACCTGCCACAACAAGTACAGTATGATCTTTCTTTTCTTTTTCTTCAATAAAATTTGCAACGCTTAGTGCTGCTCTTTCCATTAAAACAATTCCGGGAATTCCAATATTCTCAATTGTATTTTTATTAATGGACTTCATTTCGTTGCCAGTTAAAATACTTTTCATTTGTCCCTCCCACTGTTATTAACTTTATTCTTTATTTTTCCTTTCGGAAATACTATATGTAAGTTTCATTAAACTTTCTGATAAATGAACATTTTCCACAATAATGTCATTTGAGAAAGCTAAATCAGTATGTGCGAAATTCCAAAATGCCTTAACACCACATTCCACAAGCTTTTCTGCTATCTTTCTTGCAGGCTCCTTTGGAAGTGTTAATGCTACAATCTCCACATGATTCTCTTTAACATAATCGTACAAAGTATCAATATCATATATTGTGGCATTTTGTGTTTTTTTGCCAATCAATTCAGGATTTTTGTCAAACAGTGCTGTTATCTCAAATCCTCTGTTTTTAAAATTGTTGTAATTGGCAAGTGCCTGTCCCAAATTTCCTGCACCAACGATAACCATTTTGTGCGGTATGTCAAGGCCTAACAACTTCCCTATTTCATCATACAAATACTGGACATTGTAACCATATCCCTGCTGTCCGAATCCTCCAAAATTGTTAAGGTCCTGTCTAATCTGAGATGCAGTTACATTCATCATTTTGCTTAATTCTTTAGAGGAAATTCTTTCTATATTTTGAGATTTTAATTCATCTAAATATCTATAATATCTTGGCAGTCTTGAAACTACTGCCTTAGAAATTTTGTTCATAATTCTCTCCTACTTATTTATATATGCTAATTATAAAGTTATACCAAAAGATTGTCAAATATTTGTCATTCTTTATTTTGTTTAAAAATTTTGTATTTTATGGTAGACTACCTTAGGAGAAAAATAAGTAAACATTTGGAGGGAACCATGATTTTATCATGTAATCATATAAGCAAATCATATGGTGTTGAAACAGTTCTTGACGACTGTTCATTTTTCATTAATGATTACGAAAAAGCTGCACTGGTTGGGAACAATGGTGCAGGCAAATCTACTATATTTAAAATAATTATGGGAGAACTTTCATCTGACTCAGGTACTGTCACTATTGGAAAAGACAAAACCATTGGATACCTTGCACAGTATCAGGATTTAAGTTCTAATCATACTATTTATGAAGAAGTTAAGTCTGTCAAACAAAATTTAATTGACATGGAAAACAAATTAAAAGAATACGAAAAGGAAATGTCTCTTGTATCGGGTAAGGATTTATCTTCTCTTATGGAAACTTACACCAACTTAGAACATCGTTTTCAGTTATTAAATGGATATTCTTACAAAAGCGAAATTGAAGGTGTTATTAAAGGACTTGGTTTTACTGAGGATGATTTTGACAAACAGGTTGGTAATTTGTCAGGTGGTCAGAAAACAAGAGTTGCCCTTTGTAAGTTACTTTTAGAAAAGCCTGACATTATTATGCTGGATGAACCTACAAACCATTTGGACCTTAATTCCATCAAATGGCTTGAAACATATCTTTTAAATTATAATGGTGCAGTTTTAATTATTGCTCATGACAGATATTTTTTGGACAAGATTGTAACAAAGGTTATTGAAATTGAAAATCATAAGTCCCATACATATGAGGGGAACTATTCTGATTTTGCAAAAAAGAAAAAAGAAAATCGTGATGCTTTAATGAATTTGTATTTAAAGCAGCAAAGTGAAATCAAGCATCAGGAAGAAGTCATTGCAAAACTTCGTTCTTACAAGCAGGAAAAGTTTTATAAACGTGCCCAAAGCCGTGAAAAAGTCCTTGAGAAGACTGAACGCATTGAAAAGCCACAGGAACTTCAGGACAATATGAACATAACTTTAGAACCTGATATTGTAAGTGGCAATGATGTTTTAGCAGTTGAAGATTTGGAAAAATCATACTCCTCTGTTCTCTTTAGCCATTTAAGTTTTGAAATCAAACGCAGTGAACATGTGGCATTAATTGGTGATAACGGAACAGGTAAAACAACAATTTTAAAAATTATAAACGGATTAGAATCAGCTGACTACGGTACCATCAAACTTGGTACCAACGTTCATATTGGATATTATGACCAGGAACATCACAACTTGTCTGATGACAATACTCTTTTTGAAGAGATTGCCAATGCATACCCTAATATGACAAATACTAAAATAAGAAATACACTTGCAGCATTTATGTTTACAGGAGATGATGTTTTTAAAATGGTTGGAGATTTAAGTGGTGGCGAAAAGGGACGCCTGTCACTTGCCAAATTAATGCTATCAGAAGCTAATTTTATTATTTTAGATGAACCTACAAACCATTTGGACATGACATCTAAGGAAATATTGGAAAATGCCATTAACAATTATACCGGCACGGTTTTATATGTATCTCATGACAGATATTTTATAAATCAGACTGCCAGCCGTATACTTGAACTTACAAATACAAAACTTATTAATTATTTAGGAAACTATGATTATTATCAGGAGAAAAAAGATGAGCTTACTGCTACTTTTGCTCCTACTATTACAAAGACAAAGGAACAAAAAACTGTTTCTGCAAATAAACAGGATTATTTAGAAAGGAAAGCTGAGGCTTCAAGGATTAGGAAATTGAAAAATGATATATCTAAAGTAGAGGAACAAATAAAAAAATACGAGGACCGATTAAATGAATTGGATGACATGGTTCAGGACCCTGATGTTGCTACCAATTCTGCAAAACTTAATAAAATCAGTAAAGAGCAAAATGAAATTAGTGATAAGTTGGACCAGCTTATGGAAGAGTGGGAAATTTTATCCGATCAACTATAATAAGTTTTGTTGGCAAATTGGTGTCTTTTATTGTATTTTAATTAATTTTATTTTATACTATATGTATTGATTTTTAACGGTTAAAGGAGACATTATTATGGATAACAAAAAAGTAGTTGTTGCTCTTGGAAGAAATGCTTTTAGTGAATCATTTCCAAAACAACAGAAACGTGTTAAAGCTGCAGCAAAAGCAATTGCTGATTTGGTAGAAGAAAAATATGAAGTTATCATTACACACAGTAACGGGCCACAGGTTGGTATGATTCAGACCGCTATGACTGAATACTCAAGACTTGATGAAAACAGAACTGTTGCACCTATGTCAATTTGTGGTGCAATGAGTCAGGGGTATATTGGCTTTGATTTACAGAATGCTATTCGTACAGAGTTATTATCACGTGGCATTTACAAACCTGTCAGCACTATTATTACACAGGTTAGAGTTGATCCTTTTGACAAGGCATTTAATGCTCCATCAAAGGTTATTGGACGTTTGATGACAAAGGAAGAAGCTGACAATGAAAAGAAAAAAGGAAACTATGTTGAATACGAAGAAGGAGAGGACGGATACAGAAGAATTATCGCTAGTCCAAAGCCAATCGATATTTACGAGATTGATGCCATTAAGGCTTTAGTTGATGCTCATCAGCTTGTTATTGCTGCAGGTGGTGGTGGTATTCCTGTTTTACAGCAACGTACAGGTTTAAAAGGTGCCAGTGGTATTATTGAAAAAGACTACACAGCTGCAAAACTTGCAGATATGCTTGATGCTTCTACTCTTATGATTCTTACATCAAGTGATTATCTTACAATTGAAAAAGATGGCAAAACTGAGGAATTAAAAGAGCTTTCAGCTACTGATGCTGAAAAACTTATTGAAGACGGATACTTTGATCCTGTAACATCACTTCCAAAGATTGATGCATCAGTATCATTTGTTCAGGCTGGAGAAGTACGTGAAGCAATTATTACAAATCTTTCAAAAGCTAAAGACGGAATCCGTGGAAAAGTTGGAACAATAATAAAATAAAATCGGTATACTAAAAGGACACTTTCATTTTGAGGTGTCCTTTTAGTATGCAAAGAGAAACCTGACAGGATACTATATTTCAAAACACGTTGTTGTCTTTGTTTTTTCTGCGCCGCCTATCAACTGTGTTTTTTCGCTAACTCGCCCTAACGGGCTCAGACAAGCTTCAAACACAGTAGCTATGCTCGAAAAAACTTTGACAACTGCCTATCGTTTTAAAATATAGTATCCTATCAGGTTTCATATTTTATATTTAAGAGTCATTTCAAAATGAAAGAGCCCTTCAAGTATAATGGTTCATTTGTATTTACAATTCTGTCATACTATATAAGTCATAGTATATTCCTTTTTTATTTATTAATTGTTCATGTGTTCCCTGTTCTTCTATTCCATTTTCTGTAAGAACTAAAATTTTCTCGGCATTTCTAATTGTTGAAAGTCTGTGAGCAATTACAAGTGTTGTTCTGTTTTTTGCAAGTTTTTCCATTGATTCCTGTACTACTTTTTCACTTTCATTATCTAGGGCTGATGTTGCCTCATCAAATATAAGAATTGGTGGATTTTTTAGGAATACTCTTGCAATTGAAAGTCTCTGCTTTTGTCCACCTGACAGTTTGATACCTCTTTGTCCTATGTCTGTGTCAAAACCATTTGGAAGAGACATAATAAAGTCATAAGCATTGGCCTCCTTTGCAGCTGCAATGACTTCTTCTTTTGTGGCATCAGGCTTACCATACTTAATATTCTCATATATGGTTCCTGCAAACAGATAAACATCCTGTTGAACCATACCAATATTGTTTCTAAGGGATTTTAGTTTTACGTTTCTAATATCTTCATCGTCAATAAAAATACTTCCTGAAGTTACATCATAAAATCTTGGAATAAGATTGCACAATGTGGTTTTACCGGCACCTGATGAACCAACCAATGCAATATAAGAGCCTGCAGGTATTTCAAGATTGATATGCTTTAACACCCTATGTGCATTGTCGTTGTATCTAAAGGAAACATCGTCAAACTTAATATTTCCTACAACATCTGTCATATCTTTTGCGTCAGCACTATCTTTAATTTCAGGTTCCATATCCAAAATCTGCCTAAATCTTTCGTAACCTGAATATCCATTTTGAAACTGTTCTGTAAAATCAATCAATGTTTTAACAGGGTCAGTAAAAATATTTATATAAAGAAGAAATGTAACAAAATCAGTGACAGTAACCATATTTTTTGTAATCATAATTCCACCGGCAACAATAACCACAAGATTAATCATGGTATTAAAGCCGGTAAGTCCTGCATTGTAACCACCCATATATTTGTAATTATTTTTCTTTGCCTCTAAAAATGCCTTGTTTCCAACTTCAAACTTATCATTTTCCAACTCTTCATTGGCAAAAGATTTTACTACTCTTATTCCTGATAAATTATCTTCAATCTGCTCATTAATGGCAGCTATTTTCTTTCTATTTATTCTAAATGTCTGCTTCATTTTCTTATTAAAGAAATATGCATAGACAATCATAAATGGAACAAGTGCAAATGCAGCTATTGCCAGTTTTTTGTCAATGCTTAATAATATACACAATGCACCAATAATTTTTATAACTGATATGGTAACATTTTCAGGTCCATGATGAAGTAACTCTGTTATGTCAAATAAATCAGAAGTGATTCTGGACATTAGCTGACCTACTTTTTGGTCATCAAAAAATGAAAATGGCATTTTTTGAAAATGTGCAAATATCTCCGCTCTCATATCGTATTCTATTTTTGCCCCCATAACATGACCGTAATTTGATATAAAATAATTGCAGTATACTTGAATTATTATTAAAATAAATACAGCTATTGCAATACTTATAATGTGCTTAAATGCTTCACCTGCATCCATGTACACCACTGTTGAAGTAATATATCTTACCACCAAAGGTATTACAAGGGCTACCATAGATGCAATGATGGCAAAAAATGTATCTGCAAAAAACACTTTTTTATAGGGCTTATAGTAGCCAATCATTTTCTTTAAATTTTCTTTCATGACTTTTTCCTTTTTTGTTTCTCTTAATATTTTCCTTATTTAAAATTTTTAATACTACATCCTTACTTATAGACGAAACTAAACTCCTTATACCATACAAAGTAAAATCCTGTATGGTAAAGGAGTTTTATTTCTTTATTTATTATGCATTATTAGTCCATTAATGATTCTAATGTTTTTCTAATTGCTAAAATGAATTCTTCTGTATTTAATTTCTTCTTGTTTTCTAATGTTGAAATTAAATATAAATCACCTGTCATTTCACCATTTTCGATTGTGTCAATACAAGCCTTTTCAAGTTTGTCTGCAAATGCCATAAGATCTGGAAGATTGTCAATTTCTCCTCTCTTTCTAAGAGCACCTGTCCATGCAAAAATTGTTGCAATAGGGTTTGTTGATGTTTCTTCACCCTTTAAGTACTTGTAGTAATGTCTCTGAACTGTTCCGTGAGCTGCTTCATATTCATAGTATCCCTTTGGTGAAGCAAGCACTGATGTCATCATTGAAAGTGAACCAAATGCTGTAGCAACCATGTCTGACATAACATCACCATCATAGTTTTTACAAGCCCAAATATATCCACCTTCTGATCTCATAACACGGGCAACTGCATCATCAATAAGTGTGTAGAAATATTCGATTCCTGCAGCGTCAAATTTTTCCTTATATTCAGCTTCAAAAATATCATTGAAGATATCCTTGAATGTATGGTCATACTTCTTTGAAATAGTATCTTTTGTAGCAAACCATAAATCCTGTTTTGTATCAAGGGCAAAATTAAAACAACTTCTTGCAAAGCTTTCAATTGATTCATTAATATTGTGCATACCCTGAATAATGCCCGGTGTTTCAAAGTTGTGAATCAACTCTCTTGTTTCTTCTCCTGCTTCGTTTGTATAAACAAGTTCTGCTTTTCCGGCTGCAGGAATTTTCATTTCAACACCCTTATAAACATCACCGTATGCATGACGTGCAATAGTAATTGGCTTTGTCCAATTTTTTACATATGGCTCAATACCTTTTACAATAATTGGAGCTCTGAAAACTGTACCATCTAAAATAGCTCTGATAGTTCCGTTAGGGCTCTTCCACATTTCTTTTAAATTGTACTCAGGCATTCTTGCTGCATTTGGTGTAATAGTTGCACATTTAACAGCTACTCCGTATTTCTTTGTAGCTTCTGCTGAATCAAAAGTAACCTGATCATTAGTTTCATTTCTGTACTTTAGACCTAAATCATAGTACTCTGTCTTTAAATCAACGAATGGTAATAACAACTCATCTTTTATCATCTTCCAAAGAATTCTTGTCATTTCGTCTCCATCCATTTCTACTAATGGAGTAGTCATTTTAATTTTTTCCATCATAAGTCCTCCTAAATCTAATGTAGTATCCTTGTAGATTATATCGAACTTCTGTGGGAATGTAAAGAAATAACCACTTTCAAAAATTTTTTCCTAACTTTATCAGCTAAATATTCCCTTAGCGTTAATAAGTCCTGCCCCTTGTCTGTTTTTATCCATAAGCATATCAATTGCACTTTCTTTTAATATCTTCTTGCACTGATTATTTGACAAATTTTCATTTTTAGAAAGCATTAATGCTATAACACCTGTAACAATTGGTGTAGCCATTGAAGTTCCACTTTTTACCACATAATAATATTTTTTTTGCCACAAATTTGAACAACTTACGATTCTATTTGCCGGGGCTAATATATCAGGCTTTATTATGCATTGTTTTGTTGGACCTCTTCCTGAATAATTATAGGTATATTTTCCATTTACGAACATTCTTACATTGTCATTTTCTGCCCCAACTGTAACTATTTTTTTACAGTCACCCGGAGTTGATATTGAACTTGGTCCCGGACCATTGTTTCCTGCGGCAGCAATCACTACATATCCAAGGTCCCACAACAGTTCCACTTCATCAATCAGCTTTTTATTTTGTGTATCATTGTTATTTAATGTACCAAAAGAAAGATTAACTACTTTTATGTTATATTTCTTTCCATTGTCAACTATCCAATGTAGTCCATTCAGCACATGTTTCTCCCTTCCTATGCCTTTATTATTTAAAACTTTTATGGATATGATTTTTGACTTTGGAGCAACGCCTTTCATTATTCCATGAGACAGTTTGCCGGAGCCTGCAACAATACCTGATACATGAGTTCCATGTCCTTCATCGTCATAAGGTGTTGTTTTATTATTTACAAAATCCTTAAAATATAAAATTCTATCTTCAAAGTCAGGATGTGGGCTTATGCCACTGTCAAGAACTGCCACAACTACATCTTTACCTAATATATTTTGACTGTGAATATCATTTATTTTTAACTTTTTTATTACCTTATTCATATTTCCTCTATTGTTAAAATTTAATATAATATATGCTTAATTTTCACCTAAGGATATATTATTTAAAGATTTTAGAGAAAATTGTAAACCAGACAGGCTATATGTCATATTATTTAGTGTAAGTAAAATTTAGGGAGATTTAACATGAGTGATTTAGCAGCAACAAATTGTGGATGTGGATGCGACGGAGGAAACAACAATAACTGTTTATTCCTTATCCTTATTCTTTTATTCTGTGGTGGCTGTGGAAATGGCTGTGGAAACGGTGGATTCTTTGGTGGAAATGACTGCTGTTCAACAATAATCTGGTTATTTATCCTCTTTAGCTGCTGTGGCTGTGGAAACGGTGGATTCTTTGGTGGAAATGGTAACGGTTGCGGTTGTGGCTGTTAGTTGACGACACTGATTTATATGAGTACGATTTAGGCTGTTTATTAACCAATGCTTTTCTGAATGATTATTCTGAAAATACAAATTTTTTGATTATATTAATCTGCATAAGCATTATTTAAATTTAATAAACATATGCTTAAATAACCACATGTGCAAATTGTTGATTGGAGGAATTACAGGCTCATGGGAAATAATCAAATGAAACAGACAAAATTTGATTGTGCTGTAAGTAGCAAAACCATGCAGTTAATTAAAGCTGTAATTCCTTACATCAACAATCCTGCATCTCAATATATTGGTACTTTAATAAAATTTTTAGAGCTAAAAAATGCCATGGATTACCACAATTCGCCTGTTTGTGCATTGGACTGTGACAAGCATTCAACTATGGATGATATGCTGGATGATTTGATGGATTTTATGGATGAAGATACAAAGGAAAGTTTTGAGTCTTTTAAAATGATGTTTGACTTAATGCAAAACGGAGAAAACTTTGATATGTCTTCTTTTATGGGAGATATGGGGGATGATTTTTCTTTTGCAAATAATAATTTTTCTGATAGTGATGGAGGTAATGGATATGACGACCAACAAATGGATGGATGATCCTGTTTTAAACGGACTTTCAAATGAAAAACTGGAGGCTTTAACAGCCATTATTGAAGGGGCAAAAGGTATGGAGCCAAGGAAAATGCTTACATATTTTATACAGCAGTCAAATCTTGCAGGAAAAAAAGGAATCAATTTTACAAACAAAGAAACTGAACTTATTTTAAATGTGCTAAAAGAAGATATGTCCCCTGAAGAAATCAAACGTATAGACATGGTTAAGCAGATTGTAAACTCATTGTCCAAAAAGAAATAAAAGAATTTTTTCGTAAAAAAGATGCTGTTTGCAATTAAACAGCACCTTTTTTTAATCATTATCACCCTGATATTTCATGTGATATTTTTTCTTTTTTCTGTCATAAACAATATCTGCATTTCCGATTATATCCCTGTATTCAAACAAAAAGCTTCTAATTTCACTTATATCCCTAGACACTGTTTTTCCGGATATATTATATTTATCGGATAATTCTCTAGTTGAAAAATATTTATCATTTATTCCCATATAAAAAATATCTAAAATGCGATGTATTTTGCTATATCTACTCATAACAATAATACATATTAATTCTTTCTATCTTTCAAAAACTGTAATACTGTCATAACCAAAATTACAATTGCAGCAAGTAATACTAAATACCCGCCCAATTTTAATGATACATCCACACTGGCAAAATCTGATCCTCCATGTATTGAAGCGCTAAAGAAGCAATCATATAAAACCATAAGGAAATTAATTGCTGCTGGTATTAAAGCTATTAACTGCTTTGCCAATACTGTTAAAGCACATACTGCAACGATAAAAATAATCGAAATTATTCCATGACTTGATATGTAATTTGTGCTTGATGAACCTGAGTATCCACCAACACTTGCTTCGGCATCAATAAATGGTAAAAAACATGCGATAATACCTACTAAAGATGCTATAAATAATATAACCTGTAAGCCTGTAAATTTTCGTCCTCCTATTTCTATCTCTTTTTTGTCTACCTTATCTGCAAACTCTCCTACCTTATTTTGTACATCATCTAATTTTTTCTGTGTCATAATTTTTACCTCCATAATCTTTTGTTTTTTTAATGACACTTTAATTGTACAAATAGCCATAGACACCTGTATGTCCCACAAAAAAAATAGTGCAGTTATTGCTCAGGCTAAAACGAATTATAAAATTAGGACTATCGCTCTAGTGATAGTCCTATTTATCATAGATTATAAATTCTTTAATGAATTTTATTTAACAACCAAGTTAATGATTCTTCCCGGAACATAAATTTCTTTTACAATGTTTCCGTTAATCTTGTCTGCAATAGCTTCTTTTCCGGCAGCAATTGCATCTTCCTTTGAAATATCAGCAGGTACTTCTATAACTTCTTTTGTCTTTCCATTAATCTGAACAGGAATCTTGATTTCGTCATCTTTCATCAATTCCTCATCAGCTTCAGGCCATGAGTTATTTTCAAATACACTACCTGTATTTCCAAGTTTCTCCCAAAGTTCTTCAGCTATATGAGGTGCAAATGGAGCAATCAGAGTTGTAAATGTCTGAATAGTTTCCTTATCAACTCCTCCTTCTTTCTTTGCAATTTCATTTAACTTGTTATTGTATTCCATAAATCCTGAAACAACAGTGTTTAAGCTAAAGTCTTCAAGACGTTTTGTAATTGTGTGAACCATCTGGTGACGGATTTTAATCATTTCCTTTGTAGCCTTAACATCTTTTTCAATACTGTCAGTTGCCAACTTCCAGAACTTTGTAATAAATCTGTAAACACCATCAATTCCTCTTTCATCCCATTCAGAATCAAGTTCAGGTGGTCCTACGAACATTTCATAAAGTCTTAATGAATCACATCCATAATCTCTTACTAAATCATCAGGAGAAACGACATTTCCTTTTGATTTACTCATCTTGATACCGTTCTTACCGGTAATCATACCCTGATTAAATAACTTCTTAAATGGCTCTTCAAAATCTACTACACCAATATCATATAGGAATTTTGTATAGAATCTTGAATATAACAAATGAAGAACTGCATGTTCAACACCACCAATATACATATCTACAGGTAAGTTGTCATGTGCCTTCTGTTTTGACACAAGTTCTTTGTCATTTTTGTTATCTACATATCTTAAGAAGTACCATGATGAACCAGCCCACTGTGGCATTGTGTTTGTTTCACGTTTTGCAGGCTTTCCACAACATGGACATGTTGTATTTACCCATTCGTCAATTGCTGCAAGTGGTGATTCACCTGTACCAGTTGGTTCATATGATTCAACATCAGGTAATAATAATGGTAACTGGTCTTCAGGTACCGGAACAGGTCCACAGTCAGGACAATGAACGATTGGAATTGGCTCACCCCAATATCTCTGTCTTGAGAATACCCAGTCACGTAATTTATAATTTACAGTTGCTCTACCAAAGCCCTTTTCTTCAATAATATGAGGAGCTTCCTTCTTAAGAACTGATGATTCCATACCATTCCATTCGCCTGAATTAATCATAGTTCCAACAGCTTCTGTATAAGCTTCTGTCATATTTTCAATTTCTTTTCCGTCTTTTGCAATAACCTGAATAATAGGAATATCAAACTTCTTTGCAAATTCAAAGTCTCTGTCATCATGAGCAGGTACACACATAATAGCACCTGTTCCGTAATCAGCTAATACATAGTCTGAAAGCCAGATTGGAACCTTTGCTCCGTTAAGTGGGTTAATTGCATAACTTCCTGTAAATACACCTGTCTTTTCTTTTCCCTGAAGTCTGTCTACTGATGACTTGTTTGCTGCCATCTGAATATATTCTTCTACAGCAGTTTTCTGTTCAGGTGTAGCAAGACCTAAAGCTTTTTCATGTTCAGGTGCTAAAACCATAAATGTTGCACCGTGAAGTGTATCAGGTCTTGTTGTATATACTGTAATAACGTCTTCTGTATTTTCAATCTTAAAGTCAACTTCTGCACCGTATGACTTTCCAATCCAGTCACTTTGCATCTTCTTAACTTTTTCAGGCCAGTCAAGTTTGTCCAAATCTGCTAATAATCTGTCAGCATAGGCTGTAATCTTTAACATCCACTGATTAAGATTTTTCTTTGTAACTTCTGCTCCACATCTTTCACAGCATCCGTTTACAACTTCTTCGTTTGCAAGACCTGTTTTACATGAAGGACACCAGTTAATTGGCATCTGCTTCTGGTATGCAAGTCCTTTTTTAAACATCTGAACGAAAATCCACTGTGTCCACTTGTAGAAGTTAGGATCAGTTGTATTTACTTCCATATCCCAATCATAAAGTGCAGCAATTTCGTTTATCTGTCTCTTAATATTTTTAATATTTGCTGCTGTTGAAATTGATGGATGAGTTTTCATTTTGATAGCATAGTTTTCAGCAGGTAAACCGAATGCATCCCATCCCATTGGATGAATAATGTGATATCCATGAAGCATCTTATATCTGCTCCAAACGTCACTAATAACGTATCCTCTCCAATGTCCTACATGAAGTCCAGATCCTGATGGATATGGAAACATGTCCAAACAATAATATTTTGGTTTTGTTTTGTCAGCGTTAATAGGATTTACATCCCAATTATGACGCCATTTTTTTTCAATTTCCTTATGATTATAAGGTGTTGCCATAACTATTTTCCTCCTAAAATTTATGTATATAAAAAGTTATTAAACTAATTAACTATAAGAATTATTCAGCCTTTTTGAAAGTTGTTTCCTTTACGGATGCTGTTTCTTTATCTTTATTTGTTTTTTTGTTTACTTCTTTTGTAGGCTGCTTCTTTTTCTTTGTTGTCTCTTCAATTCCTGCCTGTTTTTTTCTCTTCTTCAAAAAGTCTTTATTAACTTTTACCTTTTTACGGACAGTAGCTGATTTTGTGTATTTTATCTGACACATAACCTGACAGGAGCCAACATTTCCTGATGTATCTTTTGCCTTCACTACAACAGGCACCTTTTCATCAAGTCTTAATAGCTGCTTTTCAACGGTATATACCTGAACATCAACAATTGGTTCATCTGCTGATACACCGGCCTTAACCATGTTTTCAATTTTTTTTACATTGTCATCCTTTACAATGTCCGCAAGACTTTTACTGGAAACCTGCAAAGTATAAAGATTTTGTCCACATCTAACCTGTGGTGGGGTTGTATCTACAACTTTTATCTTTTGAGATATGTTGTATTTAGTACCGTTTTTTGCCTTATAGCTATACTTTACCTTGTATGTTCCTACAGTATTATAATCAATATCATTGTACTTAAGTCTGTTGGTAATAAATTTTCCATCTCCATTACATGCAATGATATTTCCATAATAATCAGGCTTATGGTCTCTTTCTACTTTAATAGTGTCAAGTCCTTTTACAACTGTTTCGCTTTTTATCTTTTTGTATGGATTGTCTGATGATGTGTCCGTTGGATCCCATCCACAGTTTCCATCGGGAACAATATACTTTTCAAATGTATTTGGAACTTTATCACCTTTTTTTCCTTTTTTCACAACAAACTCTGTACTACTCTTAAGATGATTATATATCCAGGCAGAATCTTCTGCATTTAAAACAACACATCTTCCTGATGTTTTCTTTTGTTTGTTGATGGCTTTGTAAGATTTTAGTGATACTCTGTAATCATACTTGTCCTTGTATGATGTAGAATAAATCCATATGTTGGTTCCAATTTCTGTTGCATTTTTATGCCAGCTTCCATTATTTTTTATCCATGAGTACTTTGTACTGTACTTAAACTTTCCCTTTGGAAGTTTATCACCTATCATACATTTAAAAGATTTGATGGGCTTTTTTGATTTTTTGTCTTTTGAATACTGATATACTATTACAGTTCTTAACTTTTTGTTTATTTCAATATAATAATTGTCTGAACCTTTTTCTTTTTGCTTTGAGGACTTGTCTCTTCCACTTTGACCAACTCCTGCAGCTTTATCCGCCTCATTGCTGACTTTATTTTGAACAAACATCAGTCCACCAAAAATAATCCCGGCTACAATTAATATTTCAATAATTGTGATCGCAGTATTTTTAAATTTTTTACTTTCTAAAATCTTTTTAATATCCAATTTAAAACTCCAATAAATACTTTGTGTTAAACCACATTATTGCCCACGCATACTAATTTATTATACAACATTATCTTCATTTTTCAACAGAAATTACGAAAAGGAACCATATTTGTTCAATATAATATAACAGAAAAAAACCAACACTTTTATTGTGTCAGTCTTTTTAATAATTTAAATTATATCCGGTTGTTCTTTTTCCCAATCCTGAATATAAATATCTACAATCTTATTTATCTTTTCAGTTTCGCCTTCAGCAGAAAAATCATATACACCGGCAGTTTTTATTCCCATATTGTGAGCTGTATTTAATGAATAAAATGCATCATCAAACAACCATGTTTCTTCAATATCACTGTCCATCTTTTCCATTGCAATATTAAAAATCTCCGGTCTGTCTTTTCCACTGCCTACTCCTGTAGCTGTAAGAATCTCCTTAAAGTATTTGTGAAGGTTAAGTCTATCAAAAGCCGCCTTTATCATAGGTTCATCTGTTGATGTTGCCACAACCATTGGTATTTTATTGGCATATGCTTTTTCAATAAAATCCATTACTCCGGGCTTTGGCATAGCCTCTTTTTCATAAAATGTATAAACCATGCTATTTATACCATCAATAATCTCCTTATTTGACTTGTCTATGCCGTGACGCTCTTTTAAATATTCTGCGGTCTCATTCATAGTCTGCTCAAACATAATCTCTGCCAAATTGTAATCAATTGCTATACCAATACTGTTTAAATAACGCTCTCCTGCATTCATCCATATGGACATTGAATCAAGAATTGTGCCATCTACATCAAAAATAAACCCTTTCTGCATATAGCCTCCTTAAATAATTGCTGATTTCATTTCTTTAACGTATTCTCCTACATATGGTACACTATCTTTGCCATATTTTGCAACTATTTTTACTATTGCACTTCCAACAATTGCTCCATCAGCATACTGACACACGTTTTTTGCCTGTTCAGGTTTTTCTATACCAAATCCAATTGCACAAGGTACGTCTGTAGCTTCTTTTACAAGTTTTGTCATTGCGCCTAAATCTGTTGTAATATTTTGTCTTATACCTGTAACTCCAAGTGATGATACAACATAAACAAAACCTTCAGCTGTTTTTGCAATTTTTGTAATTCTGTCTTCTGAAGTTGTTGCAATAAGCGGAATCAAATCAACTCCTGCTTCTTTACAATATGGTGCAAGTTCATCTCTTTCTTCATATGGACAGTCAGGTACAATTACTCCTGCAATTCCACATTCCACACATCTTTTCATAAACTTTTCTGTTCCATAACGATAAATTACATTTACATATGTCATAAATACTAAAGGAATTTTTACCTGATCCTTTATTTCTTTTATGGCATCGAATAACTTGTCTGTTGTGCAGCCTCCCTGAAGTGCTCTTAAATCAGCTTCCTGAATTACAGGTCCTTCTGCTATTGGATCAGAAAATGGAATTCCCACTTCAATAATGTCTGCTCCATTTTTTTCCATTTCTATTATTAATTTCTGTGTTGTTTCTAAATCAGGATCTCCACCTGTTAAAAAAGCTATAAAAGCCTTTCCATTTTTAAATGCATCACTTACTTTACTCATAAATCTGTACTCCTCTATATCTTGCTATGGCAGCCACGTCTTTATCACCACGGCCTGAAACATTAACTACTATAATTTTATCTTTATCAAGTGTCTTTGCATACTTCATTGCATAGGCAATGGCATGTGAACTTTCAATTGCAGGAATAATTCCTTCTGTTCTTGACAAATATTCAAAAGCCTCAACAGCTTCCACATCCGTAATTGGAACATATTTTGCTCTTCCTGTATCATGAAGATTTGCATGTTCCGGTCCAATACCAGGATAATCCAGTCCTGCTGAAATAGAATAAACAGGTGCAATCTGTCCATCTTCATTTTGGCAGAATAACGATTTCATTCCATGGAAAATGCCTTCTGTACCATTTGCTATTGTTGCCGCATTTTTAGGGTTATCAACACCAAGTCCTGCAGCTTCACATCCTATTAATGCAACATCTTTATCTTTTATAAAATTGTAAAATGCACCCATGGCATTTGAGCCACCACCTACACAGGCAATAACTGCATCAGGCATTCTTCCTTCAGCCTCAAAAATCTGTTCCTTTATTTCTTTACTGATAACACTCTGGAAATCTCTAACAATTGTTGGGAATGGGTGTGGTCCCATAACAGAACCAAGCACATATAATGTATCATCCATTCTGTTTGTCCACTCTCTCATTGCCTCATTTACTGCATCTTTTAATGTCATTGTTCCACTTGTAACAGGGTGAACCTTTGCTCCTAAAAGTTCCATTCTAAATACATTTAATGCCTGACGTTCGCAGTCTTCTTTTCCCATATAAACTTCACATTCCATATCCATAAGTGCCGCTGCTGTTGCCGTTGCCACACCATGCTGTCCTGCTCCTGTTTCTGCTATAACTCTTGTTTTACCCATTTTCTTTGCAAGTAAAACCTGACCTAATACATTGTTGATTTTATGGGAACCTGTATGGTTTAAATCTTCTCTTTTTAAATAAATCTTTGCCCCTCCTAAATCCTTAGTCATTTTTTCTGCATAATACAATAACGAAGGTCTTCCTGCATAATTGTTTAAAAGCTCTGTTAATTCCTTATTAAATTCAGGATCATTTTTGTAATAATTGTATGCTTCCTCAACTTCATTTACAGCTGTCATAAGTGTTTCAGGAACATATTGACCACCGTGTATTCCAAATCTACCTTTACTCATTGCTCTCTCCTTTTAATTCATCTAACATTTGTTTTTTATTTTCCGCTTTCATAAATGTTTCCCCAATTAAGACACCATTTACTTTAGCTTTTTTTAATCTCTCGATTTCTACATTACTTTTTATTCCGCTTTCTGCTACAAATAAAATATCCTCAGGTACAAGTGTTCTTAATCTTTCACTGTTTCCAATATCAACTGTAAATGTTTTTAAATCTCTGTTATTTACACCGATTATTCTTGCACCACTTTTTATTGCCTTTTCAACCTCTTCTTCATCGTGTGCCTCTACTAAAGCTGACATTCCAAGATTGTCGCAGATTTCAATGTACTTTCTAATTGTATCTTCATCCAGCAATGAACATATTAAAAGTACACAAGATGCACCGTGGATTTTTCCATCGTATATCATATATTCATCAATAACAAAGTCTTTTCTAATAAGTGGTATTGATACATTTTCACTTATTTCCTTTAAATATTTTTTATCACCTTTAAAATACTCTGGTTCTGTTAAAACTGAGATACATGTTGCACCTGCTTTTTCATATTCCTTTGCAATGTCCACATATGGAAATTTCTCAGCAATTATTCCTTTTGATGGTGAAGCCTTTTTTACTTCACAAATAAAATTAATACCCGGCTTAGCCAATGCTTTTTCAAATTCAAATTTTCCTTTTGGCATATCCAGTGCCTGTTTTTTTACAACTTCCAAAGAAATGGTCTTTTTTTCCTGTTTAACCCTGTTTTTTGTTGACTGTGCTAATTTATCTAAAATCATATTTTTACCTTACTTGTTACTTTCTTCAACGTATGCCTGTAATTTTTCGTAAGCTTTTCCGCTGTCTATTGTTTCTCTTGCAATGTTAATTGCCTCTTCATATGTAATATCATCTCGTTGGATATAAATACATGCTCCTGCATTTAACAAAACTGTATCTCTTTTTGGTCCCTGAATTTTTCCGGTTAAAATCTCCTTTGTAATCTGAGCATTTTCTACTCCGTTTCCACCTTCCAAATCAGACTTTTTACAAATGGAAATGTCGTAATCTTCAGGATTGATTTTGTAAGAATTTGTTTTACCATTTCTAATTTCACAAACTGTTGTTTTTGCGCTAGGAGTAATTTCATCCATTGTATCCTGACCAAATACAACCATACCTTTTTTTACTCCAAGTTTTAAAAGTACCTGAGCAATAGGCTCTACCAATTCTTCTTCATACACACCAATAATTTCCATTGATGCTCCTGCCGGATTTGTTAATGGTCCTAAAACATTAAAAATTGTTCTAAGTCCTAAAGCACCTCTAACAGGTCCTACAAACCTCATTGCCGGATGATATTTCTGTGCAAATAAGAAACAAAAACCAACTTTATCTAATAATTCTTTGCTTTGCTCAGGTTCCAATGTTATGTTTGCTCCTAATGCTTCTAAAACATCGGCAGCTCCTGACTTACTTGAAACTCCTCTGTTTCCATGTTTTGCAACTTTGCAACCTGCAGCTGCCGCTACAAATGCTGATGTTGTGGAAATATTAAACGTATTTGCCTTATCTCCACCAGTTCCTACAATTTCAAGCACATCCATGTTATGTAATAATTTTGTTCCATTATCACGCATACCTCTGGCTGAACCTGATATTTCTTCAATAGTTTCCCCTTTCATTCTAAGTGCTACAAGATACGCACTAATTAATGTATCCGGTGTTTCACCACTCATAATTTCATTCATAACTTCTTTTGCTTCGTTGAATGTTAGGTCCTGTCCTTCTACTATTTTTTCAATTGCTTCTTTTATCATGATTTGTCTCCTATATTTCCAAGAAATTTTTAACTATAGTTTTGCCCTGTGGCGTTAATACCGATTCAGGATGAAACTGTAATCCGTATATTTCATATTTTTCGTGTTTAACAGCCATTACTTCGCCGTCTCTTTCATCTATTGCTATTACCTTTAACTCATCAGGTATAGTATCTTTTTTTGCTGATAATGAATGATATCTTGCTCCTTTAAACCTGCCATCAAGACCTTTAAATATTGGAGCATTTTCAGTAATTGTCATATCACTTTGTTTTCCATGGATTAATTCTTTTGCATAAGTAACTTCTGCTCCAAAAACTTCGCATATACCCTGATGTCCCAGACATACACCAAGAATTGAATATTCTCCCTTTAACTGTCTTACAACATCTTCACATATTCCTGCATCTTCAGGTTTTCCGGGACCCGGGGAGAGAATAATGTGACTTGGATTCATTTCCTTAATATCTGAAATTGTACACTCATCATTTCTTATTACTTTAACCTGTCCCTTTGTTAGTTCTCCAATCAATTGAACAAGGTTATAAGAAAAACTGTCATAATTATCAATTAATAAAACCATTACTTATTCACCTCATTTCCTCTTTTGATTTCATGTTGGCTATAACCATTATCTTTTGTCTTAAATGATCATAAGCAATAATTTTGTCAAACAACATTAAATGATAATCATCAATTTCACTTTCTTTTAAGTTTAACTTTGGCTCTGCATATCCTATCATTTCATAACCAAAGTATCCTACAAAACCACCTGTAAATGTAGGCATGCCTTTGATTTTGGGTGATTTGTATTTTTCAAGTTGTTCCCTTAAGGCATCCATTGGATCCATTGTCACTGTAGTTTCAATCTCACCACTTTTTTGTGTTACCTTTCCGTTTTTGCATGTTATATGT
>OJUG01001890.1_pt1 | contig 24469 bp, 18 predicted proteins | sample 1599841 | NCBI WGS metagenome assembly OJUG01 (sample SAMN04168659, study PRJEB22393) | human gut metagenome | biome: human gut microbiome; feature: stool | host: Homo sapiens | collected 2014-05-12 | reverse complement strand
CAGAATTGTGCTTCCGCCCGGATGAGTCTGTCCTGAAAATTGACAGAAAATTTTCGGGAAGCGAACGAGCATTGGTTCATCAGAGAAGATGTCTGGTAAATGGAGATGCCAATGAATTAAAGCTTCGTGTGATTTTGGATAGATTTAGCGCAGAAGTATTTATTAATGATGGCGAGCAGGTTATGTCGGCTGTCATATTTACAGAGCAGGAGGCAAAAGGAATTTCATTCTTTGCGGAAGGTGCAGCTAAAATCGATGTGGTGAAATACGATCTGGTTTAGAAAACACATGATAAAACTTACATGGAGTTGGAAAACGCATGGATAATGATAGGGGGATTCCTAAAACGGGAATCCCCTTTGCAGTACAGATGGTGCGTGAAAAAATAGAAGCACTGCGTGTAATGCCAACCAGAGAGGAAATTCAGAAGCTGCTGGCAATCCGCATGCAGGCAGGAGCATGACTTGTAGAGTTCACACATTCACACAATCTTCACAAAATAATTAGCACTCACCTCTTGACGTGGCTAATAGCTGGTGTTATAGTAGGATTCAGATGAAGTGTTATAGCTTCACTAGAACAAACAACAGCGGCCGGAAGGTTCCAATAAAGGAGCCGAATGGCTAAACCATGATAGATTGAGTAAGGAGGGAGCTGTGTATGAACATTTCCAAATTTACCCAGAAATCCGTAGAAGCAGTGCAGAACTGTGAAAAGCTTGCTTATGAATACGGCAATCAGGAGATCGAAGAAGAACATCTTTTATACAGCCTTCTGACCATCGAAGACAGCCTGATCTTAAAGCTGATCGAGAAGATGGAAATCCAGAAGGAGCATTTTGTGGACCGCAGCAAACAGGCGCTGGCAAAGCGCGTAAAGGTGCAGGGCGGTCAGGTTTATATCGGCAAGGACTTAAATCAGGTGCTGATCCATGCCGAGGATGAAGCAAAACAGATGGGAGATGAATATGTTTCTGTAGAGCATCTGTTTTTGTCCATGCTGCAGTATCCGAATAAGGAGATCAAGCAGATCTTTACCGAGTATGGCATCACGCGGGAGCGTTTTTTACAGGCGTTGTCCACGGTGCGCGGCAATCAGAGAGTCGTTTCGGACAATCCGGAGGCTACTTATGATACATTGGAGAAGTACGGACAGGATCTGGTAGAAAAGGCGAGAGCCCAGAAGCTCGATCCGGTCATCGGCAGGGATAATGAAATTCGTAACGTGGTTCGGATTCTTTCCAGAAAAACGAAGAACAACCCGGTTCTGATCGGTGAACCCGGCGTCGGTAAGACCGCCGTTGTCGAAGGACTGGCACAGAGAATCGTGCGGGGCGACGTACCCCAGGGGCTGAAGGATAAAAAGATCTTCGCACTGGATATGGGTGCACTGGTAGCAGGTGCCAAGTATCGGGGCGAATTTGAAGAGCGTCTGAAGGCAGTGCTGGAGGATGTGAAGAAGAGCGAAGGACAGATTATTCTGTTTATTGATGAGCTGCATACCATTGTCGGTGCGGGCAAAACAGACGGTGCACTGGATGCCGGCAACATGTTAAAGCCTATGTTGGCGAGAGGCGAGCTGCATTGTATCGGTGCAACGACACTGGATGAATACCGCAAATATATTGAAAAGGATGCTGCTCTGGAACGTCGTTTCCAGCCGGTGCAGGTGGATGAGCCTACCGTTGAGGATACCATTTCCATTCTGCGTGGCTTAAAGGATCGTTATGAGGTGTATCACGGCGTAAAGATTCTGGATAATGCATTGGTAAGTGCCGCCGTTTTGTCCAACCGTTATATTTCTGACCGGTTTTTGCCGGATAAAGCGATCGACCTGGTGGATGAAGCGTGCGCACTGATCAAGACCGAGATGGACTCCATGCCTGCGGAGCTGGACGAGCTGCGCCGTAAGGTCATGCAGATGGAAATTGAGGAGGCTGCGCTGAAAAAAGAAGACGACACCCTGAGCAAGGAGCGTCTGGAAGCACTTCAGAAGGAGCTTGCGGAGTTAAAGTCCGAGTACAACAACCGCAAGGCGCAGTGGGATAACGAGAAGAAGAGCGTAGAGAACCTTTCCAAGTTAAGAGAAGAGATCGAAGCGGTCAACAATGAAATTCAGATTGCACAGCGCGAAGGCGACCTGGAGAAAGCTGCAGAGCTTTCCTATGGCAAACTGCCGGAGTTGAAGAAACAGCTGGAGCAGGAAGAAGAAAAAGTAAAGAAGGAAGACCTTTCCCTGGTTCACGAAGCGGTAACCGATGAAGAAATCGCCCGGATTATTTCCCGGTGGACAGGTATTCCGGTTGCAAAGCTGACAGAAAGTGAGCGGAATAAGACGCTGCATCTGGATGACGAGCTGCATAAGAGAGTCATCGGTCAGGATGAAGCGGTAACGAAGGTGACGGATGCCATTATCCGTTCCAAAGCGGGTATTAAGGATCCGACCAAGCCCATCGGTTCGTTCCTGTTCCTTGGACCTACCGGTGTCGGTAAGACGGAGCTTGCAAAAGCGCTTGCGGCGTCCCTGTTTGATGACGAGAACAACATGGTCCGGATCGATATGAGTGAGTACATGGAGAAATACTCTGTGTCCCGTCTGATCGGAGCGCCTCCCGGATACGTTGGCTATGAAGAAGGCGGTCAGCTGACAGAAGCAGTCCGCAGAAAGCCCTACTCAGTTGTCCTGTTCGATGAAATTGAAAAGGCACATCCGGATGTCTTCAATGTTTTGCTGCAGGTGCTGGATGACGGCCGGATTACGGATTCCCAGGGCAGGACCGTGGACTTTAAGAACACGATTCTGATCATGACCTCGAATATCGGCGCGAACTATCTGCTGGATGGCATCGATGCGGACGGCACGATTAAGCCGGAAGCAGAAGAGCTGGTAACGAAGGATCTGCGCGGTCACTTCCGTCCGGAGTTTCTGAACCGTCTGGATGAGATTATCCTGTTCAAGCCTCTGACGAAGGATAACATCAGCGGTATTATCAATCTGATTGTCGCAGACTTGAATCATCGTCTGGAAGATAAGCAGCTTTCGATCGAACTCAGCCCGGATGCGGAGCAGTTCATTGTAGACAACGCATATGATCCGATTTATGGCGCGCGTCCGTTGAAGCGTTATATTCAGAAATATGTGGAAACGCTGTCTGCAAAGCTGATCCTGGCAGATCAGGTACAGATGGGTGACACGATCCTGATCGCAGTGGAAAACGGCGAGCTGGTCGCAAAGAAAAAGCAGCATAGCGTTTAAAGCTGCAGACTGTAGAAGCACTCGGCGGGAGGAGGTTTCTCCTGCCGGGTGCTTTTTCTCTTTACAAAATCAACTCCTGCGAGTATTGTGATAGATACGGGTCGAAAAACGACCTGAAAAAGCGCATATTGATGCAGATTCTGTGGATAGAAAGGCTTTTACAGGGGAATGGAGAGAGAAAAGAAAACAAAAGCAATAGAAATGACAACAGGTTCGATCTGGAAGAACCTGTTTTTCCTGAGCTGCCCGCTGGTATTTTCCCAGGTGCTGGAAGTGCTGTTTAATATGAGTGACGTAGCGGTGGTAGGGCGATTTTCGGATTACCGGGCACTGGGGGCAGTTGGTTCGACAACGCTTCTGGTCACGCTGTTTACCGGCTTTCTGATCGGAATGGGCTGCGGTGTTAATGTGCGGATGGCGCATGAGCTGGGTGCAAGGCGCAGGGAATCCGTGATCAAAACCGTGCATTCCGCCTTTGTGATCTGTCTGATCGTCGGTCTGTTTGTGGGTGCAGCCTGTTTTTTCTTTGCAGAGGGACTGCTTGGAATTCTGCATACCAAAGAAGAGCTGATGGACAGTGCTGTTTTGTATCTGAAAATTTATGCACTTGGCATGCCGGGTATGGCACTGTATAACTGCGGCAACGGTATTCTGAGCGCCACCGGAGATACGAAGCATCCGCTGGTATATCTGTCCATTGCAGGAATTGTAAACGTTATTTTAAATCTGTTTTTTGTTATCGTGTGCCATATGGCAGCAGAGGGCGTGGCCATTGCCAGTGTGATCGGACAGTATTTATCTGCACTTCTGATCGTGATTCATCTGCTGCGACGGACGGACGACTGTGGGCTGCACCCTTCGAAGCTCAGACTGGATCCGGCCTGCGGAAAAGCGATTCTGGTGCTTGGCATACCCACCGGTATCCAGAATGCCATCTTTGCCATCGCGAACCTTTTTGTGCAGTCCGGCGTCAATTCCTTTGATGCGGTGATGGTGTCCGGAAATGCAGCTGCAGCGAATGCGGACACGCTGATTTTTAATATTATGGCAGCGTTTTATACCGGCTGTTCCAGCTTTATCGGACAGAACTGGGGCGCTGGCAACCGGGAACGGATGAAAAAGAGCTATCTCGTCGGGCTGACCTATTCCTTTGCGGCAGGTGCGATCTTTGGCGGACTCCTGCTGATTTTCGGACGACAGTTTCTGTCGCTGTTTGCGACGGAGCCTGCTGTAATCGATGCCGGAATGCAGCGTGTGAAGATCATGGGATTTTCTTATATGATCAGTGCGTTTATGGACTGCAGCATCGCAGCCTCCCGAGGAATCGGAAAGAGCATTGTGCCGATGCTCATCGTTATTTTAGGCTCCTGCGTGTTCCGGGTGATCTGGGTGTATACTATTTTTGTATGGATTCATACGATTCCGGCGCTGTACTCTCTCTACTTTTTCTCCTGGGCGATTACATCTGTGGCGGAGGTGCTCTATTTCAGGCACAGCTTTCGGCAGCTGGAATTTCAGAGCTGAGTCCGGGGACGAGAACCGTCAAAATCCGGCAGCTCTTCTGCAGACAGATAAGGTTTTGGCGCTGCTGCGCCGTCCTTTCTGAATGATAGAGGGCTTCTGCTGCATAGATTAAAAAGAAGGAACCGGAAAAGGCGGTTTTCCATGGAACATAAAAAAGAGAAACGAAATGAAAAGGCAGCAATTCAACTGGGACTTTTTCTGGTTGGATTGCTGCTTTTTGGAACTGTTGCGGGAGGGCAGCTGACAGGGGAGGAAAAAAACGGGAAGGAAAAGGCGGCAATACAGACTTCTGGCGGCGTATCCGATGCAGCAGAGCCAAAAAAGATCGCCCTTACCTTTGATGACGGTCCGCATCCGGTCTATACGAAAATACTTTTGGACGGCCTGGCAGAGCGGGGCGCAAAAGCCAGTTTTTTTGTTACAGGGGAGAATGCAGAAAAATATCCGGAGCTGATTTTGCGTATGCAGAAGGAGGGACATCTGATCGGCAACCACACCTATAGTCATATTCAGCTGACAAGCAATAACCGGGAAGCCTTTCGACAGGAGCTGATTTCCACGAATGAGGTATTGAAGGAGATAACAGGAGCGGAAACCATTTTTGTCCGTCCGCCCTATGGAAGCTGGGACAAAGGCTTCGAACAGGAGCTGAATATGTTCCCGGTGCTGTGGACGATCGATCCCCTGGACTGGTGCAGTCAAAGCAGCACCAATGTTGAAAAGCGAATCTTGTCCAAAGCGCGGGAAAATGCGATTATCCTGCTGCATGATGAATATGCTTCCAGTATTGAGGCGGCACTTTTTATTGTGGATGAGCTGCAAAGCCAAGGCTATGTCTTTGTGACAGTCGAAGAAATAATGCTGGTATCTTGAAATCCGCAGTTGGATAAAATCCAACAGTTGGATGAAATCCAACATGTACAGCAGGGAAAATAGTTGTTATAATCAAAAGTGGAAGCTTTTGCACCGACCTTGATGCCTGCGGATTGTTCCGTGCTGCGCACTCCAACAATCCTACTTGGAAATCCATGATCAGGGTTAGAACGAAAGGAAAAAGATGGAAAAATAAAATTTTTCTATCACGAGATTTGTGTCTGCGCGCACTTGACACAAACTCGACATGCGAAAAAAGCGTGCGCAGAAATGAGTGGAAAGAATGCAATATACCTACACAGAGCTGGCAGCGTATCTGCTGCTGTACAGCTTTATCGGATGGGCACTGGAGGTTGCCTTTTTTGCAGTAAAAGAAAGAAGATTTTGCAACCGCGGATTTTTCAGTCTGCCTCTTTGTCCGGAATACGGCATAATGATGGATATTCTGATCCTTTTGCTGCCGGAGCAGGGGACAAAATGGCTGCTGCAGTTTCTGACCACTTGGATGGTCGTGTCCGTTGTGGAATATTTTTCCGGAGGGATCGCAGCCAAAATCTGGAAAAAGCATTTGTGGAATTACGAGGATGTGACACTGTTTGGCGGAAAGAAAAAGAGTGTGCTCCTTTCGCTGATCAAGGCAGCAGTTGTGATGACGGCGGTGCTGCTTTTGCATCCTCCGGTCTTTATCCTGTTTTCGATGATTCCGACAATTGTGCTGCGGATCATAGACATAGCCGGCTTTGGGCTGATGGCTGCCGACCTGGTGTCGATTCTGATTGCAGTCAGGAAAAGCAGGAGCCTGACAGAGCTGAAGGAAACCCAGGGGAGACTTCTGCAGGAACAAAAGGAAGTCAAGCAAAAGCTTGGAGGCAAGATCTATCATGCAGTCTGGAAGCGGTTAAATCGTGCATACCCGGAGATGGAAGCTCTGGAGGAGGCAGATCGGGCAGAACGATATGTCTTTGCAAGAGGCGTCTGTGTGGATAAGCTGATCTGGGTATTTATGATCTGTGCATTTCTCGGAGATCTGATCGAAACGCTGTTCTGCAGGGTGACGGGAGGCGTATGGATGAGCCGGTCCAGCGTAATTTACGGCACCTTCAGTATTGTCTGGGGCTTCGGTGCGGTCATTCTGACAGTTGTATTGCAGCGGCTTGCCGGAAAAGAGGATCGTTATATTTTCCTGGCGGGCAGTGTGCTGGGCGGCGTATATGAATATCTGTGCAGCGTATTTACAGAGATTTTTCTCGGGACTACATTCTGGGATTACAGTGACATGCCATTTAATATCGGCGGGAGAACCAACCTGCTGTATTGCATTTTCTGGGGACTGTTATCCGTTGTCTGGGTAAAAATTTGTTATCCGACGATCAGTGGATGGATCGAAAAGCTGCCGCCCCTTGGAGCAAAAATTGCGACCTGGGCAGTTATCGTGCTGATGAGCTGCGATGCGGTGATTTCAGCAGGCGCCATGGTACGCTATGTGGAACGGCAGGATAGCGCGGCGGTGCAGGAGAGCAGTGCGGACGCAGGGACTGTTGTAGGCACGGAAAGCACCACAGGAACTGTGCGGGCGGAAAAGAAGAGCGTGATCGACACATTCTTTGACATCAATTACCCTGACGAGCGGATTGAGAAGGTGTGGCCGAACATGAAAGTGGAGGTACAATAAGGGGACATGGATCTTTTCGATTATATGAGACAGACCAATCAGGAAAAGGAAGCGCCGCTGGCGGCAAGGCTGAGGCCCCGGACGCTGGATGAGGTAGTCGGGCAGCAGCACATTATCGGAAAGGACAAGCTTTTGTACCGTGCGATTCAGGCGGACAAGCTTTCCTCCATCATTTTTTACGGACCGCCCGGAACGGGCAAAACGACTCTTGCGAGGGTGATCGCGAATACGACCAGCGCGGAGTTTATGCAGATCAATGCGACTGTGGCAGGCAAAAAGGATATGGAAGAGGTTGTCGCAAAGGCAAAGGACAACCGTGGAATGTTTGGAAAAAAGACGATCCTGTTCATTGATGAGATCCATCGGTTCAACAAGAGTCAGCAGGACTATCTGCTTCCCTTTGTGGAGGATGGAACCCTGATCCTGATCGGTGCGACGACGGAAAATCCGTATTTTGAGGTAAACGGAGCGCTGCTGTCCCGTTCGGTTATTTTTGAGCTCAAGCCGCTTTCAAAGGAAGATATCGAAGAACTGATCCGACGTGCAGTCTATGATCAGAGAGGAATGGGTGCCTATCAGGCACAGATAGAGCCGGATGCGCTGGAGTTTCTGGCGGATATTGCAGGCGGAGATGCACGTGCGGCATTGAATGCAGTAGAGCTTGGCGTAATGACGACACAGCGCTCAGAGGATGGAAAAATCCATCTGACCCTGGAGGTTGCCCAGGAATGTATTCAAAAACGTGCAGTAAAATACGACAAAACAGGCGATAATCATTACGATACGATTTCGGCATTTATCAAGAGTATGCGGGGCTCCGATCCGGATGCGGCGGTTTATTATCTGGCGCGGATGCTGTATGCCGGGGAAAGCGTGACATTTATCGCCCGCAGGATGATGATCTGTGCGTCGGAGGATGTTGGCAATGCAGATCCGACAGCGCTGCAGGTAGCGGTTTCTGCATCCCTGGCAGCAGAGCGGGTGGGCATGCCGGAGGCGCAGATTATTCTGGCACAGGCGGCGGCCTACATTGCATGCGCGCCGAAAAGCAACGCAGCGGTCAACGCCATTGCGTCTGCAATGAAGACGGTGGAAGAAACCGGAAATCTGGCGATTCCGGTGCATTTGCAGGATGCCCATTATAAAGGAGCAGCAAAATTGGGACACGGAAAAGATTATAAATATGCACACGATTATCCAAACCACTATGTCAGACAGCAGTATTTACCTTATGAGCTGTCCGGAAGAGAGTTTTATCAGCCCGGTGGGATGGGATATGAAGTAAAAATCAAAGAGCACATGCAGCGGATACGCAGGGAAGCGGCTAAGACAGAGCAAAAGCCGCAGGATGGAGAAGAGCAATGAAACAGATACCAAAGCGGGTCATGATTGTGTCCTTTGATGCGGTCGGAGCAAAGGACCTGGAATATTTACAGACTCTGCCGAATTTTCAGCGTTTTTTTGAACAGGCGGCGCTGTGCAGCCATGTAAACAGTGTGTGTCCGTCCCTGACCTATCCGGCCCATACATCCATTGTGACAGGGCGGATGCCGAAAAATCACGGGATTGTGAACAACACAAAAATCCAGCCCAACCGGAAGGATCCGGACTGGCTTTATCATCGCAAATGGATCCGCAGCACGACGCTTTATGACGAAGCGAAGAAAAAGGGAATGACGACGGCCGGGCTTTTGTGGCCTGTTGCGGCAGGCAGCAGGATGGACTACTATGTGCCGGAGATTATGGTGACACGCAAATGGCAAAATCAGATCCTGATGAATGCGACGAACGGTCCGTTGTTTTATCAGCTGGATCTGAACAAACGCTTCGGACAGTTGCGAAACGGGATCGCACAGCCTCAGCTGGACAATTTTATTCAGGCATGCGCGCTGGATACGATCTACAAATACAATCCGCAGCTGTTTTTGCTGCATCTGACGGATGTGGATGCGAACAGACATCTCTATGGCGTGAAGAGTAAGGAGGCAAAAGAAGCTCTTAAGCGCCACGATAAGCGTCTGGGCGAGATTGTAAGGGCACTGGAGGAAACCGGAGAGATGGAGAGCACGACGGTCGTGCTTCTGGGGGATCATTATCAGAAGGATGTGGACAAGGTTGCCTTCGTCAATCATGCACTGTGGAAAGCCGGCTTGCTGACGGTCCGCAACGGCAGGATCAAAAGCTGGAAGGCCTATGCAAAAAACTGTGACGGAAGCTGCTATATCTATCTGCATCCGTCTGTAGAAAACAATGCAGAAGTGCAAAAGCGTACAAGAAAAGTGCTGGAGACGCTGAAAAGACGGGAGGATTTTGGGATCGAAAGGATTCTGACCCGGGAAGAGGCAGCAAACATGGGCGCAGACGAAAACTGCTTTCTGATGCTGGAAGCAAAGGAAGGATGGTTTTTTCTGGATGAATGGGAACAGCTGACGGCAGCAGAAAAAGACTGCGCACATGGCATGAAGGGGACCCACGGGTATCTGCCGGGTGAGGCAGACTATCAGACCTTTTTTGCAATGTCGGGATGCAGTGTAAGAGCTGGTGCCCGGGTAGAAAAAAATATCGCGCTCTGGGATGAGGGCGCGACATTGGCAGCACTTTTGGAGATAGACCTCGGAAAAACAGATGGCAGTGTGATCCGGGAGATGCTGCAATAACATACTTTAAAACAGGGCGGTTGTCAGATACTGATAAATCTCCCTGTTATTTTTTTGCCAGTTTTCGCAAATGGAAATTGCGAGCTCTTCTGTAGGAACCGTAAGGCGGATGGTCACCAGGTTGACGTCCTTATCCACTGCAGTCAGCTCTGTTTCGAATTCCCCGTTGACAGCCTTATAGTAGTTGCTCTGGATCGAAGATTCGTTGCGCATTTCCAGTTCATTTTTTTTGAGATATTCGCCGATGTCTGTCTTGATTGCGTCACTGATGCGGTTCTCAAAATAGGAAAGGGTATTGCGGCCCTCCTCCGTGATCTGCAGATGGGTGCGGTTGACCAGTGTTTTGGCAGTGATCAGCCCGGCCTGCGCCAGCTCATTGATAACCTGCTGCAGTGTCAGATAGCTGGTATATTCTTTTTCCAGAATGAGATCGCTGACCTGCGCCATTGTGAGTGGGAAGGATACCTTGTTGAGCAGATAAAGAACGATCAGTTTATAGAGTGTAAGAGGTTCCTGGTTCATAATTATCCCCTTGTCTGAGATTTCGTTGTTTCATAAGGGCATGCAGCCCGTTTAAGACGTTTCGTTTCGAAAGACTCCACTGGGGCGCGATCAGGAGCTTGCGGGGACCGTCTCCGGTGACCCGGTGGAGGCAGATATCCGGAGAAAGTGCAGCGATACAGCTTGTCAGCAGATCGAGATATTCTTCCTGTGTCAGTACAGGAAGCTTTCCGGCTTCATAAAGCAGGGCAAGATCTGTTCCCTTTAAAATATGGAGAAGCTGCAGCTTGACCCCAAAGGGATGCACCTGATTGACGGCACGGATGCTTTCCAGCAGGTCAAGCCGGGTTTCCCCGGGGAGTCCGAGGATCAGATGGACGATAAAGGGAAGCCTTCTGGCATGGAGCTTTGCTGCAGCATCATAAAATACGGAGGTCGGATATCCCCGGCGGATCCTTGCTGCAGTGTGGTCATGAATGGACTGCAGACCAAGCTCGATCCAGATAAACCGGTCAGGATACAGTAACTGGAGGCGGTCAAGTCCCTCCAGAATGATATCGGAAAGACAATCCGGGCGCGTCGCAATGGAAATGCCTGCGACCTCCGGGGAGGAAAGTGCTTCTTCATAACAGGAAAGCAGTCTGTCCGGATCACCATAAGTGTTGGTATATGCCTGAAAATAGGCGATCAGAGACGGCTTGCCGGGTTCCGGTGTCCATTTGGAGGACAGAAGTGCCTTGGCCTGATTTAACTGATCTGTTACAGAAAGCTGCCGGGAAGCAGCAAAATCGCCGCTTCCGCCTGCAGAGCAGAAAATGCAGCCTCTTGTATCGAGGGTGCCATCCCGGTTGGGACAGGTACAGCCGATATCCAGTGCAGCCTTGTAAAGCTTCCGTCCGTATGTATTTTTACACCAGGCGTCCAGCGAATAGTAGGGCTTCTGGTGCCAGAGATCAGCGGATGTTTTTCTTGACTGCATCTGCAACAACGTCCGCAACTCTGGGATCGAATGCCTCTGGCATGATATTGTTTTCGTTTAATTCTTCGTCAGAAACGAGGGCTGCGATGGCATTAGCGGCAGCCAGCTTCATTTTATCGGTGATCTGTTTTGCATGTCCTTCCAGAGCACCGCGGAAGATGCCGGGGAATGCGACAACGTTGTTTACCTGGTTCGGGAAATCGCTGCGTCCGGTGCCGACAACGCGTGCCCCTGCTTTTTTTGCGAGATCAGGCATGATCTCAGGAACGGGGTTAGCCATTGCAAACAGAATAGCATCGGAATTCATGGAAGCCACCATCTCTTCCGTCACAATACCCGGAGCGGAAACGCCGACGAAAATATCAGCACCCTTTAAAGCATCTGCAAGGGAACCGGTTTCATGAGCCAGATTGGTGCGTTTTACCATCTTTTCCTGCATCCAGTTTAAGCCCTCTGCGCCATCGCAGAGAATGCCGGATTTATCGCACATAATGATATTAGAAAAGCCGTAGGTCAGCAGCAGGCGGGTGATGGCAACTCCTGCGCTTCCTGCGCCGTTTACAACAACGCGGCAGTCTTCCTTTTTCTTACCGACTACCTTTAAGGCATTGATGATGCCGGCGAGTACAACAATAGCAGTTCCGTGCTGGTCATCGTGGAAAACAGGGATATCCAGAGTCTCTTTTAAGCGCTCTTCGATTTCGAAGCAGCGAGGTGCACTGATATCTTCCAGATTGATGCCGCCAAAAGCGGGAGCAAGCCAGGTAACAGCTTTGATGATCTCTTCCGTGTCCTGAGTATCCAGGCAGATGGGAACTGCGTTGACACCGCCGAATTCTTTAAATAAGACAGCCTTGCCTTCCATAACGGGCATAGCGGCCTTCGGACCGATATTGCCGAGTCCCAGTACGGCGGAACCGTCGGAAACAACAGCTACAGTGTTTGCTTTCATCGTATAGGTGTAAGCGGCAGCCGGGTCTTTTGCAATGACCTTACAAGGCTCCGCAACGCCGGGAGTATAGACAAGTGCAAGGTCTTCACGGGTGCGGACGGGTGTTTTGGAAACGGTTTCAAGCTTTCCCTGCAGCTTCTCATGCAGTTCCAGCGCTTTCTCCTGATTTGTCATTTGATTTGCCTGCTTTCTTTTTTATTTAATAAGGAATGATGATGTCGGGGCATACGCGCCATTCGTAGCTCTCTGTATATCATCATATCTGATTTATTTGAGTGAATCAAGGAAAAAATCTTCCTATTCTGTTTTGAGTGTGGTACAATGAGCGAAACAGAAGGAGACGTTTGACTTGTGTCTCCGATGTGTAATAAAATTCACTAAAATGACAGGCACTTTTGATTTCTGACAAAAGACCGCTGTTTCCCGGATCGGGATGTTCTGGCGCATTTCAAAAAGATCGTTTCATGTAGAATTCCGTATGAAAATCAGGGACGAATCACGATGGCAGTAAAAGGAGTAAAGATTGAAAAATAAAATTTTTCAATCGCGAGATTTGTGTCTGCGCGCACTTGACACAAACTCGACATGCGCAAAAAGCGTGCGCAGAAATGAGAGGAAAAAATGATAAGAGAAAAATATGAATCTCTGGCAGTGCATGATCTGAAGGAGATTGCAAAAGCAAGGGGGATAAAAGGACTTTCTACAATGAAAAAGGCGGAAGTCATTGATGCGATGCTGAGGTTGGATGCCCAGGAGACCGCAGAAATAAAAACAGAACGCAGCGTCCCGGAGAACCGCCCGGCAGAGAGTAAGGATACTCCGGAAAAGAGCGCAGCAGAGCGCAAGGATGCTCCGAAGAGGGACGCGGCAGAGCGCAAGGATACTTCGGAGAAGGACGCGGCAGAGCGCAAGGATGCTCCGAAGAGGGATGCGGCAGAGCGCAAGGATACCCCGGAGAAGGGCGCAGTGGAAAAGCAGGATCCTCATGACGGTGGGACAGAACCGGAGAGCAAAGCAGGGGATCGGGAGGAAAGACGGCAGCAGAGAACAGGAAAGCGCTTTATCAGCAATGGTTCTTATCATAATGGACGGACAGGAAGCCGCGACAACAATGGTGCGCGGGAAAATACTGCAGCTGCAGCGCCCCGTGCTGCTGCGCCTGTGGCAGAAGAGGCACAGAACCGTGTGAGCGCGCCTGCACCCCGTTATAATGAGCGCTACAACAGTCCGTATAATCGCGGAACTGCACCGATCCAGAGTCCAGAGGACGACAAGTTCCCGACAGAGCTGGACAGCGGCATTACGGTAAAGGGTATCCTGGAGGTCATGGCTGAGGGCTATGGCTTTATCCGCTCGGATAATTATATGCCGGGAGATAATGATATTTACGTGGCACCCAGCCAGATTCGTCGGTTCAATTTGCGGACAGGCGATATTTTAGAGGGAAATACCAGAGTGCGGACACAGAATGAAAAATTCTCTGCCCTGCTTTATGTCAAGACGATCAATGGTTATACCACAGAGGAAGCATCCAGACGAAGCAACTTTGAAGATATGACGCCGATCTTTCCGAACAGCAGACTGAAAATGGAACGCTTCGGCTGCCCGGTGGCGATGCGGGTCATGGATTTGTTAAGCCCCATCGGTAAAGGACAGAGAGGTATGATTGTGTCCCCGCCGAAGGCTGGTAAGACAACCCTATTAAAAGAAGTGGCCATGTCGGTAAAGAAAAATTATCCGAACCTGCATCTGATCATTCTCCTGATCGATGAACGTCCGGAGGAGGTAACGGACATGAAGGAGACGGTGGCAGGGCCGAATGTTGAAGTGATCTATTCCACGTTTGATGAATTACCGGAACATCATAAACGAGTTTCCGAAATGGTTATTGAGCGTGCAAAGCGTCTGGTCGAGCATAAACAAGACGTTATGATCCTGTTAGACAGTATTACCCGCCTGACCCGTGCCTACAACCTGGTGGTTCCGCCCAGCGGACGTACCCTGTCCGGTGGTATTGACCCGGCGGCATTGCATATGCCGAAGCGCTTTTTTGGTGCAGCCCGCAATATGCGCGAGGGCGGAAGCCTGACGATTCTGGCCACTGCACTGGTGGACACCGGATCCAGGATGGACGATGTCATTTACGAGGAATTTAAAGGAACCGGTAATATGGAGCTTGTGCTGGATCGAAAGCTGTCTGAACGCAGAATTTTCCCTGCCATCGACATCCCCAAAACCAGCACGAGAAGAGAAGATCTGCTGCTGAGTGCAGAGGAGATGGAAGCAATCAACGTGGTGCGCCGCGCGTTGAATGGTATGAAATCCGATGAAGCTGTGGATAAGGTGCTGGATCTGTTTGCAAAAACGAAAACCAATATAGAGTTTGTGCAGACGGTGAGAAAGATGAGATATCTGTAAAAATACAGCGCATGCAATAAAAGTTACAGTTCACACGCGCCATTCGCAATACAAAAAGGTACGAGTGAACTGTAACTAATAAAATACGAAAGAGGGAGCGATCGGAACTGCCGACCGCTTCTTTTTTATTCATGATTGATGCGTTCATTGAAAAATCTGCACCGGATGTTCTTCCTTTTCAAGGAAATCAAAAAAATACTTGCATAGGGCAAAAGTTTATGTTATATATAGTTGCATAAAATATACAACGAAAGGAAAGCGAACGATGAAGCTGCAGGAAACCCTGGAACATCTGAATTTTTCAAGGCTGGAAGCACAGATTTATATGGCATTGATCGGTTCTGAGCCCATGTCTGCCTATCAGCTGGCAAAAAAAATCGCAATTGCACGCCCTTCTATTTACAATGCGCTGGAGCACATGCTGGATAAGGGGATGGTGGAGCTGGTTCCGGATCAGACAGCACTGTATACCGCCCAGGAGCCGGAGGTGCTTTTGGGGCGGATGCAGGCGGAAATGACAGCAAACCTTTCTCTCGCCAGACAACAGCTGGAAGAATATGAGACGGCGAAGCAGCCGGAGGTGCATTTCGTATTCCGGGGCTTTGAAACGGCCATCGCAAGGGCAGGGAAGCTTCTGGAGGATGCCCGGGAGGAGGTTTATCTGAATGCGGATTTTGATCTTTCCTGTTTTGCAGAGACCTTCCATCGGCTAAAGAAAAAAGGCGTGCGGATCGTTGCATTTTCCTTTTATGATCTTGGACTGAACCGGGAGGATGTGGAGTTTTATACTCACGGAGGAATGCTGACAGCACATCAGCCCTCCCGTCTGATGCTTGTGACAGACAGGCAGATGACACTGACAGCGGACTGCGGTGCATTTGCCAACTGGAGCGGTACGGTCAGCAACAATGGGCTGATGGTGAAAATTTTGTCGGAGCATATTCAACATGACATCACCTTACTGCAGCTGCAGGAAAAGTATGGACTGGAAATTCATTGAAATGAGATCGGCTGCAGTTCGAAAGGATGCAGCCTGAAAAAAGGAGGTCTGAACATGATTCATTTAGAAGCGGTTTATCATAGAGCGTCACAGCAGTTTTGCTATGCATTGAATGAGGAAATTTTGATGGTAGGGCTGCAGACCGGAGAAGAAGTGGAACAGGTTTGGATTCATTATGGCGACCCGTTTTCTACTGGTATTCTGGGCGGAAACGAGGCTTGGGAAGGCAGTCGGGAGGAGATCGTGACAAAAATGCGTCTGCCCCAGCACCTCTGGTGGGAAATTCCCGTGCAGCCTCCCTATAAACGGTGCCGGTATTTCTTTGAGCTGCAGGCAGGAGCAGAACGGGTCTTTTATTTTGAGGATGGCTTTCATTCGCCAGAGGATGTGAAAAACGGACAGCTGGGACAGTGCTTTACGTTTCCGTGGATGAATTCGGTGGATATCAACGTGACGCCAAAGTGGGTGCGGGAGACGGTCTGGTATCAGATTTTTCCGGAGCGCTTTTGCAACGGCAACAAAGAAAATGATCCGGACTGGGTAAAGCCCTGGGGATACCATACCGTAAGTAATCTCGATTTTTACGGCGGCGATCTGGATGGAATTCGTCAGAAGCTTCCTTATTTACAGGAGCTTGGTATTACCGGACTGTATCTGACGCCGGTGTTTGAATCTCCCTCAAGTCATAAATATGATACGACAGATTACCGGAAGATCGATCCGGGCTTCGGAGATGAAAAGACTATGAAGCTGCTCGTTAAGGAGGCCCATGACAGAGGCATCCGCGTGATGTTGGACGGTGTATTCAACCATTGCGGCAGTAACTTTTTACCGTGGCGGGATGTGATGGAAAAGGGACCCCAGTCCCCCTATTATGACTGGTTTATGATCAATCGCTGGCCCTGTCGGGAGCAGGAGGGCAGCACCCGGGATGGACGCTATTATTCCTTTGCCTTTGCGGAGCGGATGCCAAAGCTCAATACGAGTGAAAAAAAGGTGCGGGACTATTTTTTGGATACCGTTCGTTATTGGATTGAGACATTTGACATTGATGGACTTCGGTTAGATGTTGCAAACGAAATTTCCCATCTGTTCTGCCGTGAGCTGCGGCAGATGACAAAGCAGTTAAAACCGGATTTCTATCTGCTGGGGGAAATCTGGCATGACGCAATGCCGTGGCTTGGCGGGGACGAATTCGACGCCGTTATGAACTATCCCTTTGCTGCAGCCATCCGGGAGTTTTGGTATCAGCCGGAAAAGACGAAATCGGATCTGGAAGAGGCGATCCATGAAAATCTGGTGCGTTATATGCGTCAGACGACAGAGGTTTTGTTTAACCTTATGGATTCCCATGATACAGATCGGCTGATCCATCAGACAGGTGGAAATCAGGATCTCTTTTTCCAACAGCTTGCAATGCTCTTTACAATGCCTGGAAGTCCCTGTATCTATTATGGGACGGAAATCGCGATAGAGGGCGGCGCTGACCCGGATTGCAGACGCTGTATGCCCTGGGATCAGATCGAACAGGGAAACTATGCAGAGATTACGGAGCAGATAAAGCAGCTGATAGCCCTTCGAAAAGAGCCTGCGGCCCGCAGCATGGAAATCACATTTGAAAATAATAACAGCTCTGACCGGGTGGTGGAATATGTCAAAACCGGGGCAGAGGGCAGCAGGCTTCGGGTTGTGTTGAACGCATCCGGAAAAGAGACCGATGTGGAGACAGAGGGCAGCGTGCTGTTTGCAAGAGGTTATGAGAATGGGGTGCTGCGCGCAGGCGGCGCATTGGTGGAACGGCTGTAAAACAAGGATTTCCGGTCAAACCGCAGCGAAAGAGGACAAAAAATTTCACCAAAACTTTACCGGCATGTATATTGACAGAAGACTTTGCATATGATAACCTTACTGCTAAACAAAATTCCCTGTGAGGGAGTAGCGAGCGCAGCAAGTGCAGCTGCCGGAATAAAACAGAGCCGGCGGATCGCCTTTGCATCAGCGTAACAAGTCAACAACCCCGATCCTATGCCGATCTGGCTTGTTTTAAATTGCGAGACTCAGATACTGTTTTCTTTTTGAAAAGCAGTATTTGGGTCTTTTGTGATTCAAAAACACCATCGGGAGGAAAAAGAATGAAGTATTATTGTGAAGACTCACAACAGGTACTGCAGGAGCTGAACAGCCAAAAAAGCGGCCTGACGGAAAAAGAAGCGGCAGAGCGGTTTTTGCAGAACGGGGCAAATGAGTTAAAAGCGGCGAAGGGAAAATCCCTGCTGCGCCGGTTTGCGGAACAGGTGGCAGATCCGATGATCGTGATCCTGCTGGCGGCAGCGGCCATCAGCGGTGTGCTTGCAGTCCTGGAAAATGACAGCTTCGCGGATGTCATCATTATCCTGGCAGTGGTCCTGATCAATGCCGTGCTGGGTGTGTATCAGGAAAGCAAGGCGGAAAAGGCGATCGAAGCGCTGCAGGACATGGCAGCGGCCACCTCAAAGGTTGTGCGGGACGGGAAAATGTCCTCGATTTTGAGCAAAGACCTTGTGGTGGGGGATATCATCTGTCTGGAAGCAGGGGATGCGGTTCCGGCGGATGCAAGGATTCTGGAAAGCGCAAGCCTGAAAGCAGAGGAAGCTGCACTGACAGGAGAATCCGTGCCGGTCACGAAGCTGATCGATCAGATCTTTTTGGCAGACGGGGAACGGGATGTGCCCCTTGGCGACCGTAAAAATATGGTCTATATGGGAAGCACGATCGTATATGGACGTGCTGTGGCAGTCGTAACGGCCACCGGTATGGATACGGAAATGGGAAAAATTGCGGATGCGCTGTCTCAGGCTCAGGAAGGACAGACACCGCTGCAGAGAAAACTGACACAGCTTTCGAAGGTGTTGACAAAGCTGGTGATCGGAATCTGCGTACTGGTTTTTGCAATTCAGATGATCCGGGCAGGCAGCCTGAATTTTGAGGTTGCGCTGAACTCCTTTATGATTGCGGTTTCCCTTGCAGTGGCGGCGATCCCGGAAGGACTTGCGGCAGTTGTGACAGTGGTACTTTCCATCGGTGTAACGAACATGTCAAAACGAAACGCGATCATCCGCCGGCTGACTGCAGTGGAAACCCTTGGCTGTGCCCAGGTGATCTGCTCGGATAAGACCGGAACGCTGACGCAGAACCAGATGACAGTTGTAGATTCCTTCGGAGTAAAGGAGAAGGAGCTTTCGGCAGCAATGGCACTGTGCAGTGATGCAGAGCTGGATGCAGACGGTAGCGTGACAGGAGAACCGACGGAGGCTGCCCTGGTTGTCTGGGCGAACCGGATCGGGCAGGATAAGAATCTTTTAAAACAGAGTATGCCCCGTGTGCTGGAGGCTCCCTTTGATTCCGGACGAAAAATGATGTCCACGGTCCATAAACGCAAGGACGATTATATTCAGTTTACAAAAGGAGCGCCGGATGTGGTTCTCACCCGTTGTGCATTTTATCTGGAGGATGGACAGCTTCTGCCCATGACAGAAGAATATCGGAAAAAGGTTTTGCAGGCAAATAAGTCCATGGCAGATCGGGCACTGCGTGTGCTGGCATGCGGACAGAGAGTCTGGACGAAAAAACCGGAAAGCGAGGATGCGGATCTGCTGGAGCAGGAGCTTTGCTTTTTGGGACTGTGCGGCATGATTGATCCGGTGCGTCCGGAGGTAAAGGCAGCAATTGACGAATGTCGGGAAGCGGGTATCCGACCGGTTATGATCACGGGCGACCATGTGGATACGGCAGCAGCGATTGCAAAAGAGCTTGGTATTTTACAGGATGGCAGCCTGGCAGTGACCGGAGCAGAGCTGGAAAAAATGGATGATGCAGAATTTGCAGAGAAGTTCCGGAACATCAGCGTTTATGCCCGCGTACAGCCAGAGCACAAGACCCGTATTGTAAACGCCTGGAGAAATGCCGGCTATGTGACGGCAATGACCGGTGACGGCGTTAACGACGCGCCCTCCATCAAGGCTGCGGACATCGGCATCGGAATGGGCATCACAGGAACGGACGTTACCAAAAATGTGGCAGATATGGTGCTGGCGGACGATAATTTTGCAACGATTGTCGGCGCGGTGGAAGAGGGCCGCAGAATCTATGATAACATCCGGAAGGCAATCCAGTTTCTGTTAGGCTCCAATATGAGTGAAGTGCTGAGTATTTTCTTTGCGACACTTCTGGGCTTTACGATTCTGCAGCCGGTGCATCTTCTGTGGATCAATCTTGTAACGGACTGCTTCCCGGCGCTGGCGCTGGGTACGGAAAAGGCAGAGCCGAACATTATGAAGCGCAAACCAAGAGATGCGAAGGCAGGGATTTTTGCAGATGGAATGGGCTTTGATATTGCTTATCAGGGATTTTTGGTAACAGCACTTGTCATGGTTTCCTATTTTATCGGACATTTCATGGAAACCGGAGAGTGGACCATCACAAACAGCGCCCATGGCACTACGATGGCGTTTGTCACAATGTCAATGGCGGAAATTTTCCACAGCATGAATATGCGTTCCCAGAGAGGAAGTATTTTCAAGCTTGGCTCGAAAAACTGGCTTCTGCTTGGAGCGGCAGTGGTTTCCCTGCTTGCAACCACTGCAGTGTGTGAGATCCCGCTGCTTGCCGGAGCATTCGGCTTTACGAGTGTGGAGCCTGCAGAGTATCTCGTTGCACTTCTTTTGAGTGTGCTGGTAGTTCCCATCGTGGAGCTTGTAAAGTGGATCCAGCGGCGCAGTGCGAAACACGAGGACTGATCGGCGCAGGTTGAACCACAGAACTGTAACCTGTTTAGAGTCAACAGATGCGAATATACGCAACTGTTGACTCTGTGCTTTTTACGGGATATAATTGGAAAGAGCTGCAGCTGTTGAAACCAACAGACTGCAGGTTTATCAGGATGCGGCAGGCTGCAGAGAGCACTGTAGTATCCCAAGAGAAGCGAGAGGGACAGGCATATGAGCAAAAAGATTATTTTAACGGGGGATCGCCCCACAGGACGTCTTCATGTGGGCCATTATGTAGGCTCTTTGAAGGAGCGTGTAAGACTGCAGAATTCCGGTCAGTTTGACGAGATTTATATTATGATTGCGGATGCACAGGCGTTGACAGACAATGCAGAGCATCCGGAAAAGGTACGTCAGAACATTTTACAGGTGGCGCTGGATTATCTGGCATGCGGCCTTGATCCGGAAAAGGCAACGATTTTCATTCAGTCGATGGTTCCGGAGCTGACAGAGCTGACCTTTTACTATATGAATCTGGTAACGGTTTCCAGAGTACAGAGAAACCCTACCGTTAAAGCAGAGATCCAGATGCGTAATTTCGAAGCAAGCATTCCGGTTGGATTTTTCTGCTATCCCATTAGCCAGGCTGCGGACATTACTGCATTCCGTGCAACTGCTGTTCCGGTTGGCGAAGACCAGCTGCCGATGCTGGAACAGTGTAAGGAAATCGTACATAAGTTCAACAGCGTTTACGGGGACACCCTGACAGAGCCTGAGATCATCCTGCCCTCCAATAAGGCATGCCTGAGACTGCCCGGCATCGACGGCAAGGCGAAGATGAGCAAATCCCTTGGCAACTGTATCTATCTGTCCGACACAGAAGCAGATGTGAAGAAAAAGGTTATGAGCATGTTCACAGATCCGAATCATTTGCGTGTGGAGGATCCCGGCAACGTAGACGGAAACCCTGTATTTATCTATCTGGATGCGTTCTGCAGACCGGAGCATTTTGCAGAGTTTTTACCGGATTACCAGAATCTGGACGAATTGAAAGCACATTATCAGCGGGGCGGTCTGGGCGACGTCAAAGTGAAGAAGTTCTTAAACAACGTTATGCAGTCTGAGCTTGCGCCGATCCGTGAGAGAAGAAAATACTGGGAAGAGCATCTGACGGATGTTTACGACATTCTGAAAAAGGGCAGTGAGGTTGCAGAAGCAAAGGCTGCGGAAACCTTAAAGGATGTCAAGGCAGCAATGAAGATCAATTACTTCGAGGACAGCAGCCTGTTAAAGGGCGAATGAAAAATATCTGCGTGTTTCGCGGAAAAATAAAGGATTATCGGAAATAATCAGGGCGTGTGAAGGATGAGAACTCATTTTTTGCACGCCCTGATAATGTAAGAGGCGGCAGCACTTTTTGCTGTCGCCCCTTAGCGGCCTAAAAGCAAAGACAGGCGGGGCTGTCAATAGCGGACGTAGCCCGTTCATTTTACTGTGGACTAATATGTGTTGCATTTTTTTGCTTTCTTAATTCTGTTCCCACTAACACAATAGATAGCACAAACGCTGAAAAATCAGCAACAGGCCCCGCAAGCAATACTCCCATAATTCCGAAACGAAGCGGGAGCAGCAGGGTAAGCGGAATCAACACAAAGGTCTGCCTTGTTAATGCCAACAGAGCACCTTTTAACGATTTTCCTATTGCGGTAAAAAAACTGGAAGAAAGCAACTGCACACCATTTACCAACACCATGAAAAGATAGGTACGCATGAACAAAACAGCAAATTCAAAATACAGCTCGTCCCCATCTCCGAATAGCGAAATGATAGATTGCGGGAAAAATTGAAATGCGATGAAAGCAATTGTGGAAACAACAAGGTTCCATTTTACCGCAAGCAGGTAAGCCTCCCGTACACGATGGTATTGCCTTGCCCCATAGTTGAAGCCGATAATCGGCTGTGTTCCCTGCGAGATTCCTACAACAATCGCAAGGATTATGGCATTTGTTTTCATAACGATTCCGCAAGCAGCTAAGGGAATATCTGTTCCATATTTTGTTAATGCGCCGTAATAAGTCAACGAATTGTACTGAATGATTTGAATCACGGTAACTGCAATCTGGTTTGAGCTGCTGCTGATTCCCATGCTGCAAATTTTCATGCTTTCTTTGATGTCCAATAAAAACGACTCTTTTTCAAAATGGATTGTTTGGAAACGCCATAGATAACGGAGTGCGAGTATGAAGGAAAAAATTTGCCCAATAACTGTTGCCCAAGCTGCGCCGGCAATTCCCCAATCGCAAACAAAAATAAAAATGGGGTCAAGAATGGTATTGATAATAGCTCCCACAACCATGCAGACCATTGAATACTTTGGTTTTCCATCTGCTCGAATCAAATTGCTCATACCATTCGTTACAATGAGAAACGGCATTCCAATCAATGTTATGCTGGCATACTGCTTTGCATATGGAAATACATCTGTCGTTGCCCCAAATGCCTTTAGGAGCAAAGACAGAAAAGTTTCTCCAACCAGCAAATAAATAATTCCGAAAATTCCCATCAGAACAATACCATTTCCCGCTGCTTTGGCGGCAGCTTTCGGCTCTTTGCGTCCAAGACAGAGGGAAACACGGGAAGCACTGCCAATTCCGACCAGTAGTGCAATGGCAAGGCAGATGGTAGAAAACGGGTAGGCAACATTGGTTGCTGCATTTCCCAAATAACCGACCCCTTGACCAATAAAAATCTGATCCACAATATTGTAGATTGAGCCGACAAGAGACGCCACAATACTGGGAACAGCAAAATTTTTCAACAGCTTTGAAATTTTTTCATAGCCCAGAGGATTTTCAGTCATTGAACTCCTCCCCCTTTCTCTCTATATGGAGTTCCGATGTGATATTTCTGCCCGCCTGTATTAAGAAATCCATAAAAAGGTTCTGCTCGGATTCGCTCATACCCTGCAATAAAAGAGCTTCTGTCTTTTCGCATATCATCTGTATCTCGTCAATAATAGACAATGCTCTTTCTGTAGGATACAATTTACATGTCCGCTTATCATTATCATTGGGAGAACGTGTAATCATTCCCTGCTTTTCCAATGTCGCAACCGTCCGTACAATATTGCTTGGATGAACATAGAACATATTCAACAAAGAATCTTGTAGAATACCGGGCGAACGACAGATTTTGATTAAGAACATATATTGACTGTTGTTGATTCCATAGGGGGCAAGTTGCTTGTCCAAATAGATTTTGTAAAATCGGTCTGTTACGGAAAGCCATTTTAATAGTTGCATAGATATATACCTCCAAACAGAACGTATTGTACATCAATATGCGTGCGCACGCAAGTATTTTTTCTGCCAACAAATATTTCCACAATGCTTGTCTTTTGGTCTTTGTTTTCTTTGGTTCGGAATAGTGTGGTGCTGGCGGTCTATCTCTTGTTTTCGGTTGCTTGCTTCTTTACCGTACATGAGCATTACTGTAAGGCATATAACTGCGGCAACATTGCGACTGCGATGGAAGATTCGCTTGCATCCATCGGTGCGATGGGATATCATTTTGGAAATGCAGTCAATATGGAAGACGCGCTGGAGAAGATGCCGACAGACTGGTCATGGGAAATGTAGATCCTGCTGGGCAGTTTAGAAACGGTACGACAGAATCTATCCGGAAGGTGACGCTGGAAGTGATGGAAAAATGCTGCACGCATGATAATTTTATCATTTCCTCCGGATGTGATATCCCTTCGATGTCCAAATGGGAGAATATCGACGCGTTCTTTGTGGCTGTATCGGAATATTATGATGCCAGGGTCAAAAGGTCTAAACCCACATGAGCTTGCTCATAGGTGGGTGAAAGACCTTTTGACCCGCCCCGATAGG
>OJUG01001863.1_pt1 | contig 24732 bp, 24 predicted proteins | sample 1599841 | NCBI WGS metagenome assembly OJUG01 (sample SAMN04168659, study PRJEB22393) | human gut metagenome | biome: human gut microbiome; feature: stool | host: Homo sapiens | collected 2014-05-12 | reverse complement strand
TACGGCGAGCACCGAGATCTACACTCTTTCCCTACACGACGCTCTTCCGATCTCCTGCCCCACATGCACGCCGTCCGCACCGCACAGCTTTGCCAGCGGGACATTGTCATTGAGGATGAACGGGACATGGTACGCTCTGCAGAGGGCGGAAATTGTTTTTGCCTCGGCCAGCATATCGGCGTCGTCCAGGTGTTTTTCCCGCAGCTGAACGCAGGTGGCTCCGCCTTTCAGGGCGGCTTCCACCTGCTGGGGCAGGGTCTGTCTGCCGACCCAGGCGCGGTCCGTCACGGCATAAAGCCGCAGCATCTCAGCGGTACAGTTCATAACACAGCTCCTTTGGCAAAATTCAGGTCAGGCTGGCCTGCATGGAGTGCAGCGCGCCCGAACGCTGCAGGCTGAACAGCAGCACGCCCGCAATGACGGCACCGCCGGCCGTGGAGACCAGGAACGGGATGATGTAGGCGTAGAATGCGATGTCACCGGCGCTCTTGCCCATGAGCAGGATGGCCACCGGGTAGGCGCACAGCCCGCCCAGGATGGAGGTGCCAAACACCTCCGCCACCAGCGTGGGGAGCAGCTGTTTTGCCTTATGGTAGGTCAGCCCGCAGAGCAAAGCCCCAAACATGCTGCCGGGGAATGCCATCAGGCTGCCCAGCCCCAGCAGATTGCGCAGCAGCGAGGCCACAAAGGCCACGCCCACCCCGTAGTAAGGGCCCAGCAGCACGGCGCACAGGATGTTGACCATGTGCTGTACCGGGGCGCACTTGCTGCCAAAGATGGGAAAGCTGAACACGCTGCCCACCACGGCAAGCGCGCAGAACATTCCCGCCAGAGCGAGTTTTTTCACTGAGAGATTTTTCATGAAGATGCCTCCTTTGCAAAATACGGCAAAACAAAAACAGGAGACGCCTGTTACGGTGTCTCCTGTAAAAATCCATATCTTCAAAGTATGCACTTCGACGTTATGACTTCCTACGGCGGCATTATCCGCATCAGGTGAAAGGGTCGAAGTTCGGGTACTTCCTCTCAGCCTGCTTTACAAGCTCCCCTGTATTTGTGTTGACGCCCATATTCTACACCCGTCGGCTCCAAATTGCAAGAGTCGATTTGCTATACAATTTCCGTCCGGTATGCTATACTGAAAAAGACGCCTGCAAAAATCAGAAGCAGGCGCAAAAAGGAGATTTGACTTATGGGTCTTGTCAAAGCAGCATTGGGCGCCGCTTCCGGCGTGATGGGCGACCAGTGGAAAGAATACTTTACCTGCAGTGCTCTCCCGGCGGATGTTCTGGCCGTCAAAGGCGAGAAAAAGCAGAGCGGCCGCTCTGCCAACCGCCATGGCAGTGAGAACATCATCACCGATGGCTCCATCGTGGCCGTGGCTGAGGGCCAGTGCGCCCTCATCGTGGAGCAGGGCAAGGTGGTGGATCTCTGCGCCGAGCCCGGTGAGTACACCTACAATACCGGTACCCAGCCCTCCCTGCTCAGCGGCGGGCTGGCCAAGAATATTGATGACGCCTTTGCCGAGATGGGCAAGCGCTTTGCCTTTGGCGGCCAGGAAGCCACCGACCAGCGGATCTACTATATCAACACCAAGGAGCTGCCCGGCAACAAATACGGCACCCCCAGCCCGGTGCCGTTCCGGGTGGTGGACCAGCGGGCCGGCATCGACATGGACATCAGCATCCGGTGCTTTGGCGAGTACAGCTACCGCATCACCAACCCTATCCTGTTTTACACCAATGTCTGCGGCAATGTGGAAAACGCCTATCTCCGTGAGACGCTGGACAGCCAGCTCAAGACCGAGCTGCTGACGGCCCTGCAGCCGGCTTTTGCCAAGATCAGCGAGCAGGGCATCCGCTACTCGGCTCTGCCCGGCCATACCATGGAAATGGCTGACGCCCTCAACGAGGTGCTCTCCGCCAAGTGGAAGAACCTCCGCGGCATTGAGATCGTCTCCCTCGGCGTGTCCGGCGTCAAGGCCAGCGAGGAAGACGAGGCCATGCTCAAGGCCATGCAGCGGGATGCCGCCTACATGGACCCCACCCGGGGCGCTGCCCATCTTGTGGGTGCCCAGGGCGACGCCATGCGGGCCGCTGCCGCCAACACCAGCGCGGGCCCGGCCATGGCCTTTATGGGCGTGAACGCGGCTGCCGCTGCGGGCGGAGCTGACGCTCAGACGCTCTACCAGATGGGGGCCCGGCAGGCGGCGGCCCAGCCCGCTCCGGCTCCCGCCGCGGGCTGGAAGTGTGCCTGCGGCCAGAGCGGCAACACGGGCAAATTCTGCACGGCCTGTGGTGCTCCCAAGCCGGAGGCACCCACGGTCTGGGTGTGCAGCTGCGGCACCAAGAACAGCGGCAAGTTCTGCTCCGAGTGCGGCAAACCCCGCCCGGCGGCCCAGTGCGCCAACTGCGGCTGGAAGCCTGCCGACCCCACCCGGCTGCCCAAGTTCTGCCCGGAATGCGGCAAGCCCTTTGGGGCATAAGGGGGGCATGAACCATGCCGAATGAAACCACCAATTACCAGTGCCCGGCCTGTACCGGCCCGCTGCGGTTCGACAGCGCCACGGGCAAACTGGTCTGTGATTACTGCGGCTCCACCTATGAGGTCAAGGAGGTGGAGGCCCTTTATGCAGACAAGCAGAAAGCCTCTGACACCGCCGCCCGGCAGCGGCCCCAGGGCCCCGTCTGGGGCGAGGAGGAAGCCGCCGGCCTCACCAGCCGCACCTGCTCTTCCTGCGGGGCCGAGCTGGTCTGCGACGGTACCACCGCTGCCACCACCTGCCCTTACTGCGGCAACCCCACGGTGCTGGGCGGGCAGCTCTCCGGCAAGCTGAAGCCGGAGTACATCATCCCATTCAAGCTGGATCGCAAGGCAGCCGTGCAGAACCTGAACAAATACTACAAGGGCAAAAAGTTCCTGCCAAAGGCGTTCAAAGAGCAGAACCACGTCGAAGAGATCCAGGGCGTGTATGTGCCGTTCTGGCTCTACGACGCCACTGCCGATGCCCGGGGTGCTTATGAGGGCGAAGTGACCGAGAGCCACCGTGAGGGGGATTACATCGTCACCAATACCCAGCACTACAATGTGGCCCGCGCGGGCGAGGCAGACTTTAGCAAGGTGCCCGTGGATGGCTCCAGCAAGATGCCGGATGCCCACATGGATGCCATTGAGCCCTTTGATTACAGCGCCATTCAGCCGTTCTCCACGGCGTACCTGCCCGGCTTCCTGGCCGACCGTTACGACGAGGACGAGGAAAAGTGTCTGCCCCGGGCCACCCGCCGGATGGAAAACACCACCCGTGCGGCCCTGCGGGAGACCATTGACGGCTACTCTGAGGTACACACCAAGGCGGAGAACATCAACATCGACATCCGCAAGGCGCACTACGCCCTGCTTCCGGTCTGGATGCTCCACACCCGCTGGAACGACAAGGACTTCCTCTTTGCAATGAACGGCCAGACCGGCAAGCTCATTGGCGACCTGCCCGTGGACCCCAAGCGGGTCGCTGCCTGGTTTGCGGGCATCAGTCTGCCGCTCATGGTCATTCTGGCACTGTTTCTGTACGGCTGAGGGGGTGTGAGCGCAAAATGAAAAATCGGATGTGTAAAACAAACTGTTATAAAAAGTGCTGTGCTTTTCTGGCCGCTCTGCTGATGCTTGCGGTGCTGGCTCTGCCCGGTATGGCGGCGGCTCCCCTGGTCCGGGACGAGATGGGCCTGTTTGATGCCGATACCTATAACGAGCTGGAACAGAGCGCGGAAGCGGCTTCCAGCGGCCACGATTGCGACGTCTATTTCCTTGTGGTCAACGACATCGGCGATGCCAACCAGCGGGATTTTGCCAAGAATTATTATGTAAACAACGGTCTTGGCAGCGGTGAGGGCAAAAGCGGCATCCTCTTCCTGCTGGCGGTGGGTTCCCGCAAGTATGTCACCATCACCTATGGCGGCGGTGTCACGGCCTTTACCGATTACCGCATTGAGCAGATGGAGGACGACATCGTCCCCGAGCTCTCGGACGGCGACTGGGCCGGGGCGGCCCGCACCTACATCGAGATGGCAGATTACACGCTGGACTACTATGCCGAGCATGGCGAGCCCATTGATGTGGACAACGACCTGGGCGCCGAGGGCCTCCTCTTTGTCATTGGGATCCCGGCGGCCATTGCGGCAGGTGTCTGCCTGGTGTTCTACCACCAGATGAAGACGGCCAAGGAGAAGACCGAGGCGGACGATTACATGCCCGGCCTCAAGCTCCGGGTCAAGCGGGATGTCTACACCCACACCACGCAGACCCGCGTCTATGACCCGCCCAAGGAAGAAAAATCTTCCGGCGGCGGCTCCTCCACCGACAGCGACGGCTTCGGCGGCTCGTCGGGTGGTTCGTTCTGAGTAAAAAACGAGCAAAAAAATACTCCGTGCATTTGCACGGAGTATTTTTTTGACTTGTTACAACATCCTGGACAAAAATGCTTTCAGTCTCGGGTGCTTGGGGTTGGAGAACAGCTCCTGCGGGGGTTCATCCTCCTGGATGCGGCCATTATCGATGAAGATGACACGGTTAGAAACTTCGCGCGCAAAACCCATCTCGTGGGTGACCACCAGCATGGTGATGCCGGTGTGGGCCAGCTCTTTCATCAGCTCCAGCACTTCGCCCACCATCTCGGGGTCAAGGGCGCTGGTCGGCTCGTCGAAGAGGATGACATCCGGGTCCATGGCCAGCGCACGGGCAATGGCAATGCGCTGCTGTTGACCGCCGGACAGGCTCTTGGGGTAGACGTTGGCCTTGTCGGCCAGACCTACGCGGGCCAGAAGTTCATCGGCCTTGGCGGAGATGGCTTCCTTGTCCTTGAGCTTCAGCAGGCTGGGTGCCAGCTCCAAATTCTTCTTCACCGTCAGGTGGGGGAAGAGGTTGAAGTGCTGGAACACCATGCCCATCTTCTGGCGCACGGCATCGATGTGGGCATCATCCACCTCGATGCCCTCAAACTTGATGGAGCCGCCGGTGGGGATCTCCAGCCGGTTCAGGCAGCGCAGGAAGGTAGACTTGCCGCAGCCGGAGGGGCCGATCAGGCAGACCACGTCGCCGCGGTAGATGTCGATGTCGATGCCCTTCAGGACATCCAGGGTGGGGGTGGGCTGCTTTGCGCCCTTTTTGGCCTCACCGCCGTAGGTCTTGGTCAGACCACGGACTTCCAGGATCTTTTCAGCATGATTAGCGGTCACCTTGCGCCATCCTCCTCTCAAACTTCGACAGCAGCCATGTAAAGAGCATGACTAAGACCAGATAGACCACTGCAACGCCCAACAGGGGGAACATGGCCTCGTAGGTACGGTTCATAATGCCCTGCGCCGCATACAGCAGCTCCTTGCCGCCGATAACGGTGATGAGCGAGGTATCCTTGAGCAGGACGATGAACTCGTTGCCCAGTGCAGGCAGCACCGCGCGGATGGCCTGCGGAATGACAATGACCACCATGGTGGTCATGTAGTTCAGGCCCAGGCTGCGGCCGGCTTCCATCTGGCCGGGGTCCACCGCCATCAGGCCGCCGCGGATGATCTCCGAGACGTAAGCGCCCGAGTTGATGCCCAGTGCCAGCGCACCGACCATGGTAAAGTTGCGGCTGTTGGAAAAGATGACCATGCTCATAATGAGCAGCTGGACCATCATGGGGGTGCCGCGGATGATGGTGGTGTACACCTGACAGACGGCATTGAAGAAGCCCAGCACCGGGTTCCTGCGGCCGGGACGCTGCTGGTCGTGCGCAACACGCACCAGTGCCACCACACTGCCCAGCACCACACCCAGTGCCAGCGCAATGGCGGTGACCAGCAGCGTAGTGCCCACGCCCTGGATGTACTGCACCCAGCGGTCGTTCAGGATGAACGCCTGATAGAATTTGAAGAACATTTCCTGCCCGAAGTCCAGCTTCGTGCCGCTGTTGAGCAGCTCTTTCAGCAGTTCGTATTGTGCGGCCATTCGCATCCTCGCTTTCTAAAATTGTTAGAATTTTGTAACCTGTTCTTTCCAAAAAAGGGGAGGTGCCCCAGATGGGGCCGCCTCCCCGTGATACAAGGTACAGCTGAATTATTCAGCGGTGATGTACTTGTCCACGATGGACTGCAGGGTGCCGTCAGCCTTCAGCTCTTCCAGAGCGGCATTGACAGCATCCTCCAGAGCGGAGCCCTTTGCCAGACCGATGGCGTAATCCTCCTCGGCGTAGCTGGTGTCCAGAATGACCAGACCGGGGTTGGCGGCAACGAACTCCTTTGCAGGGGCATTGTCGATGACAACTGCATCGACCTGGCCATTGTTCAGAGCCTGCACAGCGGTCAGGCCGTCGTCGTATGCGACCACAGCGTCATCGCCGAAGTCATCAGAGCAGTAGATGTAGCCGGTGGTGCCGCGCTGGGTGCCGATCTTCTTGCCTGCCAGATCATCGGGAGAGGTGATATCAGAGCCCTCGGGAACGATGATGGACTGGATGCCGGTAGCGTAGCTGTCGGAGAAGTCCATCACAGCCTTGCGCTCGTCGGTCACGGTAACGCCAGCCATGACGATATCGGCCTTGCCCTGCTGCACGCTCAGCAGTGCTGCGTCGAAGTCCATATCATCGATCTGCAGCTCCAGGCCCAGCTTCTCAGCAATGGCCTTGGCGGTGTCGATGTCGATGCCCTCAAACTCACCGGCATCGGTGGTCATCTCGTACGGAGGGAAGGCAGCGTTGGTGGCCATGGTCAGCTTGCCAGCCTCAACGGTGGTCAGCTCAGCGGCAGCGCTGGTGGAAGCAGCCTCGGAAGAAGCTGCACTGCTTGCAGTGGAAGAAGCGGTGCTGGAGGCGGAACCGCCGCAGGCAGTCAGAGCCAGAGCGGCAGCGGTCAGACCAGCGGCAGCCAGAAAGCTGCGGCGATTGATCTTTTTCATATTCAAACACTCCTCTGTTGATTGTATAATTTTTCACTTTCCCGGCACGATGCGCTTCATCGTGTCATCAAGGAACAGGATTAGTATATGTTGTACAAATAAAAAAGTCAAGTGTTGTGCAAAAAATCGGAACAAATGAAACCCTTTTGAAAACATTTATACATACAGCAACCCATTCTCAATGTATATATACATTTTGCTCCTGCGTTTCTGTCATTCCGTTGTATTCTGCTAGTGAATCTTCCCACAGGACTTAATCCTGGACATTGACACCTTTTCCTTCTAATTGGTATAATCAGGCTGGAAGCATGGTAAAAGCAGCCAAGCTCAAACCGCGCTGCCCCGCCGGGATGCGGGGAGAAAGGATCCTTCTATGAAAAATCGTATCCTGAAAGCCCTGGCCTCCTTTGGTCTGTCCGTCTGTGTGCTGGCAGGCAGTTCTGTGGTCAGCATGGCCGAAGAAACCCCGGGCAAAACCGAGTGCAAGGAACACACCTGGAAGACCACGACAGAGTATAAGACTGAGTGTGTGGAGACCATCTTCCAGCATAAGCTCCCCGATGGCACCACCGAGACCCTTACACTTTGCCCCGAATGCGGCAAAGTAAAGAACAACACCCAGCTGACCAAGGTAAACGGTGTCTTCTCCAACTTTTCCAACCTGACTGTTCACACCGGGACTCTGAAAAACGGTGAGCAGGTAATGACAGCAGCATTCTACTATCCCACTGTTATTGAACGGGTCATCTGCGAAAAGTGCGGCACCGTAAAGAGCGAGGAGGTCACCCCCGCCCGTGTGATGGCCCAGCCAGTCATTGCCAGCATCGAGGTACCCGCCAATACCGTTTCCGGCTACAGCCTGATGCAAATCAATGCCGACGGTACCGAAACACCGGTCAGTGTTTCCTACAACACCGAGCTGAACAAGGCATATTTCCGTCTGGATGTCACCACCGGGGCCCAGCTGCTGCGGATGGTTCCCACCACCTGATTTTCCCACATAACCAACGAGACCGCCCGGTGGGCGGTCTCGTTTTTGTTTTATCGGCGTTTCTGTGGCAGGGGGATGCCCAGCACCAGGGCAATGCCCACGGCCAGCGCCACGGCGATCTTGAAGGTGGAGATGCCGTTTGCCAGCGCCAGAGCGTTGTCGCCCTGAATGAAGTAGTAGGCGCTGTAATAGATGCCCGCACCGGGCACCAGCGGAAAGATGCCGGTGAGCAGGAACACCGTCACCGGTGCTCTGAGGGTCATCGCAAGGATGCGGGCCAGCAGCGTCAGCGGAATGACCGCCAGCAGCGAGGCTGCAAAGGCTTCCATCCCGAACAGCTCCGCGATCTCGTATACCAGCCACCCCACTGCGCCCACCAGCCCGCAGTAGGGCAGGGTGCGCCTAGGGCAGGCAAAGAGGATGGCAAAACTCAGGGTGCCCGCCCCGGCCAGCAGGAACTGCAGGGCCAGACGGCCCAGCTGCTCCCCGGTGAAAAGAAGCTCTGTCATACCACGGCCACCCCCTTCAAAAAGGCATAGAGACTCAGCACAAGGCCGGCGCCGATGGCGATGCTGGCCGCAATGAGCAGCGCGTCGATCATCCGGATGGTGCCGGACAGATAATCGCCCTGCACAAAGTCCCGGATGCCCATGGTAAAGGCGATGCCGGGGGTCAGGATCATCAGAGTACCGATGATGGCGTGACTGGCTTCAGTGCCCAGCAGGCTGCAGCCCAGAATACAGCACAGGGTGATGAGGGCGGCGGTGGAGATGGTTCGGAACCCGCCCCCCACGCCGTGCCGCCCGCAGAACAGCAGGTAGGCGTTGGCCGCAACACCGGCCGCCGCCGCGGCAAGCCCGGCTTTCAGGTCGCCGCCAAAAATCAGCGCAAAGCAGAACGCGCCGCCCATGCCCGCCGCAATCTGCACCCAGTCCTTCGGAAAAGGGATGCACCTGGCCTGAGCCAGCCGGGTCTCGGCCTCATCGATGGTGTCCACTTCCCCGGACGCGATCTGGCGGGAAAGCTGATTCACCGCCGCCACCCGCCCCAGGTGGGTGGTACGGGTGGGCACGTTGCGCACCTCGCTCATCTCCGCCGTGCCTGCGCTGGCAAAAATGCCGTTGGTCAGCACATAGACATGGAACTCCCGCAGGTGGAAGCTGGCCGCCATGATCTCCATGGTCTGCTCCACCCGGAACACCTCTGCCCCGTTCTCCAAAAGGGTCTGACCGGCCGCCATAATAAAATCCATGATGCGGCGGCGCTGTTCCCCGTCCGGATACAATCCCCTCTCTGCCATGCTGTGGTCTCCTTAAAATTGGCATAAAAAATGACCGCCTCAACGTTTCAGTGCCTGAGCGGTCATTTTTCTTGACGAATCTATTTGTAGTATAGTCAATCTCCGGCGGCTTGTCAAGCAGGCACGCCGTTTTTTCAGAACTTGAACAGGTTCACGATCCGCTGCCACAGGCGGGTGAAGAAGTTGCCTTCCTGCACATCGGCGGTGGTCTCGGCGGTAACATCCGCAGCGGCGACCGTCTCACCGGTCTTATAGATGAACTTCACGCTGCCGGAAGCATCCTCGGACTTACCGGCAAAGCTGGTGTAGTCCTCCAGACGGCTGGTCATCTCGTCCAGCACGGTCTTCAGGCCATGGATCTGCTCCTCGTCCAGAGCGCCGGTCAGCTTGGAGATGCCCTCCTCATTGAACTGGTTCAGGCCATCGTTCAGCCGGACCGTGCCATCGCTGAGCTGGCCTGCGCCATCATTCAGAGTGGTCACGCCGTCATACAGGGTCTTGGTGCCATCGGCCAGCTGGGCGGCACCGTCCTTTGCGGAGTGGGCACCGTCAGCGGCGGTGGCAACACCGTTGGTGTACTGGTTGACACTGGACACGAAATACTGGATCTGCGCCAGGCTGTTCTTCAGGGCACGGACATCGGCGATATCCTGGCTGTTCTCAGCCTGATACTTCAGCTCGTCATGCACGGTCTGCTTGGCGCTGGCAGTGCTCAGATCAAGCATGGCGCTGAACATGGAGGGGTCGTAGCTCTGCATCAGCCGCAGAGCAGCTTCCAGGTCATGGTTGGTCTTGGTTGCGGAGAGATATAGGGCAATGTCCAGCTGGCTGTCCTTGAAGCTGGGCTCCTGCTCCCAGACGGTGCGCACCATCTTCTTGCGGGCAGCGGCCAGTGTCTTTTCGTTCATGGTCAGCACTTCGTCAATGACGGAAGCGTAGTTGTCCCAGGTCATGGGGGTGTCGATCAGGCCGCCCTCCATCAGGGTGCTGTTGGCAGAGGCCAGAACGCCATCGGCCACCTGCTGGGCACCGGCCTGCAGGGCGGCGTTATTGGAGCTCAGGGTATCCAGACCGGTGGTCAGCTGGCCCAGACCATCGTCCAGGGCAGAAGCACCGCTGTTCAGCTGAGAAGCGCCGTCCAGCAGGGCCAGGGTACCGTTGGCCAGCTGGGAAGCACCGTCCACCAGTTGGGCGGCACCATCCATCAGCTGGTTCATGGCATCGTTCAGCTGGCTGATGCCATCGGTCAGCTCGTTGAGGCTGCTCAGGTCAAAGGCATTGGTGCCCAGCGCATCGGCGTTGGTGGCACAGGCCAGCATGACCTGCGGTGCGGTCAGGTTCTCGACATCGGCTTCCACAGTGACGCTGTCCTGCAGATAATCCTCCACAGTAGACAGGTCATCGGGCAGCAGACCGTCCAGAGAGTCCTTCACGCCGGGCAGGCAGACGAAAGCGGCCACGCTGCTCTTGGCGGCAGATTCCAGCATTCCGTGCTCGGCGCTCAGGTTGGTGGCATCCTGACCAAAGATCACGCCCACAGCAGTGATGAGCGGGGTGACAACGGTGCGCTCCTTGCCGTTGACGGTCACGGTGCCGGTCTCGTTGTTGGTCAGGTCGACGGTCACGGTCAGGTGGCCGCTCTTGCCGATCAGGTTCTCAAGGCTGTCGGTCACGCCGTCCAGCGTATAGGTGACATTTGCGGTGATGGGCAGGGCCTTGTCGGTATTGCCCTTATAGTACACGTCGGTGTCGTCGGTGTTCCAGACCAGCTTTTCGCCGTCCTGGGTGAACGCGGCATCGCTCTCGGTGTTCTGGATATCGGTCAGGGTGCTCTCATCGGTGACATTGGACAGGCCGGAAGCGCTGTACAGGTGCTCGCTGACGGTGGTGGACTTGATGGAGCCGTCGGCGTTCATCACGGCGTAGACGGTCTCATCCTTGGAATAATCGGCCTTGGCGGCTGCAAAGGCGGGCAGGGTCATGCCTGCGGCGAGAGTCAGCGCCAGCGCCGCACTGGCGAAACGAAGCGATTTTTTCATGGTAATTACTCCTTATCAGACTTCTTGGCGTTGGAAGATTCAGGGACCAGCCAGTGCATGGTGGTGTGGCGGATGACCCAGTCCAGCAGCATCAGGGCAGCGGGCAGAACGACCAGAATGACAGCCATACTGATCAGTGCGCCGCGGGAGATGAGCCGGCAGATGCTCTGCAGCAGCTCCATCTTACTGATGGCGGCCACGCCGACGGTTGCGGCAAAGAAGGTCAGGCCGCTGGTCAGGATGGACTGGCTGCAGTGCTCCAGCGACTGCTGGGCAGCTTCCTGCGGGGTGCGGCCATAGCTGCGCTCCTCGTGATAACGGGTGGTCATCAGGATGGAGTAGTCCACAGTCGCGCCCAGCTGGATGGTGCCGATGACGATGCTGGCGATGAAGGGCAGCTGGGTACCGGTGAAGTACGGGATACCCATATTGATGGAGATGGCGGCCTCGATGCTGGCAACCAGCAGCACAGGGATGGACAGGCTCCGGAAGGAGATCAGGATGATGGCAGCGACTGCCATGATCGACCAGACGTTGACGTTCTTGAAGTCCACGTCTGCAACCTCGATCAGATCCTTGGTCATGGCACCCTCGCCGGTGATGACACCGTTGGGGTCAACCGCCTTGATGAGGCCATTCATCTCGGTCAGCTGGTTATTGATGGCATCGGTGCCGGTCTTATAGGAGCTGTTGGCCAGAATGAGCTTGTAGCCGCCGGACTGCAGGATCTCGGTCACGCTGTCGGGCAGCAGTTCGGTCTGGAAGCCCGGGCCGGTGATGGAATCCAGGCTCACCACCTGGGTGATGCCGTCCACATCCTTGAGCTCATCGCAGAGGTCAGACACCTGCGTTGCGGTCAGGTCCTCATCCACCAGAATAAAGTGGGAGGTGGTCATGCCAAAGTCCTCGCCCAGCTTGTTGGTGCCAACGATACCGGTCAGGTCCTGGGGCAGCGAGTCGAACAAGGTGTAGTAGACCTCGGTCTTTTGCTGGGCCACCACAAAGGGCACCAGCAGCACAAGAAAGACGACCACGATGGGCATTGCGTGCTTGGAAACAAAGTAGCTGAGCTTGGTCAGCTTGGGCACGATGGTGCGGTGCTTGTACTTTTCGACCTGCTGATCAAAGGTCAGGATCAAAGCAGGCAGGATGACGATGGTGCAGATGACACCCAGCGCCACACCCTTTGCCATAACAACACCGATATCGCGGCCCAGCGTCAGGCGCATGGCGCACAGTGCCAGGAAGCCCGCAATGGTTGTCAGAGAGGAAGCGGTGATGGAGGTCATGGTCTTGCAGATGGCGGTCACCATGGCTTCCTCGTTGGAGGAGCGGAGTTCCTTTTCCTCCTGATAACGGTGGAGCAGGAAGATGGAGAAGTCCATCGTCACGCCCAACTGCAGCACCGTGGAAAGCGCCTGGGTGATGTAGCTGATCTGACCCAGGAAGATGTTGGTGCCAAAGTTGTACGCAATGGGGAACAGCAGGCCCAGCATGAACAACACAGGCGTGATGGTGCTCTCCAGCGAGAGGAACAGCACCAGCATACTGGCACCCACAGCGCACAGGATGTACAGCGGCATCTCTTTATTGATCAGTGCCTTGGTATCCTGCAAGATGACGCTCATGCCGCCAAAGTAGCAGTCGTGCCGCAGCACCTGTTTGATCTGATTGACGGCATTCATCGTCTCGTCGCTGGCGCTGGGCGCATCAAACCGGACGATGAGCATGGTGGAATCGTTTTTGCCGAACATGAACTGCTGGACATCCGCGGGCAGCATCTCGGTGGGGATGCTGGGGTCGATGACATCACTGAGCCAGAAGGTCTGTGTGACACCGGGCACCGCCTCAATGTCCTTCTTCATGGCGATCAGTTCATTGGTAGGCAGGCCTTCCACCGTGATCATACCGGTGGAGGCCAGATGGAAGTCGTCCTCAAGCGCTACCTCGCCGATCATGGAGTCGAGCTCCTGCGGCAGATAGGTCAGGACATCATAATTGATGCGGGTAGCAACCGCGCCGATTGCGGAAGGGATCAACAGCAGGACCGCTACTGTTAAGATCAGCTTGCGCAGACGCACGATGCTCTGTGCGATCTTTTTCATGGGAACCCTCCATACGAAAGTTGATTGGATCTGCCCTAAAAATGACCCGTGGTCATTTCTGAGCAAGCACTATTATAACCAATCGATGCAAGGTGTCAAGATAAAAAATGACCAAAAGTCAGTTTTCTTATCACAAAGCAAAAATTGTATAGCTTGTCCGGGGGCTTTTGCTCTTGCGCTCTTCCCTTCTCCCTGCTAAAATATTGTTTACACGACAAAACAACGTCAGAAAAGAGGATGCAGCAAGCTATGAGCACCGTGGAAGGAAAGAAACAGGAAAAGCGCCGCGCGCTTCTGGACGCAGCTTACGAGCTGTTTCTGGAGCGGGGCACCTCCAAGACCAGCGTGGAGGATATCACCTCCCGCGCCAAGGTGGGCAAGGGCACATTCTACCTCTATTTTGCCGATAAGGGTTCGGTCACGCAGGCCCTGCTGGCCCGGGTGAGCTACCAGCTGCTGGACAACGCCTGTGCCGCCGCCGAGCAGCACGCCGCCGAGCTTACCAGCTTCCCCGACCAGATGATCTTTGTCATTGACCATATCATCGAAGCCCTGCGCGCGGACACCCTGATGCTCCGCTTCCTGGAGCGCAGCTTTGTCTGGCCCGGACTGGATCAGATCGAAGCCAGCGGCGAGGCCGAGCCGCTGATGCGCAAGGTCCTCCAGATCGTGATGTGCAGCCCCGAGATGGCGGGCCGCACCGAGCGGGAGATCTACCAGCGCATCACCGCCCTGGGCAGCATGTGCATGTCGGTGTGCTATACCTCCGTGTTGGAGGGCAAGCCCGACAACATCGACAACATGAAGCCCATCCTCTACGACATCATCCGCCGGGCGCTCTGAGCGCACCTCTCCCCTGCCAGCCCTCGCAAAGGTGCCTTTGCGCCAATCCTCCGGGGCAAAAAACGGAAAAGGCAGATTTTTTTCAAAAAAGCCCTTGCAATTGCGCAAAAAATGTGGTATCATACTCAAGTCGATACGACATCTGGACGGTTAGCTCAGCTGGTAGAGCATCTGCTTGACGTGCAGGAGGTCACAGGTTCGAGTCCTGTACCGTCCACCAAACAGTTCGTACCCGAACCCGATTCTTTACGAAAAAGGGTTCGGGTACGTTTTTTGTTTACAGGAAGTTCTGAGAAGGCACTACTCGGAACAGTGAGCAGGAACGAACAAAGGCAGGATACCACCATCACGGTGACACCCTGCCTTTTGTGTTACAAGGATATTCTGGGGGCGATCGCTGCGCACAAAGCGCCTTAAGCCTCTGTATTTGCTTCGGTCAGCACAAAGGTCAGCTCCGCTGTGGCGGCGCACTTGCCGTCCACATAAGCAGACGCTTTCCCGATGCCCACCGGGCCGCGCTGTTCCACCAGCTCACAATGGAGCGTAAGGACATCCCCTGGGGTGACCTGTTTGCGGAAGCGGGCATTTTTGATGCCGCCGAAGAGGGCCAGTTTGCCTTTGTTTTCGGGAACGCTCAGCGCCGCCACGGCTCCGGTCTGGGCCAGTGCTTCCAGGATCAGCACCCCTGGCATGACCGGCTGGCCCGGGAAGTGACCGCAGAAGAATTCTTCATTGCGGGATACGCACTTGCGGCCAATGGCCCACTGACCCGGCTCGTAGTCCAGAATACGGTCCACGAGGGCAAAGGGGTAGCGGTGGGGCAGAAGGGCTGCGATCTGCTCACTGTTCAGAGCGTTTGCGTTCTCCCGCACGGTGCGCGGTTCTGCCATGGCTCAGCCCTCCCATCTGCGCAGGGCGATGCAGGCATTATGCCCGCCAAAGCCCAGGCTGTTGCTCAGTGCGTAGGTCATGGCCTGTGCACGGCCTGCATTGAGCACATAGTCCAGATCGCATTCCGGATCAGGCTGCTCGTAGTGGATGGTGGGCGGGGCAAACTGGTCTCGCAGGGCCAGTGCCGTGAACACGGCCTCGATGCCGCCCGCACCGCCCAGCAGATGGCCGGTCATGCTCTTGGTGCTGACCACGGTCAGCTGCTTTGCGTGCTCACCGAACACGGCATGGATGGCAGCCGTCTCGCAGGCATCGTTCATGTGGGTGCCGGTGCCGTGGGCGTTGATGTGATCCACCTGCTCCGGGGCAATGCCGGCATCGGCCAGTGTCAGCTTCATGCAGTCGATGGCACCTGTGCCGCCGGGAGCCGGTGCGGTAAAGTGGTAAGCATCGCAGTTGGCACCATAGCCCACCACCTCGGCGTAGATATGCGCACCGCGTGCCCGGGCGTGCTCCAGCTCTTCCAGAACCAGCACACCGCTGCCCTCGCCCATCACGAAGCCGCCGCGGCGGGCATCAAAGGGAAGGCTGGCAGCATCCGGGTCGGTGGCGGTGGAAAGCGCCTTCATGCTGGTAAAACCGCCGATGCCCAGCGGGCTGATGCAGCTTTCGGCACCGCCGCAGACCATGGCAGTCTCGTAACCGTCCCGGATGCGGTGGAAGGCATCGCCCACAGCATTGGTGCCGCCGGCGCAGGCCGTGACCGGGCAGGTGCACATGCCCTTCAGGCCAAAACGGATGGCCACCTGTGCCGCCGCCATGTTGGCAATGGACATAGGCACAAAGTAGGGGCTGACCTTCTCCATGCCTTTTTCTTCCCCGCGGGTGTGCTGCTCCTCGATGGTGGGCAGGCCGCCAATGCCGCTGGAAAGGACCACACCGATGTTTTTGGCCTCTGCTTCCGTGTTCAGGCCGCTGTCGGCAATGGCTTCGGCTGCAGCAGCCAGTGCCAGCAGGGTGAAGCGGGCCATCTTGCGGGCTTCCTTTTTGTCCACAACGGTCTCGGGGTCAAAGTTTTTCACTTCACCGGCCAGCTTGCACTTGAAATCGGTGGTGTCAAACTGGGTGATGGGGCCAATGCCGCACCGGCCTGCCTTTGCGGCAGCCCAGCTGTCGGCAGCAGTGTTGCCCAGCGGGTTCACGGTGCCCAGACCGGTGATCACGACTCTGCGTTTTTCCATAGAGAATTTCTCCTTTTACATTGCCATGCCGCCGTCCACACAGAGCACCTGCCCGGTGAGATAGCTGCTTTGTTCGGCGGCGAAGAAGGCCACCGCGTTTGCCACGTCCTCCGGCTGGCCGGCGCGTCCCTCCGGGATGGTCTTGCACATCTCGGTGCGGACAGCCTCCGGCAGGGCGGCGGTCATATCAGTTTCAATAAAGCCGGGCGCAACAGCGTTTACTGTCACATTGCGGCTGGCCAGCTCCCGGGCCAGGCTTTTGGTCAGGCCAATGAGCCCGGCCTTGCTGGCGGCGTAATTCGTCTGGCCTGCATTGCCCCGCAGGGCAACGACGCTGCTCAGATTGATGATCCGGCCCCAGCGCTGGCGCACCATCCGGCGGGCCGCTTCCTTGCAGCAGAGGAACGCACCCTTGAGGTTTGCGTCCAGCACAGCATCAAAGTCTGCTTCGGACATGCGCAGGATCAGGTTGTCCCGGGTGATGCCTGCATTGTTCACAAGGATATCCACCCGGCCAAAGGCGTTCACCGCCTCCTCAAAGAGCTTTTTGCAGCCCTCGGCGGTGGAAACATCGGCCTGCACGGCCACAGCCTGCGCACCCTCGGCCCTGCAGAGAGACACGGTCTCGGCGGCGGCCGCTTCGCCGTGGCAGTAGTTGACCACCACATGGCAGCCCTGCCGGGCAAGCTGTACGCACACGGCCCGGCCGATTCCCCGGCTTCCGCCGGTCACAACAGCGGTACGGATGATGGTTTCTTCGTTCATTGTTCTTCCTTCCATGCGTTCAGAACGGTGTCCAGCTGCGTCGGGGTCTCCACCGACACACAAGTCACACCGGGCAGAGTCTTTTTCACAAAGCCGGAGAGCGCATTGCCGGGGCCGACCTCCAGAATGTGATCCACACCCAGCTCACCCAGACGGTGCAGGGTGTCCTCCATGTAGACACTGCTCTGTACCTGCCGGACCAGCAGGGCTGGGATGCTGTCGCTCTCGGCTTTTTCGCGGCCCAGGCAGTTAAACAGCACCGGAACGCTCATTTCGCCAAAGGGTTCGGCGGCAAAGCGCTTTGCCAGTGCATCCCCGGCGGGAGCCATCAGACGGGTGTGGAACGGTCCGCTCACCTTGAGCGGGATGCACCGGCGGGCACCGGCCTGCTTTGCAAGCTCTGCAGCCTTGTCCACTGCGGCCTTTTCGCCGCCAATGACCAGCTGGCCCGGGCAATTGTAGTTGCAGATCTGCACACAGCCCAGCGCGGATGCCTGCTCACAGCATTCTGCAAGGGGGACCCGGTCGAGGTTCAGCACTGCGGTCATGCCGCAGTCGATGCCGCTGGCCGCGTCGGCCATGGCTTTGCCGCGGTAGGCTGCCAGCTCAATGGCCTGCTTGGCGGTGAACACCCCGGCAGCTTCCAGCGCGGAATATTCGCCCAGAGAGAGACCGGCCACATAAGCGGGCTTGACCCCCTGCTCGGCCAGAACGGCGGATACGCCGCAGGCAAAGGCCACCATGCAGGGTTGGGTGTATTCGGTCTGATTCAGAACGCCGTCCGGGTCGTCGAAGCAGACGCGGTGCAGATCAAACGGAAGGTCTGCAGCGTCGAACGCGGCACGGAAAGCGGAAGATGCTTCGTAAAATTCTTTGCCCATGCCGGGGTGCTGGGCACCCTGGCCGGCATACAAAACGGCAAGCTTCATCGGTTTTGCCTCCATTCAGTCACAAGTTCATCCATCAGCTCACGGACAGTGTACATCCGGTCCAGCCTGCCCACATTGGCCCCGCAGAAGAAAAGTCCTTCCTCCAGATTGCCCTTGACCGCTTCGATCAGTGCATGGGTGATGCAGTAGGGCACCTTGGCGGGGTCGCAGGTCTTCAGGCAGCGGGCACAGTGCCGGGGCGGGAAGCGTCTGCCCTCCGCCATGGCCTGCACCAGCGGCGTGTTCAGCGCCCGGCCCGGCATCCCGACCGGGCTGTGGATGATGCGCACATCCTCAGAACCTGCATTCAGCAGAACGTCCTTGTACCCCTGGGATGCATCGCACTCGTAGGTGGTGATAAAGCGGGTGGCAAGCTGAACGCCTGCGGCACCCAGTCTGGTAAAGTGAGCCAGATCGGCCCCGGTGTACACGCCGCCCGCCACAAACACGGGGATGCTGTGGCCGAACTGCGCCTCATAGGGCTTTACCTCGGCCAGCACCTCCGGCAGGATCTCATCCAGCGTCTGGCAGGTTCCGGAGAACAGGTCCTGCTCTGCAAAGCCGAGATGACCGCCTGCCTTGCAGCCCTCAATGACCACAAAATCGGCGGTGCGGCCGAACTCCTTGGCCCAGCGGCGCAGGATGAGCTTTGCCGCCCGCCCGCTGGAAACGATGGGCGCGATGGCGACCTCCATCGTGTTCACAAGGCCGGGCAGCTCCAGCGGCAGACCAGCGCCGGACACCACAGCGTCCACGCCCGCTTCCACCGCGGTGCGGATGGCGGCGGCATAGTTCTGCGTGGCCACCATTGCATTGATGGCCACCATACCGGCACCGTTTGCGATCTGCTTTGCTTTCCGGATCTCAGCGGTCAGGGCGCGGTGGTTGGCGCTGGCCGGGTCACGGGCAAAGTCCGGCTCCCGGTAGCCTGCATCGGCGGTGGAGATGCACCCCATGCCGCCGCAGGCCGCCACGGCACCGGCCAGCCCGCCCAGAGAAACGCCCACGCCCATGCCGCCCTGCAGGATGGGCACAGACAGGGTTTTCTTTCCAAGCGTCAGCATTCCTCGCTCAGCGCGTGGATACGCTGCCTCCCGCCGTTCCACAGGTCATCCAGAATGTCTGCCACAGGGCGTACCTTGTGGAGCATTCCGGCCACCTGACCGGCCATCAGACTGCCGGTGGAGGTGTCGCCTTCAAACACGGCCCGGCGCAGACTGCCCAGGGTGTACCTTTCCAGCTCCATCTTATCGGCACCAGCCTTTTCCTGCCGGACATATTCACGGCTCATCCGGTTTTTCAGCACCCGGACCGGGGAACCGCCGATGCGTCCGGTCACGATGGTGTCGCTGTCCTTGGCATTGAGCAGGGCAGCCTTGTAGTTTTCGTGGATGGGGCACTCCTCGCTCACCAGCAGGCAGGTGCCCACCTGCACGCCGCAGGCACCCAGCGCAAGGGCTGCTGCCAGCTGACGGCCATCGGCAATGCCGCCCGCCGCAATGACGGGCAGATCCACTGCGTCCACCACCTGCGGCACCAGCGCCATGGTGGCCATCTCGCCCACATGGCCGCCGCTCTCGGTCCCTTCGGCGATCACGGCATCGATGCCCAGCTTCTCCAGATGCTTTGCCAGCACAGCGGCAGCCACCACGGGGATCACCTTGATGCCCGCCGCTTTCCACATGGGAACATATTTGCCCGGGTTGCCTGCGCCGGTGGTGACCACCTGCACGCCTTCTTCCACAACGATCTGGGCAAACTCATCTGCCTGCGGGTGCATCAGCATGATGTTCACGCCAAAGGGCTTGTCAGTGAGCTGTTTGCACCGGCGGATATTTTCGCGCAGGGTGTCGGCATTCATGCCGCCCGCACCGATGATGCCCAGTGCACCTGCATTGGAGCAGGCTGCGGCGAACTCGCCGGTGGCAATGTTTGCCATGCCGCCCTGGATGATGGGGTATTTCGTTCCTAAGATCTCGTTCAGTAATTTCATATGATGTTTCCAGTCGGCGGGCCGGGGGCTTCTCTGTGGGGCGTCCGTTGGGATGGCCCGTTTTGAGAAAGCTGCCGGAACGCTGACGTATTCACTCTTTGTATTGCAGGATCGCGCCGCCCCAGGTCAGGCCGCCGCCAAAGCCGATGCAGGCCAGCGGTCTGCCCGGGGTCAGCTGCCCGCTCTCGGCCAGCTCGTTGAGGGCGACCGGAATGCTGGCGGCGCTGGTGTTGCCGTGGCGATCCATGTTCTTATAAAATTTTGCCGGGTCGGCCTGCAGAGCCTTGATGCAGTGGTCGATGATGCGGCTGTTGGCCTGATGGCAGACCACCCACGACAGATCCTCGAGGGTCAGCCGGGTCTCGTCCAGCACCGTGTGCAGGCACTTGGGCAGGGCATCCACCGCAAAGCGGAACACCGCTTTGCCGTCCATGGTGATGGGGGCAGAGCCTTCCCGGCTCGGCCCGCCCGCATGGAGGACATCACTGCCGCGTGCCCCCAGCGTCAACGCAAAGGGGGTATCTGCCAGCCGGAAAATGGCGGCTCCGGCCCCGTCGCCGAACAGCACGCAGGTGGAGCGGTCGGTGGGGTCCATCAGGCGGGAAAGCGCTTCGCACCCGATGACAAGGGCATACTGCCCGCCCAGAGTCGTCAGCATTCCCCGCGCCACGGCCATGCCATAGAGAAAACCGGAACAGGCCGCGTTGATGTCCAGCGCGGGCCGGTTTTCGGGCAGGCCCAGCGCCGCCTGTACCTGACAGGCCACGCTGGGGGTGGCATCCGGGGCAGAAAGGGTCGCGCAGACACAGCAGGCAATGTCCGCCGGGGCAAGGCCGCTGCGGTCAAGGGCCTGCCGCGCAGCCGCAATGGCCAGCGTGGCGGCAGATTCGTCCTCGGTGCACCAGTGCCGGGTGCGGATGCCGGTGCGGCTGGTGATCCATGCGTCACTGGTATCCACCATGCGGCTCAGCGCGTCATTGGTGATCGTCCGTCCGGGAAGTGCCCCGCCGGTGGCGATCAGCTGTAAACCATTCATGCGTTCCTCGTTTCTCCGATCTGGCGGTACTTTTTATAGCGCTGATCGGCCAGCTGTCGGTCACTCATGCGGCACAATTCTTTCAGGTGGGTGCGCAGAGCGGCATCCATGCGCTCAAACAGGGCCGCGTGGCAGCGCTGGGCACCGCCCACCGGCTCCGGGATCACTTCTTCCACGATGCCGCCGCGGTACAGATCCTGCGCCGTCAGCTTCATCATCTCACAGGCCTCGCCGCTGCGGGAGGAGTCCTTCCACAGGATGCTGGCAAAGCCCTCGGGGCTCAGCACCGAGTAGACCGCGTTTTCCAGCATGAGGATGTGGTTGGCCACACCCAGTGCCAGTGCGCCGCCGGAGGAGCCCTCGCCGGTGACCACGGCGATGACCGGCACCGTCAGGCCGCTCATCTCCATCAGATTCCGGGCAATGGCCTCGCCCTGCCCCCGCTCCTCGGCATCCTTGCCGGGGTAAGCGCCCGGCGTGTCGATAAAGGTGATGATGGGACGGCCGAATTTTTCAGCCTGCTTCATCAGGCGCAGAGCCTTGCGGTAACCCTCCGGCCCCGGCATTCCAAAGTTGCAGGCCAGATTTTCCTCCAGCGTGGAACCCTTGCGGTGGCCGATGACCGTCACCGGCATCCCGTGGAAACGGGCCACGCCGCCCAGAATGGCCGCGTCCTCCTTGCACTGCCGGTCGCCGCGCTGCTCAAAGAAATCCGTGAACAGGGCAGAGATCGTCTCGTCGATGTGCGGACGCTCCGGGTGACGGGCCAGAAAGACCCGATCCTCGGCAGTCAGCGGGCCGCAGGAGCGCAGGATCTCGTCCTCTTCCACCGCCAGCTCTGCCAGTTCGGACGCATGGGCGGTAATGGCCTCCATGTCACTGCCGCTGCCCTTCAGCGCGGCGATCTGTGCGTCCAGCGGGGCCAGCTGCTCCAAAATATCTTTTATCATTCGTGTTTCCCTCCGGCATGAAGCTGCAGGACCTGGATCAGCGTATCCCGCAGCTGACTGCGGGGCACCACCTGATCCACAAAGCCGTGTTCCATCTGGAATTCGCTGCGCTGGAACCCGGCGGGCAGCTTTTCACCGATGGTCTGCTCAATGACACGGGGGCCGGCAAAGCCGATGAGTGCCCCCGGTTCGGCCAGCATGATATCGCCCAGGCTTGCAAAGCTGGCGGTCACGCCGCCGGTGGTGGGGTGGGTCAGCACACTGACGTACAGCCCGCCCTTTGCGGAAAAGCGCTGGATGGCGGCGCTGGTCTTGGCCATCTGCATCAGGCTGAAAATGCCCTCCTGCATCCGGGCGCCGCCGCTGGCCGAGAAGATGACCAGAGGCAGGCGCTTGCTGGTAGCATACTCAATGGCGCGGGTGATCTTATCGCCCACAGCCGTGCTCATGCTGCCCATAAAGAAGCGGCTGTCCAGCACCGCGGCCACGCAGGCCACGCCGCCGATCCGACCCACGGCCGTGACGGCAGCTTCGCTCAGGCCTGTCTTCGCCGTTGCCCCTGCCAGCTTTTCCGGATAGCCCGGGAAATGGAGGACATCCTGCGGAGGCAGCGACTCATCCAGCTCCCGGAAACTGCCATGGTCCAGCACAAGGCTGAGCCGATAGTAGCCGCCGATGGGCAGGTGGAAGCCGCAGTTGGGGCAGACGAAAAAGCTTTTGGCCCAGATTTGCCGGGTAGTGCGGCGGCCGCACTGCTTACACTCCACAAACTGGGGTTCTGTCCAGGCCACGCCGACGTCACGCCGGGCCTTGAGCTGGAACGTGCGTTCCCGCATCTTGCCGCCGGGGAGCAGGTCTCTGATATCGTTCATCTCGCTTGCCTCGGTACCTTATTCCGCGTGGGCCGTCAGGTAGTTAAAGATATCGCCCACGGTCTTCATGTTGGCCAGCTCCTCATCGGAGATGGAGACGCCGAATGCATCTTCCAGAGCCATGTTCAGTTCCACAGCATCCAGGCTGTCGGCCTCCAGGTCCTCGGTCAGGCTGGCCTCCATGGTCACCTTGTCTTCCTCGCAGTTCAGGGTGTCAACAACGATCTTCTTCATCTCATCGAAAGTCATAGTAATGGTCTCCTTTTATCAAATGGTTTATCTTGTGTGTTTCAAATTGTTTACCTAAAGTTTTTGAGTTGTCGAACAAGGCCATTATATCGAATTCCGGTCAGATGTCAAGAGTTTTATCTAAAAAGATTTAGCTTTTACAGTTCTTTCACAAGTATTTATCAAACCAAACAAAAGTTTTCGTTGTGTAAGTTCCTGTTTTGGGCGCAAAAAGGCCCTCCCACGCAACTGGTGAGAGGGCTTCGCCGATTCTTAATTTACCGCAAGCATCTTCTATGAAATCCACCACCCCGGCGCCAAAGCGTCCAGATCCATCCCCTTGAAAAGCGTTTCGCCATGGCACATAAGGCAGATGGTTTTCATGCTGCTGCCTTCGTTTTCTTATTTTTGAAATAATAGCCAATGCCAATGGCGTCCGCCAGTGCCCAGCCAATGGGCACACTGAGCCAGATGCCCGTCACGCCCAGTGGAGTGGCCGAGAGCAGGTAGGCCAGCGCCACACGGGTGCCCAGCGAAGCAATGGTCAGGATGACCGACATTCCCGGCTGGTTGACAGCGCGGTAGTAGCCGTACAGCAGGAACAGGATGCCGATGCCAAGATAACAGGCCCCCTCAATGTGGAGGTAGTGCACCCCCGCCGCGACGATCCCCGTCTGGGACGGATCCATAAAAATCTGTATGAGCGGAGCTGCAAACAGGCAGACCAGCACGCTGATGCAGATGCAGAACACAGCAGAAGTGGCCGCCGCGCTCCGGATGCCCTTACGGATGCGCTCCGGCTGGTTGGCCCCGTAGTTCTGGGCCACATAGGTGGAGAACGCGTTGCCGAAATCCTGCACCGGCATATAGGCAAAGGAATCAATTTTGACCGCCGCTGCAAAGGCCGCCATGATGACCGTGCCAAAACTGTTGACAAGGCCCTGCACCATCAGGATGCCAAAGTTCATGATGGACTGCTGGACGCTGGTCATAACGGACAGATTCAGGATGGTTCCCAGATTGTGCTTGTCCCACTTGCAGTCTTCCCGCCGGGGGCAGAGCTCCGGGAACTGCTTTAAGGTATAAAGCCCGATGCCCACGCCGGACACAAACTGGGAAAACACGGTGGCGATGGCCGCGCCCTGGACGCCCCAGTGGAGCACCAGCACACAGACCAGGTCCAGCACCACGTTCAGGATCGACGACACTGCCAGAAAGACCAGCGGCACCATCGAGTTCCCGATAGCCCGGAGCAGATTTGCAAAGTAGTTATACAAAAAAGTGGCAAAAATGCCGCCGAAGATCATAACGAGGTACTGCTTCATCAGCGGACGGATCTCCATCGGGACCCGCAGCACCCACAAAATGCCGTTGAGGCCCAGATAAACCAACAAGTTGACTGCCAGTGAGATGCCCGCAATGAGGGCAAAGGACTGGAACACGCTCTGCCGCATCCGGGCCTCTTCCCCACCGCCATACTGCATGGAGATGACCGCGCCGCTGCCCATACACAGGCCCAGCACAATGGAGGTAAGGAATGTCATCAGGGTGTAAGACGAGCCCACGGCGGCCAGAGCGTCCGCTCCGAGGAAGCGGCCCACCACCCAGGTATCGGCAATGTT
>OJUG01001823.1_pt1 | contig 25124 bp, 18 predicted proteins | sample 1599841 | NCBI WGS metagenome assembly OJUG01 (sample SAMN04168659, study PRJEB22393) | human gut metagenome | biome: human gut microbiome; feature: stool | host: Homo sapiens | collected 2014-05-12 | reverse complement strand
CGACCACCGAGATCTACACTCTTTCCCTACACGACGCTCTTCCGATCTCTTCTGGATTGCTGCTTCCAGATCTGTCTCAACTTCTTTTCTGCGTTCTTCTTCCATCAGCTGTGTATTGGATGCCGCAACATAAGTTCCCTTCCCATGAACCGTGACTGTCATGCCTTCCGCTTCCAGATTGTCATATGCTTTCTTCACTGTAAGTGCACTGATCTTCAGTTCCTTTGCCATCGTTCTCACGGACGGCAATATATCATTTTCTTTTAATTCTCCGGAGATAATCTGTGCTTTGATCTGCTCCATAATTTGTTCATAGATTGGTACCATCGACGAATTATTGATTATAATCTTCATATGTTTCCTCCTGTTGCAAACAGTATATAACAGCATAGTACTATTGTCAACTGTTATATACTGTTTATCTTTTTTTCTGTTGCAAAATACGAGGGGTTTACATTTCCAGAATATGTACCGGCTAATTGGGAAAAGGTCATGCCTGTATAATATTTTATCCCCTTCCCAGATGCATGACACCTGAGAGGGGGATAAAATCTTTTGATATCTGTACCGATACGCCCTTTTGTTATTTATTTTTTCTTCTTATAACCGTCACACTGATCACAGCTGCTGCTGCAATTGCTGCCAGTGCATAAAGCATCGGTCTTGCTTCGTCTCCTGTGACTGCTGCTATCTGGTTTTTCAGCTTATTTAACGGTGTCTTTTTTTCTGATTCATGTCCCTTTCCAGTGCTCGGTGTTCCTTTATTCGGATCTTTATCCTTATCTAGATTTTTTCCCGGATCTTTATCCTTATCTGGGTCTTTGCTTTCGCCGCCGCTGGTATCTTCTGCTGTCTCAATGACCAGTGTCGTATCCTCGCAGACTTCTTCCAGTGTCAGATATCCGTCCTGGAACTGTTCCGTAACGTCTTCCCCGTTCAGAAGAATCCTTGAAACCTTCCATCCTTCTTCCGGTGTGATCCGTATCTTCGGCTCGGCAAAACGATCCACAACAAAGTTATCTATGTTCCTTCTATCTGATCTTCTTCCCCTTCTATCACTACATCTGTGTGACTTTTTTCCACACGGATATTATGGGAGTCCGGCACGGTTGTACTGATGGTGCTCTGGGAATTCGATGAGTTTCCTGCATCTGCTGCCAGAACGGACATGGTCGTAAAAAACATCGTTGCGATTGCAGCCAGCATAGTCATCACTGTCACAAACACTGCCGTTGTAATGCGGACAGTCTTTTTATCCACAATGATATCCAAATTTTCTGTCTTTTTCCTCATATGCACGCCCCCTTACTCACTTTTGTCCACGTATGATATAGTAAATGTCACCGTATCTGCGTACTCTCCGGCCGCCGCCTTCTTCCAGTCTTCTTTTTTAATCGCGATAGTAAGAGGTGTCTCTTCCCCGGCTTTTGTATACTGCGCTGATGTAAATGGCCGGCTTCCCGCCTCATCCTGCGCCAAAATCTGATAAGGAATCACTGCCTTTGAATTGTTGGAATTCTTTAAGTTAAGATCAGATAGCAATGACACCTGGATACATTTTCCATCCTCAATCTGCGCCTGCTCTACTACAATATTCCCGTAAGAGGTTTCTGTCTCATTAAACCGCATGCTTGTATCTACCGGAATCGTCACCTGGTAAGCCGGGTCCACATGATAACTGACTGTCGCACTTCCCGCCGTCTGGGTGGTGGCTGCATAGATTGGATTTTCTGCACATATTAACAGCACCGGAGTCAGTAGTGCGAAAAGAATTCCTGTTCTTATACTTCTCTTTTTCATCGTTCTCCCCTCCTGTTACTGTGCAATTAATGTAGTCTCTACATTTGCCCCGTTCATGGCGGAACCATCGGTGAGTGATGCTGTCGTAATCTTGATGGTCGCCGGATATTCTCCCGCTGCAAGTGCCTTGTCTAATGTCACCTCCGTAATCGCCTTCCCCGGCTCCACCATCTTCGATGTATAGATGGTCTCATCTGTGTCGTTAAGCACGATTTCAAATGTAAAGTAACACGGGTTTCCTTCCGGATTCATCAGGTTCATCTGCACGTCTTTTTTGTCTGCCTCAATCGTAATGGACGGATAGCCCGGTATCCGGATTCCTGTCGGCTTTTCCCCGGTATCGTCTGCCGTCTGGGTCTTCGCATTTGGATCCAGATCCGGCTTAAATGCCGAATCTGAACCTCCTTTTAATTTCATGAAATAAATCAGTCCCGCAATGATGACCGCACACAGACAGATGATAATGACAATAAATATTTTATTTTTTCCTGTATGTTCTTTCATCTGTTTCCTCCTACTCAAATGTAATATCTACATTCAGATTGCTGAGTTCATATCGATCCGGTCCTACTCCATGTGCATCAAATTCCAGCGTCAGACTGTCCACATCAATCTTGCTTCCGGTCGTAAGTGTATATTCACAGGTAATCGTTTTACCGTTTTTCTTCTTCAGATCCTCCGTATTTTTCTTCCACTCTGTGTGATCCTTATTATCGGATTTCGTATGGTAGGAAATTCTCAGATCTGAATAACCATCTTTTACCATTTTAATCTTGTAACTAATCCTAATCCTCATCTTTGAATAATTCTGATGTACTGCATTATAGGAAATATTCTTCATATTCAAATGATATCTTGCCGGATCCAGTCCACTGTCTCCGGTTGTCTTTACAGAAGTCTGATTACCGTCTACATAATAAGTAAATCTGGTATACTCATGTTTATCTGTCACACGATATGTATTGCCGGAATTTGATGGTCTGTAAGAATATTTTTGGTTCGCTTTCCAGCTTGCGTATAAGGTAATATTTTTTGCGTCCTGAAGCTGCAGCTCTTTCGTACTCATGTCAAATGCTGTGTTGGCTCCTTCTTTTTTCCAGCCTTTGAACTCCCAGCCGTAACGAGTCGGATCTGACGGGAACTGGTACTTATCACCGTATTTGGTCTTTCTAACTGTCTTCGCTCTTCCGTCACCATAGTCAAATGTAACATTGTACACATTTGCCTCCCATTCCGGATAGAGTGTCACAACGCCTCCATTCACATCGGTCAGCTTCGACACCTTCTGTCGGTCAGAGTAATAAGTCTTCTTGCCCTTCTTATCCACGGTGTACCATCTCTTAAAGGAGTGGCCTTTGCATGTAAATCTGCATTTTGGAAGTGTTACATTTTCCGTGTAATTGACCGTCTTGGCTTCCATGGAACCTTTTGCCTCCGTACCGCTTAAGATAAATGTAATCTGATATGTATTCTCTCTCCAGTTCGCCTTATACTCCCGTTTTTCTATAGAGCCCTGTTTTACAGACACATTGTCACTTACTCCTGTAATTTCGGTTCCACTCCAGCCTGTAAATGTATATCCGGCGCGGACTGGATTTTTCAGTTTAAATACGGTGGTGTCCACGTTGTAAGTCGTCGGATTCTTCTCCCCGGACTTCATGCTTCCGCCATTTAAGTCATAAGTAATCTGGTATGTCTCCCGCTCCCATATTGCTGTGTAAATATGACTTTCTGCCGGCATAGTCGTCGGAAGGTTATCGACTTTCTTGCCATTCTTACTCCAGTTTTTGAAAATGTATCCTTTTCTTGTCGGATTTTCTGGTGTATTTATCTTGTCACCATAATTTCCTTTGATTGGCTCAATCGTTGTTCCTCCGCCTGTCTTGAACTGAAGTGTGTATTCCATCTTCAGCCACTGTGCCTTATAGGTAAGGTCTTTATCCGGTATCGTCATTTCAACGTCTTTGTCCCAGCCAAGGAACTGGTATCCGGTTCTTGCCGGCGCTTTCGGCACTGTGATATTCGCACCATAGCGTCCGGTCACGACAATCTTACTGTCGTCCTCGCCCTTTTCTGCAGCGAATGTTCCGGAATTTGCGTCAAATGTGACTGTATGTACCTTTCTCTTATAGTAGTACTTCACTGTCGTCTGTCCGTCTCCGGAAATGGTAACTTTCTCTGTCTTTGGTTCCTCGAAGCCTTTATATTTCATGACTTCTGGTGTCACTTCGCTATCCACAGCCGCCCGTGCATGACTGCTTTCTTTCAGCGTATAACCATCACCTTGTACATTTTGCTGATAATGTCCTACTACATAGTTGACAATGTTTGCTTCCCATTTTGCATAGAGTGTCAGATCCTGATCCGGCATATTCGCTTTGTACTCTTTCGTACATTTTGCATCTGTATACCAGCCTGCAAATGCATAACCGGCTCTTGTCGGCTTCGGTATGGACATTTCATATCTTGCTTCTACCGTCTTATCTGTCTTACCATCGTAGTTCTTAAGCGTCAGCGTATGCACATTTCTTGTGTAACGGTAAATGACCGTTGTTCTTCCATCACCTTCGACTGTCACCTGCTGTTTCTTCGGTGCTGTAAATCCATCAAAGTTCTTTACTTCCGGTGTGACAACCGTATCCGTATCGGCATTGAAGTTCTCCTGTGCTCCCAACGAATATCCGTCATCATTGGCATTTTGCAGACAATGCTTGATTGTGTAGTTTACACTCTGCACATCCCATTTTGCATAAAGTGTGATGTCACGTGCCGGAACCACTCCGTCAAATGCTTTTTTAAACTCTGCGTCTGTATACCAGCCTGCAAATGCATAACCGGCACGATATGGTTTTTCCTCCCATTTCTCACCATATGCAAGTTCTTTTGTCTCGCTGTCATTACCGTTATTGTAATGGATCGTTACCTGATGACGGTCACGCGTATATTTGTAATCTACATACGTAACCTCTCCATCGTCTACCACATCATAGCTAACCGGCTTTGGTGCTGTAAATCCTTCATACGCTTTTACTGCCAGCGTAAGATGTTCTCCTGTTTTAGCTGTGACATTTTCTGTCTCTGCCAAATCATACTGCTCTGAATTGCCAATGGACTGTTGATAATGTCTCACCTGATAAGTCTTCATTCCGGCTTCCCATTTTGCATAGAGTGTCAGGTCATGTGCCGGCATGGTCGTCTGTACGTACGACTGTGTCAGTGCTTCGTCTGTGTACCAGCCTGCAAATGCATAGCCTGTCCGCGACGGAGTATTTGTAATATCTGCCTCATAGCGGACTTTTGAAGTCTTGTTATCTTCTCCATTGTTCAGGACATAAGTCAGATTGTAGCTGTTCCGCGTATAGCGATACCAGATATCCGGTCCGCCCCAGCCATTTACCTGTCCTGTTTTGGCCTCCGGTGAAGTAAATCCTTCATACTGTTTTGGCTGCGGAGTCACTTCTGATTCTGTCAGGCCGCTTAATACTTCTTCGTCCGTTAGTCCAAAGTAAGAACCATCTACAGATTCTTTATAATGATAGACAGTATAGCTGCTCATCACCGGTGTCTGTTTTGCATAGAGCGTCAGATCTTTGTCCGGCATGGTTCCATCGAATTGATTCTTGAAATCCTTATCTGTATACCAGCCTTCAAAGAGATATCCTTCCCGGATCGCTACTTCTGTAATTGCCGCACCAAATGGCATTCCGAATCCTTCCATATTATTTTCATCGGCCCCTCGGTCTACCAGCTTTAGCTTATGGATATTTCTCGCATACTTGTACTCAATAACTGTGTTGCCGTTTCCGTCCACTGTCGTGGTCTGTGCTGCTGGTGAAGTAAAGCCTTCGTAACGCTTCACGTCCGGCGTCACTTTATCTTCCGGATATGCCGCAAAGACTTCCTCTTCATATAAGATATATGAATTTTCTTCCTCAACCGGTTTATCTAAGTCCGGATACTCTTCTTTATCTCCACCCGGATTTTCTTTTTCTGCATCTGGTAATTTTTCCATTAGATGCCGGACTGTATAGTTGACTTTCTGCTTCTCCCATTTTGCATAGACCGTCATATCTTTTGCCGGCATCGTCTGGCCAAATGCGTTCTCACATGCCTCGTCTGTATACCATCCTTCAAATACATAGCCTTTTCTTGTCGGCATCGGTGATGCAATCTTGTCACCATATCTTGCCGTCACTTCTGTCTGGTCTGATTCTCCGCCTTTTGCATCGAAGGTCAGTTTGTACTCATTCAGATCATAGTACACTTTCAGTACAAGACTGCCATCTGCCTTGATCGTTCCCTTCGGCAGTTCACCTTTTAAGTGATAGACTTTCTCGTCAAAATCTGCTGCTTTTGCTGTGACTTCCTCTCCCATCTGTCCGGTCAGAGTTGCAGTCTCACTTAAGCTGTATCCGCTGTTATCCGTATTCTGCACGTAGTATTTCACGGTATAAGTAATGCCTTCCAGTGCTTTCCATTTTGCAATGTAGGTCTTATTCTCAGATGGAACTTTCTTTGGAACCCCAGCGCCTTCTTCGTCCTCCCAGCCAAGGAATTCATATCCCGGTCTGTAGACTGCCGGTGTCGGCATCATGGTTCCATATCGGTAATTTCCGTCTGCGATTACTTCTGTCTCCGTTCCATTCTCCGTCTCTTTTTCGGACTTGAATGTCTGTGTATATTTATTTCTTGCATAATAGTAATTGATGACCAGGCTGCCGTCTGCTTTTACAGTCTCCGTAAGCTGCGGCGGTGTTACAAATCCCGTACGCTCTTTTGGAACCGGGCTTACTTCCTCTTCCGTCCTGCCACTCATTTTGACCGGAGTCTGTGCTTCATAGGTTCCATTTGTTCCTTCTATATAATCTACGACTGTATAACCCACATCGGCTGCTTCCCATTTTGCATAGACAAGTCTGTCTTCTTCCGGCATGGTTTCCGGAATTGTGTATGGAATGGTAAGATCCATGTCCTCATACCAGCCGGCAAATGTGTATCCGAGTCTTACCGGATCTTCCGGCTTCTTGATCTCTGCGTTATATTTTCCGGTAATTGCATCGACGAAAGATCCGCCATTACTCTGGAATGCAATATAGTAACCATCTCGCAGGCGGTCCCAGTGAAGCTTGATCTTTCTTGCACATGGCTTTGTATTAAAGGTACCTTCCTGGTTTTTCCATGTAATGATCATCTCACCGTCCTGCTCCGGCTCATCACCTGGATTTACACGGATAATATTGGTCGCCGGATCATACGTAAACGCACTGTTCGTCATGGAAATGTTGAAATACTTTGTATCATCTTCGTAAATCTTCTCGTAATATTTTCCGTCGTCCAGTCCGGTCTTCATATCCATGTACTGCATCTTGAAATATTCATCCGGGATCTGAACCGACTGAATCTCCCGCTTCATATTAATCTCGGCAACCTTATCCTGGGTATAAGCAAAATCCAGTACATTTTCCAGAACACCTACCCTATAAAGCGGCCACTCGTTCTCGTAAAGTGTCGGATTATAGGTAAATGCATTGGACAGTGCCTGTGCCTCGAACTTCACTTCCAGATAAATACCGATTTCCAGATACATAGCTCCCATAGCACGGCTGCTTCGTCCTGCCGATGCCGTATACTTCAATTCGTAGTAGAGGTAACCCCAGACCTGTGCATAACCGCCCACATCCGCCGAGATACCGACACTGGCGATGGACGTTGATAATAATCCCACACGCACCGTCAGTCTCACACCGGCTTTGATGCCAAGAGTTCCCATAGCATATGCCGTAAATTCATACTGCTCCTCTACCAGATCTATCGTATCATTGGTCGCTGTCCGCTCTTTGACCCGTACACAGAAGACATACTCTTTCGCATTCTTATACCAGTACGTCATTCCGATGGAAATGTTCACATTTGCGGAAACAACGAATTCCAGCTTCACCTGAATATCAATGATCAGAAGCACACGGAAATGCTGGTCTACCAGTGGACGCTTGTAGATTTCCACCCAGTCTGCCTCGTCTGCCAGAAGTTCCGAGTACCTCTCTGCCAGAGACTTGGATACGGATATTTCATCTCCGCCACTGACGAGACCTGATGCAGAATTTAGATAATCCTCGCCATTCTCCATCATATTTTTCAGCTCTTCGGTAATCTTGTTGACACCTTTTCGTAATTTCGAACTGGAATCAGATACTGGGTTTCCAGTTTCTGCAGTCTTGAAGTTGACATTCAGTCCGATTCCTGTGTATTCATATAATTCCAGAGATGCCGTTACGCGGTAATCTGCAATGTACGGAATAAATCCCCATGTTTTCCACACGGCTGAACCGTCCACATCGATGGATACTCGCACTTCCTGTTCAAATGTCGCCGTGATCATGATCTCGATGTCTGCGCCCCGGTTCACATGAACTGTAATCGGCACGCCGATCTCCAGTGCAAGCCTTAGTCCACTCACATCTCCGTCAAAATGTTTTAGTGTCGTGCCGAGATTTGCTTTTACCGTCGGTACTCCTAATTCCACACGGGAACCGCCTGCGGCTCTTGCCTTTCTCAACTGGCCATAGCCCTGGCTCTGAACCATGATGTCTGCATTCATATCTTCCTTGAGAGATTCCTGAAGCTCCTCAAAAGATTCTGTCTCCATTGCCGCGTCGGCAACTCTTTCTGCCACATCGGATGCAAATCCGCTGTCTACTGCCTGTGTCTCAATATCCTCTTCCAGCGCCTGCACATCGGTATCTTCCAGAAGCTCCTCCCCTTCTACATTTTCCTTTTGGTACACATCCATGGTCTGGCGCATATCTTCTTCGCTCACAGGCATATAGCTTACTATGTATCTTTCTCCTGATAACAGAACACTCGTAATCTCTCCATAGAGAGACACGGTTCCGCTTCCATTTTCTCCCATTGTACCTGTGTAAATTGCCAGATAATCGCCCTCATCTACGGTTGTCTCACTGTCCAGATCCATAGCCCGGCTCATAGCATCATCACCAAAGGTCAGGTCACTGACATTAATCGTTACACTGTTATTATCCGGGTCACCGTCCTGATCTTTGTCCATAGAAAGCGGCAGCACATCCGGCATAAAGAGCACGTCTTCCGGTCTGGATCCACGATATGTATACTTGTCCCCATCCGCTCCTGTAATCTCGATAAATGACACATCACTGTTGTCACCAGAGGACATATCCATGGTCGGGATCACATCACCGGAATAAATTGCGACCTGGTCGCCGACTTCTAACTGCTTCTTATAAGTAAATGTTCCGGTCGTATCACTGCCTTCTTCGGTCAGGGAACCGTCTGTTCCAATCGTCATTGCCGCAATTGAAACTTTCTCTACTTTCTTTCCATTTACAGTCAGATTAGAAAGCTCTTTCTTATGAATATACCTGATCTCTTTATTTAACTCTACATTTTTGACTTCTTCGCGGTAGACCGTAAAATCATAGACACGGATCGTCGGGTCAAATCCTGTAAAATATAACGCCTTTTCCTGAAGCTCCAGCTTATAGGCTGCCCCCGGTGTCCATCCGTTCGGATTGCTGATCGTAAATGTATGGTCTGCTCCTTCGGTCACATCTACCGTAACCGTTTCGGAAGAATCTGTCACGTTTTTTATCGTGAAATTTTTCCGCACCTGGTCAGGCGTCATAGCAACACTTGTATCCGTCACCGGAATCGTAAAATCTGCTGCCACATCATTTGCTCTGGCATAAGTCGCCATGGACACTTCTTCCATCGGCTGGTTGTCTGCATAAGAGGCATACAATGTCACATCACTCAGAAGACGATCCTTACTGTCCACATATCTGGTGCATGCTTCATCGTAACACCAGCCAAGAAATGTACTGGACTTTTTCACCGGTGCCGGCAGATCTTTCAGAATAGTTCCTGCCTGGTACTGCTCCTGTGTTACTGTGATCATCTGATCTGCCTTCTGCGGATTCTTCTTCGTGATAGTTCCGCCATTTGTCTCATATGTAATGTTGTACGCTGTATCCTGAAATGCAATGTCAAAAGTCAGGTGATCTGTATAATCACCTGTATAGTTCGGTTTGTCCAGAATGTTGCAGTTATATTCCTGCTGCTTATGGCTCTCATCTTTTGTAAGACTTGCGACAACCGAACCATTTTCCAGTGCCGAACCACTCTGCGGATTTCTCAGTTCATATGCAAGACTATGTAATCCACTCTTTAATTTCCAGTCATTTTCAGACTGGACTGTCACGCTCACATGGTCCTTGTCATATAATCCACCTGCATCCGCTTTTATCGTAAGCTTATCCCCATCCGCATTGACCGTCTGTGGAATATCCACATAGTAGTAGCGTTCCGTCCACTTTGCATAGAGGACAACACTGCCGGAATGATCCGCAGTGCTAAGCGAAGTAACCGGCTCTCCGTTAAACTCCTCATTATCATACCAGCCGGCAAATTCATATCCCGCTTTTGTGATCTGCTCCGCTCCCGGAAGCTCTGTCACCGGCTCATCGTAATTAGACGGAGCCGTGTAACCTTCCGCAAACGTTCCTCCATTTTTCTTATAGTCAATGCCAGATTCCTTCCGCGCATTCGACCCCTGAGACGTTCCTTCCTCCGAATGCATAACCGGATTCTGCGTATTCGCATCTTCAGCAAATGCTGCGACCGGCACTGATGTTGCAAACAGCACCGCGCTCAAAATCATACTGACCAGACGTTTCTTCATATGTATTATCCCTCCTCATTTTTTTCTCAAAAATAAGTCTCTATACATATTGTATCAAAAAAAATACATTCCTCACATGCCCGTTGAAAGCCCAAAAAGTGCCTGTTTTACAATTCCTTTTGTAAAACAGACACTTTTTCGTATCCTGTTATTCTATTGATTTACGAATTCTTTAATCTTATCGCGTTTATCAATCTGTAGTTTTTCCAGAATTCCGGAAACATAATGCTTCACCGTATTCACAGACAGTCCCAAATGTTCTGCAATCTCCTGGTTCGTCCAATCACGGCACGCCAGCATGGCTATGGAAAATTCCAGCGGGCTCAGAAGATCCGTCACTGCCTTTTGCATCTTGGGATTGTGAATCTTCATCCAGCCACGGCTGAATGCAAGTACACCATCTACAAGCTTCTTGTACATTTCCGGCTCTTTTTTCCGGATACAGACTTCCAAAACTCCCTGCAGCAGACCATGATACTCGATAAATGGTTCCATGAATTTGTCAAATCTTGCCCACTCCCATGCCTGGCTCACCGTCTGAATCGCCTCTTCTTGTTCTTTCAGATTGATCTGACACATTGCCTGCACACAGCCCAGATAAATCATGGAGATCGGGTATACTCCGTCTGCCATCAGAAATGCACCCTGCACAACACCTTTTGCCTTAGCATAATCCTGTCTTAGATAAATCTCATGCGCCAAAAGGCTCACCGCAAATAACCGCTGTCCGATTGGCAGATACGGAATGTACTGCTGAAGCGGCGGTGTTCCTTCCTCCGGCGGTATATGAAGAAATATGCTGATTACATAAAATGCGAACAGGCAGGCCGCTTTTACATTCACAGGTGCATCCTCCTGCATTGCCTGGGTCAAACACTGATGTACATCTTCCCTTGTACGCTGTGCTGCCTGAGGATCTCCAAGTGTAAGATTCGCAAATGTGTAAAGCATATCCGCCGATAGCCGGAGCATCACATCATCGTGATCCAGATAATCTTTTACCGTCTCCACACATTTTTCCGCCTGCGCCGAGAAGAAATAATATTCTCCCTGTGCAATCTGCGCCAGTTCCTTATCTTCTATTTTCTCAATTGCTTCTGCTGCTTTTCCCGATTGAAAGGCACTTCCAACCAAAGGAAGGATGACTCTGTCAGATATTTTCATTTCTTTCACCACTTCTTATAAAATTATATTTTCCGTCAATATAGTCTTTAATGTCGACAGCAACTTATCAACCTGGATCGGCTTTGCTATATGATCATTCATTCCGGCCACAAGCTTTGCGACAGCTTCTGCTTTTCTTGCCTTTTGTAAAAGTACAAGGATAATGCTAATTATGCTAAGTACAAATAATCCTACAGCGACAAAAAAGCAAGCATATTGTCTTTTACAAAATCAGAAAATGTTACTCTATCTGCAGTACTGTCATAGATGGCAAGTGCACTCGTAAGCATATAAATCAGAGAGACTACAACCACACAGATTCCAATCAGACCACCGAGCAGCCGGATTCGTTTTTCTTTTTTCTTTCTCTTAATATCCAAGATCATCCACCTCCAGATACTTCTGGGGATCATCCAGATATTTTTCAATGATTTTCAGGGATGTGCCATCCTGGCGCATTTCTTCCAATGTCTGTTCCATCTGCTCACAGATTCCTCTGTCATCATCTTTTGCAAAAGCAACACCTATCCCGGTGATCATCAGAGGCTCTTCCAGGATACGGAAGCTTGTATCATAATCCTTCATATACTGGACAACAGATTCCTCATGTGCGGCAACTGCATCCACATACCCTTTTCCCAGAAACGTATAGATCAGTTCCCGATGTCCAAGACTGATCAGATTGCCCAGTTTTGGGATTCTCTCATCCATCCTGTCCAGAAAGATACCTTCCGGTTTGGTTGTGGACTGGACAGCCAGATTCTTTCCCTCCAGATCACTCAACTTATAAATATCGTTGCTCTCGTTTACGGCTACCACCTGTCGACTTGCTATGTATGGTCCTGCCCAGCGGTAATCATCAAGGCGTCCTTCCATGGAAAAGCAGCCCATGATACAGTCAATCTCTCCGCTCTCCACCAGTTCTTTTTTCTTCTCCCAGTTGATCTGGACAACGTCCACCTGATATCCCATTCTTTTAAAAGCTTCTGTAGCCAGTTCTACATCGATTCCCGTCGGTACACCATCCTCATTCAGATAATTGTATGGTGGATAGTTGTCACTGCCGAGGGTAATAACAGGCTTTTCGGTTTCTTCTTTCGTGTTATCTGTGTTTTTACACCCTGCCAGGGTGACTGCTAAAATTCCCGCAAGCAGAATGCCTGCAATCACTCTTTTTCCTTTCATTTTCTGTCCATCCCTAACTATCCTTTTTGATTCTTCTATGTCCGGTTACTTTCCATTCGTCACTGTACAGTGACCTGCGGTTCGGTACCCCCCCACCAGATTTTATGCTTCTGATCGTCTTTTCCAACACCTTCATCTCAACCGGTTTTGAAACATGTGCATTCATGCCAGCCGCAAGGGAATGCTGAATGTCTTCTGAGAATGCATTGGCAGTCATGGCAATAATCGGAATCGTTTTTGCCAGTTTATGGGAACTTCTGCGGATTGCCTTCGTTGCCTCATAACCATTCATAACAGGCATCTGCACATCCATTAGAATCATGTCATAATCACCTGGAGCAGACTGTTCAAATGCTTTCAAAATCTCTTCGCCATTTTCACAGATGGTACATTCCGCACCTTCAATCTTTAACAGTTCCGTCAGGATCTCTGCGTTCAGCTCATTATCCTCTGCACACAGGAATCTCATTCCTTGAAGGATATTACCATCCTGCTCATCTGTTTCTTCTTGTGCCGCCAGAGCAACCGTTCTATCCTCTGCAATTTTCAGATCCATGAGAACCTCAAAACAGCTTCCCTGTCCCAATTCACTGTCCACATCAATGGTACCTCCCATTGCCTCAACCAGATTCTTAGTAATCGCCATTCCAAGTCCGGTTCCCTGTATTTTATTTGTAAGGGAACTTTCCGCACGGGTAAACGCATCAAAAATTGTATCCTTGAAATCTGCCGACATTCCCAATCCATTATCGCTAATTAAGAAACGGTACTTTGCATAGACAGATGACTTTGTCTCACATTCTTCTACCAGAAGCTGAATTTTTCCACCCTCCTGCGTATATTTTATGGCATTAGACAGCAGATTACTGAAAATCTGCATCAAATGAACCTGATCCCCATTCACCCACTCATGCTTGATATTTTCTTTTATAATTGTAAAGGTCTGATGCTTTTCATATATTTGAGAATGAAATATAGTGTCAAGTTCCTGAATAAAATCCAGAATAGAAAAGTCAGAATACTTGAAGACTGTTTTTCTTGCCTCAATCTTACTCATATCCAAAACATCATTAATAATTCCTAACAGATGCTGTGATGAAATATCTATTTTATCTGCATACTCTATTACCTTGCCTTTATCAGCGGCATCATGTCGGACCAATGACGTAATACCAATGATTGCATTCATAGGAGTACGTATATCGTGAGACATATTGGCAAGAAAACTACTCTTGGATCTGTTCGCTTCCTCTGCCACCTGAAAAGCTTCCTCTGCCGCTTTTTTTGCCTGCCGCAGTTCTGTATTCACTGTTTCCAGTCTCGCATTATTTTCCCGCTCCACACGAATCGCTTCCTGTTGATTTCTACGCATAATAAAAGAAATTCCCAGCATAACGCAGACAGCTGCGATAACCGTAAAGATAACGATAACTATCGTAACAAAATTGACAAGTTTTAAGGTATTCGTAGCAACATATTCTGCCGGAACCAGAAAGATAAGGGTCCATTCGGCATTTTCCATTCTTTTTAACCCGTAAAAATATTCTGTTCCATCCAGAACTGCATTAGAATAACTACAGCCTTTTTCTTCCAGTTCCGCCTTTGTTTTCTCAAAGGAAGAATTGTGAAGATACTTCATATTCCAGTTCTACTAGACTTACCAATACATAAGGGTAATTATTTCCTGTACCGACTGCATCATAGCCCTCTTTATACAGGTCTCTTATCTGTTTCCCCACATCCTATAAGTCCTGTTACTGCTACACATGCCAAAATGAGACATACACTTTGTAGTTTTTTAATTTTCATATTTTTTCTCTCTTCTTTATAAAATTATTATAGTTACGTCTATGAAATAATATCATAAAAAACACTGCCAAACAGACAGTGCATCTCATTTCATGCAGCTGGCTGCCATTTTAAAGACCCTGTAGCTTTGCGTCCCAGACTTTCATCTGGTTTGCCGATTATCCTATTAAAACTTTTAAACTTATACAAAAATATTAATATTATTATTATACTCCCATATTCCACTATACACAAGAAAAACATTACCGCTTTAACGCCTAGAGTGTGTTTGAAAAATCATTCAAAGTAAAAAAAAATGGAAGTCACAATATTATTTGTTAGTACTATCCATTTCTCATTATTTTTATTTTCCTTATCATTCATCATATTATAACAATAAAAAGGGAGAATCTTGACTTTCCCTATCATTCATCATATTATTTAATACAGTTCAAAAAAATACCATTTAGGAAGGAGAAGAATGAATCATATGCCCCAGCCACATTCGTAGCTTTTTTCACGACACTTTAAATGCTTACAATAAAATGTGCGAACCTATTCTTATAAAAGGAGACTATATATTTATGCAAGACAACAAAAACTTTTTAGCTGCCGAACCCATCGGAAAGCTTCTTCTTAAGCTGTCGATTCCAACCGTAATCGCGCAGCTCATCAATATGCTCTACAACATTGTAGACCGAATCTATATCGGGCATATCCCCAGTGATGGCAGTCTGGCTCTTACTGGTGTGGGAGTCTGTATGCCAATCATTATGATCGTTACTGCTTTTGCCGCATTAGTCAGCTCCGGTGGTGCTCCAAGAGCTTCTATTTATATGGGAAAGCAGGATAATGAATCGGCAGAAAATATACTTGGAAACTGTTTTCTTCTCCAGATTGTTATTTCTCTTATTTTAACTGCTATTTTACTGATTTGGAGTAAAGATTTATTGCTCGCATTCGGTGCCAGTGAAAATACGATCAGCTATGCCACAGACTATATGCATATCTATGCGTTTGGCACCTTGTTTGTGCAGTTAACACTTGGTATGAATGCTTTTATTACTGCACAGGGATTCACTACTATTTCTATGGTTTCTGTTCTTATTGGTGCCATTTGTAATATTACTTTAGACCCTGTATTTATTTTTGCTTTTCATATGGGTGTAAAAGGGGCGGCTCTGGCAACGGTGATTTCACAGGCAATTTCTACGATTTGGGTTGTCTCTTTCCTTTGCGGTAAAAAAACACATCTTCATCTTAGAAAGAAATATATGCGTCTGGAACCAAAAGTTTTTGTTCCATGTGTCACTCTTGGACTGGCTGCTTTTATTATGCAGGCAAGTGAAAGTATTGTAACGGTTTGCTTTAATTCCTCTCTTCTTCGTTATGGCGGAGATATTGCTGTCGGAGCCATGACGATTTTGACCAGTGTAATGCAATTTGCTATGCTGCCACTTCAGGGAATCGCCCAGGGAGCGCAACCGATTTCCAGCTATAATTACGGAGCAAAAAATACGAATCGTGTAAAGAAAACTTTCCGTTTGCTCCTGATGACCTGTCTGAGCTATTCTGCATTACTTTGGGCTGCTGTACAGCTTATTCCAAGAGTATCCGTAAGTATTTTTACCGCAGATGCGAGTCTTATCAACTTTACTGCTCCAATGCTTAGAATCTATCTGGGAGGTCTCTTCCTGTTCGGTATTCAGATTGCCTGCCAGATGACATTTACTTCACTTGGAAAAGCAGTAAACTCTATTGTTGTTGCTGTCGTTCGTAAATTTGTATTGCTGCTGCCGCTTATTTATATTATGCCTCATGTGGTATCCAATCCAACTACAGGAGTGTATATGGCGGAACCGATTGCGGATATTATTGCGGTACTTTTTACATCAGTTTTATTTTCATTTCAGTTTAAAAAGGCTCTGGCAGAGATTCAGAATGAAAATAATTGATATATAATTGTCGCATAATTTGTAGATTTATCAGTGTACAGATTGGCAGCTGTCTTATTCACCTCTACAAACCAGAAGTTATACTGTTATGGAAGCCGCAACCTCCTCCATTGCTTCTTCCATAAAGTTCTGTTTTTGTACTTCATCAATATCCGGAAGTCCTACATTTACATCCAGAATGTGCGCGCCCTTATCCTGCTGCGTGATCGCTTCTTTCAGAATGTAGTCCATATCTTCATTTTTCAGTGCTTCTTTGAATTTTTTCTTTCCGGTCGGGTTGATTCTTTCTCCGATGATACGCGGCATATCATCCAGGATCACAGCCTGTCCATAAGAAGATACGATCGTATCATGCTTTTTCTCGATCTCGCGCAGCGGAAGATCTTTGCATTCTTCTACCAGCTTTTTAATATGCTCCGGTGTCGTTCCGCAGCATCCGCCAATCACACAGGCTCCTTCTTTTACAACCTCCTGCATGATCCGGGCAAACTCATCCGGCTCTACATCATAATACGTTTCCCCGTTCTTCTGCTTCGGAAGTCCGGCATTTGGCTTCACAATGATCGGAAGGGAGGTATATCTTCTTAAATCGTTCAGAATTGGAAGCATCTGTTTCGGCCCAAGTCCACAGTTCAGCCCCAGTGCATCTACGCGGAGTCCTTCCAGCATTGCCACAACAGAAGGGACATCCCCGCCTGTCAGAAGCTTTCCTCTTTCATCAAAGATCATGGTTACAAATACCGGAAGAGAAGAATTTTCTTTTGCTGCAAGAATGGCTGCCTTTACTTCATAGGTGTCACTCATGGTCTCGATATGGATCAGGTCTGCACCGTACTTTTCTCCATAGCGGACGGCTTCTGCAAATGCTTCATAAGCATCATCAAAATCCAGATCTCCCATTGGTTTTAATAGCTTTCCGGTCGGTCCCATATCCAGTGCCACATAAGTCTCTTTTCCAATCTGCTCCCCTGCTCTTTTTGCATTTGCAATCCCTGCACGGATCACTTCTTCAACCGTATATCTGTCATCATGAAATTTGCAGACATTAGCGCCAAAGGTATTTGCAAGAACCACATCACTTCCTGCTTCGTAATATCTGCGGTGAATCGCTTCCACCTTTTCCGGATGTTCGATGTTCCAGGTCTCCGGAAGTTCTCCCGGTGCAAGTCCTTCTGCCTGCAGAAGAGTTCCCATTCCTCCATCTAAAAATAAAAGTTCTTTTCCCAAACGTTCTCTGATATTCATACCCTACGCTCCTTAATTTCTTCTGTAAATGCAGTCCTTCTTCTCACACGCTTCGCAGCCTTTGATGTGGCATTTTTCCTGCGTATCACTGATCCCAATGATTGCAGTCACCGATTTTGTCGGTGTGAGCATATAGCTGTCTGTCATGGTAAGTCCGATCTTCTTTGCCGTATCCAGCATCCGTAAGATATCGTCCTGATGATGGATATCAAAATCACCGTATCCCGGACTGAATCTCGGTCTGAGCCATTCATTCTGTGCTTTTAACTCTTCTCCGATCGAAAGCTGCAGATCGTCACAGTACTCCTCCAGATATGCAGCTGCGCATGCCTGCAATACGACAGATTTCGCCATATCTGTCAGTGAATAACGTTTCATCAGTATATCGACACTGGTACCGAGTGTTGCACCAAATACAACTGCCTCTTTGCAGCCTCTGAGATTCTTTCCGAGACTTCTGCTTTTAATATTCATTTTCCCGATCGTCACCTGGTCTTCTCCTGTAACTTTACAGTCAAAAATGCGATAGACGGATTTTGCCTGCGTAGTCTGATCGAGCTCCCCGAAGGAAACATCGATCAGCGCAAGCGTCTGTTCATCTACCGCATGTCTTCCATATCCCAGATAACGAATTGCTTCTTTCGTTCTGGCATCTGTCATCTTTCTTATGTTCCTTTATTTTACGATTTCTGAAAGGTTCTGCATGATTGCAGCAGCTACTTCCGGTTTATTCATCGAATATACGTGGATATTGCGGACTCCATTTGCGATCAGGTCAATGATCTGGTCGGTCGCATATGCAATTCCCGCCTGCTTCATCGCTGCCGGATCATCTCCAAAATAATCTACGATCGCACGGAATCTCTGCGGAACAGCAGTTCCTGAAAGGGCACAGCTTCTTGCGAGCTGCTTTTTCGTTGTGATCGGCATGATTCCCGGAAGCACCGGTATCATGATTCCCTGTTCACGGATACGATACAGAAAATTATAGAAAATATCATTATTGAAAAACATCTGTGTGGTAATAAAATCCACTCCACAATCTACCTTTTCTTTGAGATAACGGATATCATCTTTCTTGTGTTCCATCTCTACATGTCCTTCCGGATAGCATGCAGCTCCGATGCAGAAGTCTCCCATTTTTTTGATGTCTTCGATCAGTTCACAGGCATGAGAATACTGTCCCGGAAGCGGAAACTGTCCATCCTGCGGGATATCTCCTCTGAGTGCAAGGATATTCTCAATCCCTTCTTTCTGAAGCTGTCCGATAACCTTATGTACCTCTTCCTTGGTTGAGGATACACAGGTCAGATGTGCAAGTGCCGGAATCTTCAGGTCATTCTTGATATGACTTGCAATCTTAACCGTATTCTTACTGGTTCCACCACCGGCTCCATAGGTAACACTAATAAATGACGGGGTAAGTTCTGCGATCCCATCCGTTGCTTTTAACACGGATTCAAAGCCCGCATCCGTCTTCGGTGGAAACACTTCAAAGGAAATATGTACTCCGTCTGCTTTAATTTTGTCTATAATCCTCATAATGAATGTTTCTCCTCTGTAAATTTTTTCATTTCATGATACCATATTTTCCGGTAAATTACCAGAATGCATTTTACATATTTTCGTAAAGTTCTTCGTAAAGCTTGGCTGAATTTTTCCATGAGAAGTCTTTTTCCATACCACGCTCTACAATCTTGTTCCAGTCACGCTTCTTGTCATAGTAAATCTGTTCTGCATATCTTACAGTCGCAAGCATCTCATGCGCATTGTAATTGGTGAAGCTGAATCCAGTTCCGGTCTTCTCGTATTCGTTGTAAGCTTCTACAGTATCTTTGAGTCCGCCTGTCTCTCTTACGATCGGCACCGTACCATATCTCAGACTCATCAGCTGGCTCAGTCCACATGGTTCAAATAATGACGGCATCAGGAATGCATCACAGGATGCATAGATCTTGTGAGACATCGGCTCTGAATAATAGATCTGTGCAGATACCTTATCCGGATACTTCCATGCGAAATGACGGAACATGTTCTCGTATCTCTCATCTCCGGTACCGAGTACGACGATCTGAACCGCATCCTGGCAAAGTTCATCCATCACACAGTCGATCAGGTCAAAGCCCTTCTGGTCGGTCAGTCTGGATACGATACCGATCATCATACGGTGCGGATCTCTCTCCAGTCCGAGTTCTTCCTGCAGCGCCATTTTATTTTTCACTTTCTCCTTGCGGAAGTTTTCGACAGAATAAGTTCTTGCAATGTTGGTATCTGTTGCCGGATTAAAATCATCGTAATCAATACCATTGACAATTCCTGACAGGCAGTTTGCTCTTGCCTGCATCAGTCCTTCCAGCTTCTCCCCGTAAAACGGTGTCTTGATCTCTTCCGCGTAACTGCTACTTACCGTTGTCACACGGTCAGCGTAGACAATTCCGCCTTTCAGATAGTTGGCATTGTCATATGCTTCCAGCTTATCCGGTGAGAAATAGTATGCCGGAAGCCCGGTGATATCCATAACCGTCTTCTTATCCCAGATACCCTGGAATTTGAGGTTATGTATGGTGATCACAGTCTTGATTCCACGGAAAAACTCATTGTTATAGCGGAAATTATCCAGATAAATCGGAACAAGCCCGGTCTGCCAGTCATGACAGTGAATGATATCCGGTCTGAAATCCAGAAGTGGCAGTGCACTTAAGGCTGCTTTTGAAAAGAATGCAAACTTCTCAATATCGTATGCAATATCACCATATGGCTTCGAACCATTAAAATAATATTCATTGTCTATGAAATAAAAAGTGATTCCTTCGTATTGAAGTTCAAGAAGCCCTACATACTGCTGTCTCCAGTTCAGATCCATATAGAAATGAAGTCTGTAAGAAAGTTTATCTTTCCATTCATCTTTCATGCACATATACTTTGGAAGCATAACACGTACATCGTATTTGTTCTTATCAAAATATTTTGGTAGTGATCCCACTACATCGGCTAATCCTCCTGTTTTGATAAACGGAACTGATTCAGATGACACAAATAATACTTTTTTCATTTAACACCCTCCTTACTCTCGCGGCTTACTTATAATTATACCGCAATTTCATCCGTTTGAAAAGAATTATCTGCGCTTTGATTTCAGTCTGATCGTGTCTGCGACCAGAGCAATAAATTCAGAATTGGTCGGTTTTCCTTTCCCGTTACTTACTGTGTAACCGAAAAGAGCTTCTAAGGTATCCAGCTTTCCCCTGCTCCATGCAACCTCGATCGCATGGCGGATCGCCCGTTCAACACGGCTCGATGTGGTCTGGTTCTTTTTCGCGACTGTCGGATACAGGATCTTTGTGATCGCATTTAAAACTTCCATATCGTCAACCGCCATCAGAATGGAATCTCTCAGATAATGATACCCTTTTATATGTGCCGGGATTCCGATTTCATGGAGCAGTTCTGTCACCTGTGTTTCCAGGTCCTCCTCAGAAGGTTCCGCATATACGGTATAATCTGTGTAAGGCGCTACACTCTTTTCCGCATGTCCGGAGCTTTTGATCCGCTGAAGGATTGTTTCATTGCGAAATGGTTTCAGGATGTAGTAGGCTGCTCCTTTTTCGAAGGCATCTTCCGTGATCCTCTCCTGTCCAATCGCAGTTACAATAATAAAATTCGGCTGTTTCTTTACTGTTTTATCTGCGCCTATCATTTCCATCACACTGATTCCATCCATTTTCGGCATAATCAGGTCAAGAAGTACAACGTCAGGCTGTTTATCTCTTATAATGTGATAAATATCTTCTCCGTTCCTGGCTTTTCCCACCAGTTTGAGATCTTTATCACTTTCTACAATTTCTCCTAGTAAATTCAACATTCTTTCGTTATCGTCAGCAATCGCTACATTCAGTTTTTCCATAAAGCCTTTCCCCTCCTTAAAGTGACAATTTGCACTGGAATGTAACCTATTATAACCTTCTGTATTCTGCGAATACAAGCAAATGGTGTCGCAGAAATCTGACAAGGTTCGCATATTTCAATCTTTTTTCAGATTTTCCAGCATGTTTTCGATAAATATTCCGTATCCTTTTGTCGCATCCTGTACGAAAACATGTGTCACTGCACCTATAATCTTTCCATTCTGCATGATGGGGCTTCCACTCATTCCCTGCACAATCCCACCGGTCAGTTTAAGTAACCGTTTGTCAGTAACCTGAATTTCAATCCCCTTGTTCACCTCCCTGGCATCCAGGTCAACTTTTGTGATTCTGACTGTATAATCTTCTGTCTTTCCGCTTACCGCACAGCGGATATACGCCTTTCCGACCTGAATTTCTTCCTTTGCCACAGCCGGATAAGCTTCTTTGCTGTCAAATATTCTCTCAATCCTGTCTAATTTCCCATAAATCCCTGTCTCTGTGTTTGTAGTAATCGAACCTAAAATATTGTAATGATTGTAGACAATGATCCCTTCCATCCCTCCAGGATTTCCGTTCTCACCTTTTTTAATATTCTGAATGCTGGTATCATATAATCTTCCCGTTGACATTTCGATCAGTTTGCCGGTATCTACATCATGTATTCCATGTCCCAACGCACCGTATTCACTATCCGCATTCAGAAAAGTGATTGTGCCGAGTCCCTGCGCGTTATCACGCACCCAGATTCCAAGTTTATATGCCCCGCCTTCATCTTTTGTCGGATGAAGTTGTACATCAATATACACTTTTTTTCGACGAATGTGTAAGATGACGGACTTATTCGATAATTTTTTAACCCGTTCGATAAGCTCAGATTTATTATAAATACTGTCAGAATCAACTCCGACAATATAATCTCCCTCCTTCACCAGATGCTTCGCCGGATTCACACCGATCCCATCTTTTCCCTTAATTTCCTGCGTCCCCAGCACCATCACGCCATCCGTCTCCATATAGATCCCAACCGGCATCCCTCCCGGAATCAGAAGGTTTCCCGAAAGTTCACTGACCGAAGCCTCCCTCTCCGCTTTCTTGGCCCGCCATTCCCTGTAGCAATAGCCGCCTCCTATAACCACGATTACCGCTAATAACACACTTAACATTTTCCGATAACTTCTAACCGACATTACACACCCCTTTTTCCTCCCTAAAATTCCGCAAAAAATAAGGCAGGATTTTTTCTCCTGCCTCTAGTATGTACTCAATCTTATTTTTTCAAACCGGATGCCAGAATTTTCATCTCCCGTGCGTTTTCCAGCACCGCATCCGTAATCTTTGCGCCTCCAAGGATCCTTCCCAGCTCCTGCACAGATTCTTCCCCGTCAAGCTGCCGGATCTTGGTCTTTGTTATCTGATCTTCCACCCGTTTTTCAATCAGGTAATGAGTATCTGCCATTGCAGCAATCTGTGCCAGATGCGTAATGCAGATCACCTGATGTTTCCTGCCGATCAGGCACATCTTCTCGGAAACCTTCTGTGCGGTACGACCACTGATCCCCACATCGATCTCATCAAAGATCAGTGTCTCGATCTCATCTTTATCCGCCATGACTGCCTTGATCGCAAGCATGATGCGGGAAAGTTCACCGCCGGATGCCACAGTTGCAAGCGGTCTTGTCGGTTCACCCGGATTCATGGAGATCATAAATTCCACCTCATCCGTTCCTTCTACTGTGTACCCGGAGGTTTTTGAAAACCGAATTTCAAAGCAGACATCCAGGAAATTCAGATCCTGAAGTCCTTCTGCGATCTTTGCCTGCAAAAGCTTTGCCTCTTTTTTACGGATCTTCGACAGACCCTCGCATTCTTTTTGCAGACGTTCCTCTGATTTTTTCAGTTTTCCCTTTAATTCATTTAAATATTCATCATAATTTTTTAAAATCAGGAGACGCTCCTCGTCATCCGCCTTATGCTGCAGGATTGCCTCTGCCGAATCTCCGTATTTGACCTTCAGATGATTGATCTGGTTCAGCCGGCTCTCCGTCTCATAGAACTGTTCCGGTTCAAAGGAAAGACTGTCCAGATAACAGCGAAGCTCACGCCCGGAATCCCCGATCAGATTCTCCACTTCGACCAGCTGTTCATACAGTTCTCTCGATTTGTCATCATGTTCTGCCGCCACAGCTGCCGCACGTACTGCCCGTCCGATCGCTTCTTCCGCACTTATACCGCCTTCTCCTGCTGTATACAGATACGCCTCTTCCAGATTCTCTGCGATTCTTTTCCCCTGCATCATCCGCCGGTAATCTTCTTCTACCGACTGGCATTCTGCCGCAGTGATTCCTGCATTTTCAATCTCATCAATCTCAAATTCAAGAAAAGAAATCTCTTTGGCTCTCTCAGCCTCGTCTTTATCGGCTTCCTTAAGTTCTTTTTCCAGCCGGCGGTATTCCCTGTATGAATCCGCCACTTTTTTCTTCCATTCTCCGGCTTCTTTTGCAAATGCATCCAGAATTGCCAGATGATTTTTTTTATATAACAGTGACTGATGCTCATGCTGTCCGTGAATATCGATCAGAACCTGGGCTGCTTCCTTTAGCCGCCCCAGTGTCACAGTCTCTCCATTGATCCGGCTCACACTTCGGTTTCCGTTAAACCGTCTGGTGATAATGATCTGCCCTCCGTCCGGCGAAAGATCCATCTCTTCCAGCTTCCGTACCGTTTCCGGATTTTCCACATAAAAGGTCAGTTCTACAAGTCCCTTATCGGCTCCCTTACGAAGCATATCTGCTGAATATCTTCCGCCCAGGGCAAGACTGACACTCCCCAGGATAATTGATTTTCCGGCACCGGTTTCCCCGGTCAGGATATTGAGTCCACCAGAGAAATCCACTTCCGCCTCATCGATCAGCGCCAGATTTTTTACATGCAAATTTTGTAACATTCTTTCTCCTGTCTATTGTTCCAGTAGTTTCTTGATCTTTTCCATCAGTAGAATCGTATCATCCACGGTCCGCACAGCGCACATGATCGTATCATCCCCGGCAATACAGCCTACGATTTCATTAAAATGAAGAGCGTCCAGGGCAGCCGCCACGGCCATGGCCATGCCCGAAACAGTCTTGATGACGAGAATATTCTGCGCCATGTCCATGGACATGTACCCGTCACGCAGAATTCTGATGTACTTGTCAGAAAAGGAGCTCTGATTCTGAAGCACCATGTACCGCTGTTTTCCCGACTCCGACTGAACCTTTGTCAGCTTCAGCTCTCTGATATCTCTGGATACCGTCGCCTGAGTCACGGCAAATCCGGCCTGGTTTAAGTATTCCGCCAGTTCCTCCTGGGTCTCAATCTCATATTTCC
>OJUG01001797.1_pt1 | contig 25527 bp, 15 predicted proteins | sample 1599841 | NCBI WGS metagenome assembly OJUG01 (sample SAMN04168659, study PRJEB22393) | human gut metagenome | biome: human gut microbiome; feature: stool | host: Homo sapiens | collected 2014-05-12 | reverse complement strand
GCGACCACCGAGATCTACACTCTTTCCCTACACGACGCTCTTCCGATCTAAAGGAGGAACAATCATGAGAGGATTGGCAAAGAAAATTGCAGCATCAGTTATGGCTCTTACACTTGTATTTGCTATGGCAACATCATGTTTTGCTGCAACTTGGGGAAGCTACTTCGGAGCTTCAGCAGAACCATCTTGGTACGAAGGAGCAGACGGAAAACTTACAAAAAACACAGCAGCAGGATTTACAGCATCAATTGACGCTGTAGGTTGGGGCGGCGTATGGGGCGCTCAGGTTTATATTGATGGAAAGAAGAATGACAATGCAAAGAACATCAGTGTAAAGAAGGGTCAGACATACAAATTTTCATTTACAATTAAAGCTACAAATGTTGACAAGTTTGTATACATAAAAGTAGCTACAGGCGAAAAACTTGCTTACTCAACATGGGTAAAAGTTAAAGCAAACAAGACAGTAAAATTCAACAAGACATTCAAGGCTAAAGCAAATGCAAATTCAGTTTACTTTGGTATGGGTGGTGACGTCGGAGATAGAGCAGATGTTGTAACAGATGAAGATGCTGTAACAAGATACAATGTATTCAAAAAGGTATTCAAAAAACCAGCTGAAGAAGGATTGGCAAATGATGCAAACGGAGATTACACAGCAGCAACAGTTGTTACTGTTTCTAAGTTCACTTTAATCCAGAAAGCAAAACTTAAATCAGTTAAGTCAAAAAAGAAGGGCAAAGTTACAGTTAAGTTTGCAAGAGTACCAGGTGCAAAGGCATACAAGGTAAAAGTTGGATCAAAGACATATACAACAAAGAAAACAACAGCAACATTCAAGGCTAAATCAAAAGCTAAGGTTAAAGTTTCTGTAGCAGCTGTAGCTAAGACATCAGGTGTAGTTGGTGTATACAGCAATAAGAAAACTGTAAAAGTTAAATAATTATATGTTATATTACATAGACTGCGGTTCAGATATTGGAACCGCAGTTTTCTTTTTATAAAAGTCGTTTGATGGTCGATAGAAGTCGAACGATTTTTTACATATTTTGTTAAAAATATCATATAATTATATTGATAAAAAAATAATATCTAAAAAACCAAAGTATGGTAAAGGGGGAAATACAATGCTTGACAAAGTGATTGAAAACAACAGAGTAAGTATCGTGGGAGAAATAGTTTCTGAATTTAAATTTAGCCACGAAGTATTTGGAGAGGGATTCTACATAGTAGATGTTTCCGTAGACCGCTTAAGCGAATTGACGGATGTTATCCCATTAATGGTTTCAGAACGACTAGTAGATGTTAATGAAGACTATCAGGGTAGACTGGTAGAAGTTTCAGGACAATTTAGATCTTACAATCGTCACGAGGGAACAAAGAACAAACTTGTTCTTTCAATTTTTGTAAGAGAGTGGGAGGAAGTAGAGGAAAACTTAGAAGTAGGCAAAACCAATCAAATCTATCTTGATGGATATATTTGTAAACCACCGATTTACAGAAAAACTCCGCTTGGTAGAGAGATTGCAGATCTGTTAATAGCCGTAAACAGACCATACGGCAAATCAGATTATATTCCATGTATTGCATGGGGACGAAACGCAAGATACGCATCTTCATTTGAAGTAGGAGGACACATTCAGATTTGGGGAAGAGTCCAAAGTAGAGAGTACATTAAGAAAATTAATGAAGATGAAAGCGAAAAGCATGTAGCTTATGAAGTTTCCGTAAGTAAACTTGAATATATAGACGATTAAAAATAATGCTGTAGTAACCTAAGTGGTGCTACAGCATTGTTTTTATGTAATAGAATATTACTTCAACATTTTTATTACATAAAAATGTTCTACTATGAATACATACTTATAGAAAAATAAAATCGATACAAATATTTGGGCAAAATATCTAAAAGACTTTGACTTTTATACTTTCATGTCGTAATATTGAATAAAAGATTATAATTAAAGAAGGAGAAAATGAACATGAAAAAAATGCTTAAGTCATTTGTGGCTGCAGTACTTTCATTAACATTAGTAGTAAGTGGTCTTGGAATCACAAAAAATGTCAGTGCTGTTACACAGGAAGATGAATGGAAAGCAAACGCTGTAAAAACGCCTGCAGAAGGAAAGTTAATTGGAGCAGGCTATATTGATGTTGAATTTGACAATTCCATGGAAGGATATACATACTCAGTATACCTTGATGGACAACCTGTATACTGGGATGGAAATAGTATAGTAAGATCTGAACTGGGAGAAAAAGTTTCAGCTACATCAAAAACAAAGACTTTTACGTCAGGTGATGAAGGAAAGACAGAAGTTTACACCAATACAGTTAGTAAACATGAAATTACTGTAAAGGCCCAAAAGGATGGTCAGACTATAACGTCAGAACCAAGAACATTTTATGTTTCAAAAAAAGGACTTGCTCTTGGTGGTGACATGAGTGACAAAATTACATTAAGTAAGTTAAATTGTTCATGGTACTACAATTGGTCAACAGAAGCATTTAACAACAATATAGATGCCAATGTTGCACATATTCCTATGATGTGGGGAATTGGTGACGACAATAAAGAAGCAATATCCGGTTTATCTACAAAGTCAAATTATATTTTAGGGTTTAATGAACCTGATATTGTAAAACAGGCAAATATACCAATGTTTTTTGATGCAGTAAGTGCGTGGAAACAATATATATCACCACTTAAATTAAGAAAAGTATCACCGGCACCTGCAGCACCGGATGGTGATTCTATGTGGCTGAAAAGATTTATGAACGGTGATTACATATGTAAGACACCAAAGGGAGAGTGGGGATTATATAAGGATTATGAAGATGATGCTACAAAAACCTGGTCAGAAGGAATTGGAGAAGATGTAGATGCTGTAGTTCTTCATTACTACAGAAATCAAATAAATGCTCAAGGATTGTTTGATGCTGTGGAAACACTTTGGAATACATATCATAAACCAATATGGATTACTGAAATGTCTTTATTTGGTGTAAAGGGAACTTACACAGATTTTAGTTATGAAAATGAAGAAAGACGTAAGCAGGTAGAAGAATACGTGACAAAATTAGTTGAAGGGCTTGACAAAGTACCTTATGTAGAAAGATATTGTTGGTTCCCATATGACATAGACAGTACAAATGATATAGATATATATAACGGATCAGGCGGAACAGCTATGTTTGAATATGCAACAGGTTTGTATACAAATCTAGGAAGAATCTATTGCAATTTAGGTAACCCTGAAGGCTACAATGCAGAAACTATATCTGATAACGAAATGTATGTGTATGTTCCACAGACAACAACAGAGTCACCAACAGAGACTACAGAAAAAATTACGGAAACAACAAAAAATCCAACATCAGTTTCACCAACTACCGGAAAAAATAATCAGACCAAAGGTAAAAAGATAAATAAACCCGGTAAGGTTAAAATAATTTCAGCTAGAAATGTGAAAAAGAAAGCAGTGAAACTAACATGGAAAAAAGTAAGTGGAAAGACAAAATATCAGATACAATATTCTTTAAATAAGAAGTTTAGAAGAGGTGTTAAAACAAAGAAAACATCAAAGACAAATATAAAAATAAACAGATTGTCAAAAAAGAAAAAATACTATTTTAGAATTAGAGCAATTAATAGTGCGGGAATCGGCAAATGGTCAAATGTTAAAAAAATAGTTATACGCAAATAGTAAAAGAGGAACAGTTATCAGACTGTTCCTTTTTAAAAACATAATAATATATAATATATGTTGAAATATTTTTAAATTATTTATTTTTTTTTAATAAAATACACAAGTAAAATCTTTTATAATCGCATAGAAGTATTTGTGTATAAGTGAAAATGCATATAGAAATTATGATAAAACTATTTTTATTGGTAAAAATAAACATTTAAGTGTTGTAGAATAAAAATGTTTATGATATAATCGAGACAATTGAAATGGGATGAATTTCAAGCAATATTTAAAACAATTAAAAATTAAGGAGGAATTGAAAATGAGAAAAATTTTCAACAAAGTTTTAGCTGGAATTACAGCAACAGCACTTGTAGCATCATTGGCTATTGGCGTTGGTGTTTCAAGTAGTGTAAAGGCTGACAATACAGCAGTGGCACTTTCAAATTGGTCATTTGTTCAGGGAGGACAGTACAATCCATCTGAAGAGGGCAATGAAGGATACATTGGTTCAGTTACAATGAACGGAACTGGTGAAAAAATTGATGGTTGGTTAACAGGAAGCGGAAGTGTTAAGCAGGAACAGTCAGCAACAAAGTCAGCAACAGGTTTTGAGATGGTAATCAACAATACAGGTTGGGATTGCCAGTGGAAAGTTAATACAGGTTTTCCAACAAACAGAATTAATCCATGGTCAATTATGGCAACAAATCAGACATCTATGACACCGGGTCATGTTTATACAGTTTCATTTAAGGCTCATGCAGATAAGAAAAAATATGCTTATGTTTCATTTGGAACTGAAACAGAAGGCTTGGCACCATATGATCAGGCCCCAGTTGAATTTGCAGATGCTGCTTCAAATCAGATTATTAAATTAGGAACAACTGACAAGACATTTACATTTACATTTACAAACTGGGTATCTGCTAGCACACTTAAAACAACATTGATGTTAGGTGCATTTACTGCAAATGTAGATTTCGCTGGCGTAGATGTTTCAAACATTGTTACAGAAGAAGAAAAGTGTTGGAATGGAACTGTTAGTGTAAGTGATTTCACTATTACAGATAAGGGTCAGAATACAGAATTTGAAACAGACCCAGTAAAGCCAACAGAAGAAACAACAACAAAGGCACCTACAACAACAAAGGCACCTACAACAACAAAGGCACCTACAACAACAAAGAAAAATGGTGGAAACAGAGTTGTAAAGAAACTTGCAAAAGTTAACGCATCAAAATTAAAATGCAAGAACACAAAGAAGGGCGTTATTAAACTTACTTGGAAGAAAGTTAAAAATGCTAAGAAATATAAACTTAAAGTAGCTAACAAGACATACACAACAAAGAAGACTACATATACAGTTAAGAAACTTAAAGTTAAAAAAGGCAAAAAAGTAACAGTTAAGATTTGTGCAGTAGCATCAGGTTATAAGACATCAGCTTGGACTACAAAGAAGTTTAAAATCAAAAAATAATTGTTAACAGATTCTTACAGTACCCAATGCTTTGCATTGGGTTACTGTTTAGTTAATAGAAAAATCAGTCGGGAGGACTAGACGTGAGAAAAAAAATTTTAAATAAAATGTTAACAGCTGTACTTTCATTAACAATGGTTGTAAGTATGGTTGGTACAGTATCAGCTGCTTCACACGCAGCAAACGGAGCAAATATTGCAAAAAATGCAAAGTGGAATTATTTTTCATTAATTAGTAAAGATTCTAGTGGAAATTTAGATTCACATAGTGGACATGTTGCCGGTGAAAATGGAACAAGAAAGCATCCATATTGCTGGTATCATGCATTAGAACATATCAGAACTGATAAGTATCCTCAAGGTCAGAAGGAAGGAACAGACTTCGCTACAGAAGGCTACATCATGAGCAGTTCTGCATCTTCAGCATCATTCTATGTTAAGAATAGTGGATGGGATGGACAGTATAATGAAAGAGATGGCTCATTAGTTGGAGATAACCAGTGGGGTCTTAGATTATATACAGAAGCTATTCCTGTAGAAAAAGGAAGAAATTATACTCTTACATTTACATACAAAAGTACATTAACTGGTACAAAAACCATTTATGAGACAGATAAAGATGGCAATTATGTTTTAGATTCAGACGGAAATAAAATTCCAAAGAAAGATGAAAATAACAAGGATATTACAGAACCAATTTATAAGAAACATATAAGTGTAAGTGTTGTAAACCCTGCAAATAGTAATGGATTAGACTTCCTTTCAGCATCAAACTGTACATCAGATGGATTTATCGTTGCTGATTCAAAGGAAGATGCAAAGACTGTAACAGTTAAGTTTAAGGTTCCTTCAAATTATGCAGGAAACGCTGTTTCATTACAGTTTGCAATGGGTGCATTTATTGTATCATACCCTGATGAACTTGCTATGAAGGGATATTTTGACGTAACAAATATGTCAATTAAAGCTGGAACACAGCATAAAGTTACATATAAGTATGGTAATAAGTCATCATCAAAATATGTAAATGATGGAGAAAGAACTTCAGGTTATGTATTCCCTGTTAAAGGTAAGACATTCTCAAAATACACAAGCAATGGTAAAAACTTTAGTCTTTCAACACCAATTAAGAAAGATACAGTTATCAATTGTGTATACACAAATACTAAAAAACCTGCAAAAGCAAAAGTTAAGTTTAAAGCCCAGAAGAAGAAAGCACAGTTAAAGTTTACAAAAATTAAAAATTGTGTTGGCTATGAAGTAAAGTATTCTGCTAAGAAGAATATGAAGGGTGCAAAAACAAAGAATTGCAAGTTTACAGCAAAGAACAAACCTGTAACAGTTAAGAAGTTAAAATCAGGAAAGAAGACATTCTTCCAGATTAGATCTTACAATTTGGATTCAGCAGGAAAGAAAGTTTATAGCAGGAAAGTTTTAAAGAAAACTGTTATTGTAAAATAGTATTTAAATAGTTACCATTAAATTTAATATGAAAGGGTGGAAGGGTTATATGTTATTAATAGCTTGTTCTGCCCTTTTTGTAATAATATGAGATATATTATATGCGTACAAAAAGGCAGACTTTGACTTGATAATAAAGAGAAAAGGAGAACGATATGAAAATGTTTAAGAAGATAACATCAATGGCACTAGCTGTTGTAATGATGTTTTCATGTATTACAGTTATTTCTTCAAATGTAGTTAAAGCTGATGTTAATACTGAAGAATGGCAAAACACAGCAATTATTAGTCCAACGCAGGGCAAATTAATTGGCGCAGGATATATTGATGTAAAATGGAACAACAATTTGGACAATGTAAAACAATATAAAGTTTATGTTGATGGAGTTTTAAAGAAAACGGTAGAACCAAGCGGTGAAACAATGGTGTGTGAGTTCTATACAACAGCTGTAAAATCACATACTGCACAGGTGGTTGCAGAATTGAATAATCAGACAACATTAAAATCTAATGTTACAACATTTTATGTTACAAAAAAAGGTGTTTGTGTAAACGAAAATGATATGGGAACAGCAGTTGATCCTATGGATATGAATATCGGATGGTATTATAACTGGGGATATCAATCATTTAAGGATAGGGGATTTAAAAATAAAAAATTCTATGAAACAGAATTTGTACCTATGACATGGGGAGACAGTGCTGTAGATATTCCTACAAGATGTGCACATGCAAATAGAAAAGGTTATAAGTACTTGTTATCTTACAATGAACCTGATTTGCAGGGGGAAGCAAACAAGCAGCCTTCTACTATGATTTTAAGGTGGAGAGAAACAATTACAAATAAAGGAAACCTTAGACTTGGTTCTCCTGCAACGGAAACTTTCCAGATTAATTCAGATAAGTGGTGGACACCATTTTGGAATGGAATGTCAACAGATGACAAAAATAATATGACATTTATAGCTGTTCATGCATACCAGCATTATTACAACAATGCAGATACAGCATTGCAGTATTTACATGCTATAGATGAAATATACGCAAAATACCATAAACCTATTTGGATTACAGAATTTGCAGTTGCAGACTTAAGAAATACATTCAGTCCTAATAACTCAAAACATCTTGCACAGGTTCAGGAATTTATGAAGATTGTTTTAAAGGGGTTAAATGAAAGAAATTATGTTGAAAGATATGCATGGTTTAATTTTAATCCAACTGATTCAAAAACGGGAGCTTCAGGTATATTTAACTATGATACAGGAAAGTTAACAACTTTAGGACAGATATATGCTAATATTGGAAATCCTGCAGGATATAAGGCTAAAACATATGGTGTATCATACACAACTACAAAGAGTACATCTATTGCAAGTTGTGCAGCATCAGTTCCAACAACAACATATTCTCCTATAGGCAAGAAAAAGTCTATAAGATATAGTTTTAGAACTATAAAAAGAGCAACACAGTATCAGGTACAGTGTTCATTAAGCAAAAAGTTCAACAAGAAGAAAAAATATAGAACAAAAACAAAAACATTTAAGGCAAAAAACAAGTCTGTAATGAGTGGAACATTTACAAAACTAAAAGCAAAAAAGAGATATTATGTACGAGTTAGAGCAATCAAAACTCTTAATGGAAAGAAGTATTATTGTAAGTGGAGTTCACCAAAGAGTGCTAAAACAAAGAAAAAATAATATATTTTTATAAGAGGTAAATATGAAGAGTTTTAGAAAGATTATTTCTTTTATGCTTATACTTACATTTGTTTTTTCAATCAATATAACAAATTATGAAACTGTAACAGATGTAAGTGCAGCTACAAAGTTTGCAATTACAAGTCCTACCAATAATAAAATGATGGCGGCAGGATATTTTGATATAAAATGGAACAGTGCAAGTAGCTATGGAATAGTAAAAGAATACAAATTATATGTGGATGGAAAACTTGAAACAACAACAACCAGGACTACATATGAATTTTACACAACAAAAGTAAATATTCATTCAGCATGGGTTGAGGCAATACTTAAAGATGGTTCAAGAATATATACAGATACAATAAAGTTTAAAGTATCTAAAAAAGGTGTAGGTATTAGCACTGATATGGGGAAACATATTTCTCCAAATGAGATTAACACATCATGGTATTATAATTGGGGAACATCAAAGTTCAAGCCACTTAGTGAAGACAGTAAGGGCATTGAGTTCGCTAAGGAATTTAACAATACAGAATATGTGCCTATGGTATGGAAGGCATTTTCATATCAGGACGCGGCAAACAAAGTTGCTACTGCTAAAAGTTTAGGCAGCAAGTATGTATTGGGATATAATGAACCTGATTTGAAAGGTCAGGCAGATATGACAGTTGCAAACGGAGTAAGTTTTTGGCCTGCTTTTACGAATCAGGGATTAAGAGTTGGCTCACCGGCAACAGCAACATGGCCTACCAATAATACAAAGTGGTTTCAGCCATTTATGACTCAGATACAGGCAAAAGGTAATGATGTTGATTTTATTACTATTCATTGTTATCCTGACGGATTTCCGGGAGGTACAGGTATGGCAACATGGTTTATAAATGAAGTTGTAAAGCCTTGTTACGAAAAGTATCATAAACCAATATGGATTACAGAGTTTTCAACAACAGGAAATGGTGTTACAAATACAAATACTATGACGTTTATACAGTCAGTACTTCCAATGCTTGATGAGTTAAGTTATGTGGAAAGATATGCATTTTTCTCATTTAATGCAAGAAATAATAAGGCTGGTCTTTGGTATTATAGTACAGGAGCTTTAACCAAAGCAGGTGAGGCATACAGAGACTATGGAAATCCAACAAAGGAATACAAGGCAGGAAACCTTACAAATCCACATAAAAATGTTATAAAAACAGTTAAGAAACCTTCAAAGGCCACTGTAAAGCGATTACAAAACCTGAAAGGGAAAAAGATTAAAGTAACAGTAAAGAAAATGGCAAAAGTAGCAGGATATCAGATACGAATAGCGGAAAACAAGAAGTTTAACGGCTATTGGGGAAAGATTACAACAAAGACAACATATACTTTTAGAGGCTTGGACAAAAATACACGTTATTATGTAAAAGTAAGAGCTTACAGAAAAGATGGTAGAAAAAAACTTTACGGAGCGTGGAGCAATCCTAAGAAAATAAAGGTAAAAAAATAAAAAATTGGAAAAGGGTTATTTACAACCCTTTTCTTTTTTTTGTATAATGAATGTCTGTAAAAAGTTTTTAATAAAAATATTAATCAATGACAAAAATATTAAAAAGTATTTACATATATTAAATGAAAAAGAGAGAGTATATCAGTGAAAGAAAAAAAATCAGCCATAATTTTATTAATTGTAGTTTTAATAATTATAACTATTGGAGTGGTAATTTATAAAAATGTTCAGACAAAAAACAGAATAGAAACAATAAATAAAAACAAGATGACGTGGAAAAGTGAAGCAATTAAGTCACCTGAAAAAGGAAGTCTTCAGCCGGCCGGATATATTACAATTGACTGGAAATCAGCAGGAAACTTAGACCAAGTAGATAAATACGAAATATATGTTGATAATAAAAAACAGGGACAGGTAAAAGGTAATGTCACTACATTTGAATATTATACAACAAAGGTTTCAAAGCATGATGTTTATATAAAAGCATATTTAGAACATGGTAGCGAAATATATTCAGATATATTTTCGTTTTATGTTAACAAAAAAGGTTTTTGCATGAATAAATCAATGGCGGAACACGTAAATGCAGATGACTGGAATGTATCCTGGTATTACAATTGGACATTAACAAAACACAACTATACATCTTTCCAAAAGTTGCAGTTTGTACCAATGTTTTGGACCAGTGCACCTACAGATGCAGAAGAAGTAAAGGTATTACCACTAAGAGGCTACAAGTATGTTCTTCCATACAATGAACCTGACAGACCGGATCAGTCAGATATGTCTGTAGATGATGCCATAGAAGGTATGAAATCTTTACTAAATAAAGGTTTGTATGTGGGTACTCCGGCTACGTCAGTATGGCCATCAGCATCAGAAGAATGGTTCAAGCCATTTATGAAAAAAATGAAAGAAAATAAAATGGATACTGATTTTATTGTATTCCATCATTATTGGAACTGGCACACAAAAGAAGGAGCACAGGCATTTCTTGATATTGTGGATGAGGCTTGGAAGATGTATCATAAGCCAATATGGATTACTGAGTTTGCATTAAGTGGCGTACCTGCATGGACAAAACAGACAAGACAGTCGGCTATAGATTACATGAATATAGTTGTTCCTGAACTTGATAAAAGAGATTATGTTGAGAGGTATGCATGGTTTTCATTTGAACCTGAAAACTATCAAAACGGAGGTTCATCATTGCTTGATTCCTATACAGGAAAAATAACAGATTTGGGATACACATATCAAAAATTGGGAATACCTAAAGGTTATAATGAAAAGAATCAGGCATTACACCAAAAGAACAGCAAAAAAGATATTGTAAAATAGTGGAAAAAGGAATTTAACTGAATATAATAAACTATAAAAAGACTGTAAAATATCCAGGGTTACAGGTTGACACCATATAGTCACAGTGTTATTATAAATACAGTTAAATAATAGTAGAGGTTGCTCTGTTTATGAGTATAATATATGATGTCCCGGAGACAAATGATTATATTAAAAAGGAAACAGTGCCGAAGGGTAATTAACCGGAATATTTACTCTGGGCATATGGTTAATAGCCATATGACTGTCATCAAATAGATGAAGAGCTATTGATGGAGGGCTACTTATAAGTTCATATCAGATTCTTATAAGGAGCTTAGGTTTAAGCTCCTTTTACTATGCTTAACAAAATTTACATATTTTTTTAGGAGGAATTGTAAAATGGCAATTTTTACAGGTGCAGGTGTAGCTATTATCACACCATTTAATGAAGATGAAACTATCAACTTTGAAGAATTTGGAAAGATTATTGATGACCAGATTGCAAACAGCACAGATGCTATCATTGTATGTGGTACAACAGGAGAGTCATCAACAATGACTGATGAAGAGCACATTTCAGCTATAAAGTATTGTGTAGAAAAAGTTGCAGGAAGAGTTCCTGTTATAGCAGGTACAGGATCCAATTGTACAAGAGAGGCAATCAATATTTCAAAGCAGGCAGAGGCTGTTGGAGCCAATGGACTTCTTTGTGTTACACCATATTACAACAAGTGTACTCAGGAAGGTTTATATCAGTACTACAAGGCTATTTCTGATGCAGTAAATATTCCAATTATTATGTACAATGTTCCATCAAGAACAGGTACAACTATTCAGCCGGAGACAGCTGTTAGAATTGCAAAAGAAGTAAAAAATGTTGTTGCCATAAAAGAAGCATCAGGAAATATTTCAGCAGTAGCAAAATTGGCATCTATAGCAGATGGATGCATCGATATTTATTCAGGAAATGATGACCAGGTATTACCTATTCTTTCACTTGGAGGAAAGGGTGTTATCTCAGTTTGGTCACATGTTGCACCAAAGAAAGTTCATGATATGGTATATGCATATTTAGATGGTGATACAGCTACAGCTACAAAGTTACAGCTTGAAGCAATCAATGTAATTAATGCATTATTCTGTGAAGTAAATCCAATCCCTGTAAAGGCAGCTATGAACATGTTAGGTTACAAGGCAGGTTCATTGAGAGCACCACTTACAGAGCTTTCAGATGAACACAAGGAGTTGTTAAAGAAAGCATTAAAAGACTACGGAGTATTGTAATTATCATAAATAAAACGGTACGACAATAAGGCAGATATACAAAGGATATATTGCCCGGAATAATAATCTTTTTGCATATGCAAAAGGATTATAGGTAATGGAGGAAAATATGGTTAATGTAATAATGCATGGATGTAATGGAAAGATGGGGAGAGTCATTACAGACCTTGTAAGTAAAGATGAGAATGTACAGATTGTTGCAGGAATTGATGCATACACCGGTGTTGCAAACGAATATCCTGTATTTAAAACTATAAAAGACTGTGATGTAAAGGCAGATGCCATTATAGATTTTGCAGTTACAGCAGCAATTGATGATTTGCTTGATTATGCAGTTGACACAAAGACACCTGTTGTTGTATGTACTACAGGTTTATCAGCAGCACAGCTTGAAAAGGTAAATCAGGCAAGCAAAAGCGTAGCAGTGCTTCGCTCAGCAAATATGTCACTGGGTATCAATACATTAATGAAAATCTTAAAGATTGCTACAGATGTATTGGCAGACAGAGGATTTGATATTGAGATTGTTGAAAAACATCACAATCAGAAAGTAGATGCTCCAAGTGGTACAGCATTGGCATTGGCTGACTGCATCAATCAGGAGTTAAACAATCAGTATGACTATACTTACGACAGAAGTACAGTTAGAGAAAAAAGAAAGAAAAATGAAATCGGAATTTCAGCAGTACGTGGTGGTACAATTGTTGGTGAGCATGAAGTTATTTACGCAGGTACAGATGAAGTTATCGAGATAAAACATACAGCATATTCAAAGGCTATTTTTGCCAAAGGTGCCATAGATGCAGCCAAATTCCTTGCCGGAAAAGGTCCGGGAATGTACAACATGGCAGATGTAATTGATTAATTTTTAAATGTATAAAAAATAAAAAAATGAAAATAATAATCTCATAAAAGGTTTACAGCTTTTTAGCAAAACAGTATTTATGGAGGATTATTTTTATGAAACATTTAAAAAAATACTTACTAGTATTGACACTTATGCTATCTGTATTTACATTTGCTGCTTGTGGAAACAACAATGGCGAAGATGCCACATCTCAAACAACAAATAATGAGTCAACATCTCAGACAACAAACAATGAAAACAACACTAACAATGGTGGAGTAATTGAAGATGTTGGGGATGATATTGAAGATGGCGTAGATGATGTTATTGACGGTATTGACGGTAAAGATGAAAATGACAACAATACCAACAACAACACAAACAATAACAACAATACAACAAAGAACAATACAACAAAAAAGAACAACAAAAACCGTTAGACTTTTGTTGGCATATAAAAAGAAAAATACTTTTTTTAACAAAGCTACATTGGCAACAGTCATTGTAGCTTTTGTTAATTTAGACTATTTGAATATGTTGCAGTATAACTTTTACCATAACGTTTTCTGAGTAGTGTAATGTGGACTTTATCATAATGGTTTTTGCAGGATATAGTTCAACTTTTCTATGTTTAAACATATATTATTATGATAAAACAAATAAAAGGTAAATATGGCTTATAGAATAATAATTGATCCTGGACATGGTGGCTCTGATCCGGGAGCAACATATAATGGAAGACAGGAAAAAGATGATGCATTGAGTATTGCAATGACAGTGGGAGAGTTGCTAAAAAATGCAGGATATGATGTTGTTTACACAAGAACAACCGATGTGTACAATACACCTTTTGAGAAAGCAACCATAGGAAATGAGGCAAAGGGAGATTTGTTTGTGTCCTTCCATAGAAATTCATCACCTATGGCAAATATGTATAATGGCATCCAGACATTGGTATATAACGATTCAGGATTTAAAGGATTGCTGGCGAGAAATATTAATAAAAATCTGGCAGCGTTGGGATTTGAGGACAAAGGTATAGTGGAAAGACCAAATCTCGTAGTGCTAAAAAGGACAAAAATGCCTGCAGTTTTGCTGGAACTAGGATTTATAAATTCAGAAAAGGATAATGAAATCTTTGACACCAAATTTAATGAGATGGCACAGGCAATAGCTGATGGAATTATAGATACCCTAAATGACCAGGGAATACAGGCAAATGAAATCACTACTTATAGGGTACAGGTTGGTGCATTTAGAAATGGAATATTGGCAAATAACATGGCAAATGAGCTGGCCAACAGAGGCTATAAGGCAAAAGTAATCAATGAAGACTGCTTATACAAAGTGGTAGTAGGCAATTTTGAAAACTTAGATAATGCAGTGATAACAGAGCAAAAGCTACGAAGTGAGGGATACAACACATTTATTAGAACTTAAACCTGAAATATATCAATGTACACAAAAGAACTAAAAAGATATTTTGTGTACATTGATATTAAAATAATATAATGATACAATCATAAAGAATATTTTTAGAAAACACAGATGAGGTATTGATAGATGAACAATGGATTTATAAAAGTAGCGGCAGTTACACCAAAGATAAAAGTGGGAGACTGTCAGTACAATGCAAGAAAGATATGCACTCTGGCACAGGAGGCATATGAAAATGATGCACAGCTTGTTGTATTTCCGGAACTTTCCATTACAGGGTATACAGCCAGCGATTTATTTTGGCAGCAATTGTTAATTAAAGAATCATTAAAGGCTTTAACAGATATTATTGTACCATTTACTGAGGATAAAGATGTGGTGATGATAGTGGGTCTTCCTTTGATTTGTGGAGGCAAGCTTTATAATGTAGCTGCTGTAGTCAGCGAAGGTGAGATAAATGGTTTCGTGCCAAAATCATATATTCCAAATTATTCAGAGTTTTACGAAGCAAGACATTTTACATCAGGTATGGGAGTTAGCACATATGTGAATGTGAAATGTACAGAAAATGAAGATGAAGACGATATTATGGCTGCAGGTTCATTTATTATTAAGAATTTTAAACTGGATGATAGCAGTGAATATGATGATGAGTACGATGACGAATATGATGATGAAGAGGATGCTTTCGAATATGAAGTCCCTTTTGGAACAAATTTACTATTTAAAGTAAATAACATTGAAAACTTTACATTTGCAATAGAAATATGTGAGGATTTGTGGGTGCCAAATCCACCAAGCACAAATCATGCGTTAAAGGGAGCTACAGTTATAGCCAATTTATCTGCCAGTGATGAAACAGTAGGAAAGGACACATACAGGAAAAATCTTGTAGCAGGTCAGTCAGCAAGAAGTCTTTGCGCATATATTTACGCTGATGCAGGAGAAGGAGAATCTTCTACAGACTTGGTGTTCTCAGGACACAATATTATTGCTGAAGATGGAGCAGTTTTAAGTGAATCTGAAAAGTTTACCACAGGTATTACTTATGGTGAAATTGATTTGGACAAGATTGCATCTGAAAGAGCAAAGATGACTACATTTACCCCTTCCATTGTTGAAAATGAAGAATATGAAGAGATAGATATTGATATAGAACCAAAACAGTTTGATTTTTCAAGAAAAATTGATAACGCACCTTTTGTACCAAAGAATACATCTGAGAGAGAAAAAAGATGTGAAGAAATACTGATGATTCAGACAATGGGATTAAAAAAACGTTTGGAACATACCAATTGTAAAAATGCTGTTGTAGGTATTTCCGGTGGCCTTGATTCCACATTGGCGTTGCTTGTTACAGCAAGAGCCTTTGACAGTCTTGGAATTGACAGAAGTGGAATTATTGCAGTTACAATGCCGGGATTTGGTACAACAGACAGAACTTACAACAATGCATTGGAGATGATAAAGCAACTTGGCTGTCAGTTAAAAGAAGTCAATATTGCAGAGGCAGTAGAGCTTCACTTAAAACAAATAGGACATGATATCAACGTACACGATGTAACTTATGAAAACGCACAGGCACGTCAAAGGACATATCTTTTAATGGACTTTGCCAACGAATATAATGGTATGGTTATAGGAACCGGTGATATGTCAGAGCTTGCACTGGGCTGGGCTACTTACAACGGTGATCATATGTCCATGTACGGAGTTAATGCAGGGGTGCCAAAAACTTTGGTAAGACACTTGGTAAAATACTATGCCGATACTACAAAGGAAAAGGTTCTTTCCAAGGTATTGTATGATGTACTTGATACACCGGTCAGTCCTGAACTTTTGCCTCCAAAGGATGGCAAAATATCCCAAAAGACAGAAGATTTGGTGGGACCATATGAGTTACATGATTTTTATCTGTATTATATATTAAGATTTGGCTATGAGCCTAAAAAGGTATTTTTCCTTGCAAAAGAGGCTTTTAAGGGACAGTATGATGAAGAAGTTATATTAAAATGGTTAAAGACATTTTATCGAAGATTTTTCGCTCAACAGTTTAAGAGAAGCTGTCTTCCTGATGGACCAAAGGTAGGATCTGTTGCAGTGTCACCTAGAGGTGATTTGCGTATGCCTAGTGATGGTTGTGTTAGAGCATGGTTAGAACAGCTGGAACAGTTATAAATATTATTTAAAAGGGATGTAAAATGATATGCTCCTTATAGCGGATAAGATAAATAATCAAATCCGGTCTAAGGTTTATCAACACATCCCTTTTAAATTGCTCATTTTTTCCCTTTATCAATAGTATCTACAATGGCATCATAGAGCATTGTATATGTATATTGGCTATCCTTTGAAAATTTTATGTTTTCTGTAGACTGGGTGTCTACAATCTGATTGGCAATGTCTTCAAATGCAGGCAAGGCCAGTGGATACATAGTGGCGATAGTATCACTGACGTTATCAACAGTGATTGCATTAATATGGTCATTATCCAGTGTAACAGATATTTCCATAGGGTTTCCATTTAAAGTAACACTGGAGGTATACACTCCGGCTTCATATTTTCCGGCAGTAGTTTTATTTTCATTTTTTCCCTGGTTTTTATTACAAAACATAAATATCAAAGATATTATCAGTACAATACCAAGGAGTACAAATATTACGGTATATATTAGCTCCCTTAAATGAAAAACCATGAATTTCGGACTTTTTCCCATGACGACTCCTTATTAATTTTTGTTGTATATTTAAGTTTATTATCGGTATAGTGAAAGTATGAAAAAAGTTTGTTATAATAGAAACAATTAAGAAGAAGGGAAGTATATATTATTTTATGGCATTACAATTTATTTTTGGACCGGCAGGTGCAGGAAAAACACATAGATTAATAAAAGATATGATAGACAAATCCATGGAAATGGAGGACAAACACTTTGTAGCAGTTGTTCCTGAGCAGTATTCTATGGAGACTCAAAAGGAAATATTGGATATGCATCCAAATCACGGATGTTTTAACATTGAGGTAACAAGTCTTACAAGACTTGCATATGCTGTCTTTGAAGAACAGGGTGTTACAGATATTAATGTGATGGATGATTTGTCAAAAACTCTTGTTATTAGAAAAGTATTGGAAGAATGCAAGGATTCACTTTTGGTATATAAGGGAAAAACTTCCATGATGGGATTTACTGAAAAGGTAAAAACTGTTATTTCTGAATTTAGACAATACAATATAGGTCAGGAACAACTTGATAGCATATGCGAAAGCGTAGATGATTATCCTGTATTAAAAATGAAGTTTCAGGATTTGTCCATAATCAATGATGGTTTTAACAGATATATTAAAGACAAGGCAATAACCAGTGAGGATTTGCTTACATTACTCTGTGGCTATATTAATAAATCTGATTATATAAAAAATACTTATTTTTATTTTGACAGTTTTACAGGCTTTACACCGGTACAGTACAAAGTATTAGAGCAGATTATGAAATATTGCCCGGGGATGGAAATGACCATTACACTACCTGTAAGTCAGGTAGGCTTTAAAGGTTACAGCCCATATGAGTTGTTTTATTTAAGTAAAGAAACAGTAGTAAAATTAAGAGAAATCGCCATAAAAAACAGTATGGATATTTTAAAGGATAAGGTAATTGATTTTGATAAAGACATTGAGTATAAAGAAAAGTCAAGACTTGGAAGAATCAGTGAACCATTAAAATTTATAGAAAAAAATATATTTAGGGATGCAGTAAAGGAACATTACGAAAAGGAAAATGACAATGTACAGATTTGTGCTTTGAATAATCCAAAAAGTGAATGTGAATATGTGGCATCTACTATTGCAGGGCTTATAAAAAACGAAGGGTACAGATTCAATGATTTTGCAGTTATTGCAGCAGATATTGAAGGATATCACAAATATATCAGTCAGGCATTTGAAATGTATGAAATTCCATGTTTTATAGATCACAAAGAAGATGTTTTGTCAAATAAGTATGTAGACGGAATTTTGGCAGCCATTGATGTAATAAACAAAAACTTTTCCATTCAGTCAGTTATGAGATTTTTGCGGCAGAATTTTATGGACATAGACAGGGAAGAATGCGATATTTTTGAAAATTATATTTTAAAATCAAACAGAAGAGGTTATAGCAGTTACACAAAACAGTGGGAAGTAACATACAAATTTATGGAAGAAAATCACATCAACATTGTAAATGATGTAAGAAACAAAATTGTAGATGGATTTAAGGATTTTAAAGCAGAATTTACAAAAAAGGGTGCAACTGTTTATGACAAAACAAAAGCTGTATTTATGTTTATGGAAAAACATAATGTCCAGGAAAAAATTAATCAGGACATAAAACAGTTTGAGCAAATGAAAATGGAAGTCGCAGTAAAAGAGTACAGCCAGATAATGGAAGCTGTAATAGCCGTTTTGGACAGGCTGGTATCTTTAATGTCAGATGAAATTATTTCAAACAAGGAATATGCCGATATTTTAGAGGCAGGATTTGCACAAATTAAAATTGGTATTATACCACCGGGCATTGACACTGTTATGGTGGGAAATATTGAAAGAACCAGACTTAAGGATACAAAGAAAATTTTGTTTTTTGTAGGAATTAATGATGGCATTGTGCCAAATACTTCAAGTGGTGGAGGCATTATTACCGATAGTGAAAGAGATATTTTAAAAGAAAATGAATATGTTCTTGCACCAACTACAAGAGATAATATTTTTAAACAAAGAATTTATTTGTATTCACTTTTCGCAAAACCGCTTGAAAAAATAGTGATGTGCTACAGCAATACAGGAACTGATGGACGAACCATTAGAAAATCATATGTTATCGGTGTGATACAGAATCTTTTTCCAAATCTGAGAATAAAAAACATTAATCAGATTGAGATTAAGCCGGAGGAAATAACAAACAAAAATGTAGCCCTGCAGTATTTGGCAGAGAGTATAAACAACTACCGCATAAATGATAATGAATCAGACTTTTCATCATATTTAAGTTCTATTTTGTTTCATGATAATGACACTGAAAAATATATGTACATGATATTGGATGGTGGCTTTTATAATAGCAATACTATACGTTCAATTGAAAATTATGCAAGACAACTTTATGGTATTCCGGGAAACATTGGTATAACAAGACTGGAAGCTTATGCAAAGTGCGCGTATTCACAGTTTCTGGCATATGGTTTGAAACTTCAGGAAAGAGAGCAGTTTTCAATACAGGCATATGACATTGGAAATTTGTTTCATCAGTCTATTCAAAAGTTTTTCAAAACTGTAAATGACCGTAAGATAAGTTGGAAAGATATTACTGATGCCCAAAATCAGGAAATAATAAATCAGGCTGTAGATGAAGTCCTTGAAGGCTATGAAAATGAAGCATTGGAAGGTTCTGCAAGAAATGTATTTATAACAAATCAGGTAAAAGAAATTTCACAGAAAACAGCCAAGGTTCTTGTAAGTCACATAAAGTCAGGAAAGTTTAAACCGGCAGAGTACGAAATACCACTAAAGCATGGTGTGGTTGACCGAATAGATACTTATGAAACTGATGACAAAATGTATGTAAAGGTTATTGATTACAAATCAGGAAATGTGATTTTTGATATTACAAAAGCATATTATGGCATTCAGATGCAGCTACTTGTATATATAAACGATGCAGTTGATTTTGAACAGAAAAAAACTAAAAAAAAGGTTCTTCCGGCAGCAGGACTTTATTTTAATATAAAGGATCCTTATGTGAATATTCAAAATGCCCATGACATTGTAAAAAATTACAGGGATGTGCATAAGGATAATGATGAATCTGATAGTGAAATAATAAAAAATGCTGTATTTAATACACAGTTGGCTGAATATCAGATGACAGGAATAGTCAGCAATGAAAATGAAATCGTAACAGCGGTGGATTCAGCCCTTGAAGACAGCAAAAAGTCTCAAGTTGTAAAACTTACAAGAAAAAATGACGGTACACTGGATTCAAACAGTCAGGTGTTAGATCAGGACACATATATGAGATTTATAAAACATGTGTCAAAAAAAGCAGAGCAGTTAAAGGATCAGCTTTTTAACGGAGAAATAGATGTTAATCCTATAGAGGGAGCATGTACTTATTGTGCATACAAAGATATATGCAAATTTGACCCATCATTAGGCGATGAGTACAGAAATCTTGAAAATGTAACATACAAAAACATAAATGATTTTTTACAGGAGCAATAAATGAAGTGGACTGATAAACAAAAACAGGTAATTGATACAAGAGATAGAAATATATTAGTTTCAGCAGCGGCAGGTTCCGGAAAGACTGCCGTACTTGTTGAGCGTATAATCAGCATGATTACAGATGAAAGTTTAGGCATAAATGTTGATGAACTTTTAGTTGTTACGTTTACAAGGGCAGCAGCTGCTGAAATGAAGGAACGACTAAGAGAACGTTTGGAAGAAATGCAAAAAGAAAGCAATAATGAAAATATTGTAAGACAGCTTGCATTGCTTAACAACGCAACAATTACAACAATTGACAGTTTTTGTGCAAAAATAGTAAAAGAAAACTTTGATAAGGTAGATTTGGACCCCGGTTACAGATTGGCTGAGGAAGTAGAAATAGACTTAATTAAAAATGACATTTTGCAGGAACTGTTGGAAGAATATTATCAGGAAGGAAAAAAGGAATTTACAGAACTTGCAAAAAAATATTCCAGCGGAAAAGTGTACGACAATATATTTATGCTGGTGGACCTTCTTTATAGAAAAGCAAAAGGTGAGGTGGCACCGGAAAAATGGGTGGCATCATTAGAGCATAATTATGATTTTAGCAGTTTGGAAGAAATGCTTAAAAGTTCTGTTTGTACAGAAATTCATAACTTTTGTAATGAAAGATTTTTGCAGTGTGAGAAATATCTTAACAAAGCAAAGGAAATAGCATCAGAAGATAAAGAGGTTGTGGACCTTATTCAAAATGCAGATGAATTTCTTGTAGAGCTTTCAGAAATTACCGGACAGAAGGATTATGAAAGTCTTTACAAAAAAATGATTAAGTTAACCCTTCCACAACTGTCAAGAAAAAGAAAAGGTGATGGCGAAATACGTCAGAAAGCAAAAGCCTATATTGTATTTGCAAGGGACGCTTTAAAGGATATTAAGGAAACATATTTTAACGAGCCACTTGAGGAAATGTACAACAATGCATTGAACTGTAAAGATACAGTACATATGTTATCTGAAATAACCCTAAATCTTATGGAAAGATTTAAGCAGGAGAAAAATGAAAAGAAGATTGCAGATTTTGATGACATTTCCCATATGGCATTAAATATTTTAAATGACATTGACGATGAAGGAAACGTTTATCCTACAAAAACGGCAAGACATATTGCAAAGAACTTCAAAGAAATAATGATAGATGAATATCAGGACAGTAACTTTGTTCAGGAAGCAATACTTACCAGTGTGGCAAATGGTAGAGGTGTAGGCAACATGTTTATGGTAGGTGATGTAAAGCAAAGTATTTATCGTTTCAGAAATGCAAAACCAAAGTTGTTTTTAGACAAGTACAATTTGTACAAAGAAGATGTTAATGCTCCTGACTGTAAAATTATTCTTGAGAAGAATTTTAGAAGCCGAAGAGAAGTAATTGACAGTGCCAATTTTTTATTTGAACATATAATGTCAAAAGAACTTGGAGGAATAGATTATAAGGATGGAAACAGACTTACATTCGGTGCAGATTATTATAGTGAACTTCCAAAAGGTCAGAGCAACAAAACAGAATTTATTGCAATAGAGTCAAAGGATAAAGAAAAAGAAGCATCTTATGTAGCTTCAAAGATAAGAGAAATAACAGACCCTAAAACAGGTATGAAGGTTCAGGGAAAAGATGGCAAAATGAGAAATCTTATGTACAAAGATATTGCTATTTTACTTCGTGGAATAAAAGGCAATGCCCCAATATACATGGAGCAGCTTATGAATAAAGGAATACCTGCATTTGCCGAGTCAAAAACAGGATACTTTGATTCAATGGAAATAAGCACAATTATGAATATGCTTACAATTATTGACAATCCAAGACAGGATATTCCACTGGTAGCTGTTTTGACTTCTCCAATGTACAAGTTTACGGATTATGAACTTGCAAAAATAAAGGCAGAAAATACGTATATTTCTTTTTATGACTGTATTTATGGATATATTGACAATGGAAGTGATATGGATCTTAAGTATAAGATTGTAGAGTTTGTAAATGACTTAAAAGAATTTAGAGATATCAATTACAAAAATTCAGTTTACAATATTATCAATGAGGTTATTACAAAGACCGGTTTTATTTACTATGTATCGGCTTTAAGTAATGGCAAAAAAAGAGTGTTAAACATTGAAAACTTAAAAGAAAAAGCTCTGAACTATGAAAAAACAAGCTATAGAGGACTGTACAATTTTGTAAGATACATCGAGAAAATGAAAGAGTTAGACAAGGACGAGGGAGATGCAGTTGTAACAGGCGAAAATGACAATATTGTTAGAATTTCTACTATTCATAAAAGTAAGGGATTACAGTATCCTGTTGTATTTGTATGTGATACAAACAGCAGATTTATGAATGACAGAGATCCTATAAACATTACAGATGATGGGAAAATAGGGCTTGATGCAATTTATCCGGATACAAAGATTATTGTTACACCTACTTACAGAAGTTATATTAAAAATATCAATGACGAAGAAAACATAGCTGAGCATTTAAGAATACTATATGTTGCACTTACAAGAGCACAGGAAAAACTGTTTATAACAGGAAGGGTGTCCAATATGGAAAAATACAATAAGGAGTGTAGCGTATATGAAAGTCAGTCAGGTGACATTGTTTCATATCAACAACTTATGAGCAATTCGTCATTTTTTAAATGGATGCAGATGGTTTTCTCAAGACCAAATGATGTGGTTGAATTAAAAGAAGTGTTAGAAGATGATATTGATTTAAGTGAAATTACATTTTCGGCAAAGGAAGAACTGAAAAAGATGCAATTGTCCAAATGGGACACTACAGTGGTACCTAAAGAAGTATATGAAAAAATAGTTAACAACTTTAATTTTGAATATCCATACAAAGATGAAATAACGCTTTGTGCAAAGGCAAGTGTAACCGAATTAAAAAAACAAAGTATGGAGGATGAAGAGGCAGAGAAGTTAATTAAATCAAAGCATAGTGAAACAGAAAAGCATCTTACACCTGCATTTTTATCAGAGGAAAAAATAACTACGCTGGTTGGTGCAAAACGTGGTACGGCATATCATAGAGTGTTTGAGTTGCTTAATATGGACTTGGAAAAATATGACGAAAAAACTATTAAGGAGTTTATGAATAATATACTGTCAGAAAAACTCATTACCAAAGAACAGGTAGATTGTATAAATATAAAAGACATTGAAATATTTACTAATAGCAATGTTTTTGCTAGAATGAAGAAAGCATACCAAAACAGTATGCTTTATAGAGAAAGACAGTTTCTGTTGGGAGTACCGGTAAAAGAAATACGTAAGCAGTACGATTCAGATGAAACAATGGTTATACAGGGTATTATTGACGTATGCTTTGTAGAAGATGACAAATATGTCATACTAGATTACAAAACTGACAAAGTAGAGTCCATGGAGCAGTTAAGGGATTTGTACAAAACCCAGTTGGAATGTTATAAACTGGCACTTGAAAAAATTACAAAAAAAGAAGTATCAGAAATGATTATTTATTCGGTAACACTGGGGCAGGAAATGTCAATTTAAATATGGATGTGGGCAGGCCTTATTGTAATTTAAGGTATTAACCATACATTGCAACAGAAAGGAAAACATTAGCAAATGATTATTCCACAGTATATAAAATCGGGTGATACTATTGGAGTTACAGCAACTTCAGCAGGTATTACTGATTTGTTAAAGACAAAAAGAGTAAAAAATGCTTTACACAATTTTGAAAATAGAGGATATAAGACAATTTGCACTGACAATTTATTTAACTGTGACAACAGAGGTTGTAGCGCTACAGGACAGGAACGTGGCAGACAGTTTAATGAACTTATTAAAAATGACAGTGTAAGTGCTATTATTTCAGCAGCAGGTGGAGATTATCTTATGGAAATGCTTGAATATGTTGATTTTGATGCCATCAAAGCCAATCCAAAGTGGTTTCAGGGATTTTCTGATAATACAGGACTTGTTTATCCTATTGTAACAAAATGCGATGTGGCAGCAGTATATGGATGCCATATTGGAGATTTTGGTATGGAGCCATGGCAAAAGCCGGTAAATGATGCCATAGGTATACTTGAAGGCAAAGTTAAAACATTACAGTCTTATGAGTATTTTGAGTCAGAGAGACATGAATATATCACAGGCTATGAGGGATACTATAATGATGAGCCTGTAAAATGGGTTAACGGACGCGGAGAGGAATCAATAGAAATATCAGGAAGACTTCTTGGTGGATGTTTGGATGTTATTGCATTTTTGATTGGAACTGATTTTGATAATACAGAACAGTTTGTAGAAAAATACAAGGACGATGGAATTATCTGGAACCTTGAAAGTTTTAACATGGAAGATGTGGTGTTGATTACACATTTATGGCAGATGAAGCAACGTGGATATTTTAAAACAGCAAAAGGCTTTGTATTTGGAAGACCACTTATGTACAATTCATGGATTAATCAGTCATATCAGGATGCCATTATGTCTATATTGGGCGATTTGGATGTGCCTGTAATATTTGACGCAGACAT
>OJUG01001792.1_pt1 | contig 25574 bp, 17 predicted proteins | sample 1599841 | NCBI WGS metagenome assembly OJUG01 (sample SAMN04168659, study PRJEB22393) | human gut metagenome | biome: human gut microbiome; feature: stool | host: Homo sapiens | collected 2014-05-12 | reverse complement strand
AGTTTGGATTTGGATACGGCCGTGAAAGAATGTGACGGAGCAGTTGCTGTTCGCTATCCGAGAGGAAAAGAGTTATATCAACCGTCCGATTTTCAGATAACGGGAAATTCTTTTGACTGCTACGGAGATGAGTCGGCAGAACATGTCATTGTTACATACGGACGCATCTTTTCCAATGCATGTCTTGCTTTGGAAGAATTAAAAAGTCGCGGAATATCTGTGCGCATTATTAAATTGAACCGCATAAAACCTGTTGATAAAGCAGCTGTTTTGGAGGCTGCAAAGGCAAAACATCTATACTTTTTTGAAGAAGGAATTCAACAAGGCGGCTTGGCAGAACATTTTTATTTTTTGCTGCATGATACTGAGTTTAAAGGGAGTTATCATGTAACCGCCATTGACAATCAATTTGTAAAACAAGCTACCATGAAAGAGGCGCATCAACTGCTGAAACTGGATAAAGACAGCATGGTAGAAACCATAGTATCGGAGTGCACATTGTGAGTGAGAAAAAACGCTTAGACTGTTTATTGTTTGATATGGGTTTGGCTGAAAGTAGAGAAAAAGCCAAGACATTAATTATGATGGGGCAAGTATATGTAGACAATCAAAAATCTGATAAGCCCGGAACACCTGTCTCGGAAGATGCAAAAATTGAAGTGCGCGGCGGTGGCTTGCCTTATGTCAGCCGTGGTGGATTAAAACTGGAAAAAGCCATGCATACCTTTGATATTTCACTGAAAGATAAAATTTGTATGGATATTGGCGCTTCCACAGGCGGATTTACTGATTGCATGCTGCAAAATGGTGCGAAAAAGGTATATTCCATTGATGTGGGTTACGGACAGCTTGCGTGGAAATTAAGGACAAACCCGAATGTGGTAAATCTGGAACGCACCAATGTACGCTATATCACTCGAGAGCAAGTGCCTGATGATATTGATTTTGCCAGTGTGGATGTTTCTTTTATCTCTTTGACTCTGGTTCTGCCTGTTGCTTACCAGTTTCTGACCGAACAGGGTGAAATGGTGTGCTTAATCAAACCACAGTTTGAAGCAGGCAAAGAAAAAGTAGGGAAAAAGGGCGTTGTACGTGATTCTGCCGTGCATAAGGAAGTCATTGAAAAAATTCGTAATTTTGTTTTGGAACAGGGCTTTTCTGTCATTGATATTACCTATTCTCCCGTGAAAGGTCCTGAGGGAAATATTGAATATTTAATTTATATTCGTAAATCAGAACATCCTGAAGATATGTCTCATACAGATATTTCATCCTTGGTTGCGCAATCACATCAGCAATTAAATGGCGGTGAATCAGAATGAAACTTGCAGTTATCCCAAACCTGAGCAAAAAAGATGCTCGTAAATATACCTTGCAAAGCATTGATATTTTACATCATCTTGGCGCCGAGCTTTTCATGCATGATGAAATGAAACAAGAGTTTGCACAGCAGCCAATTGCGTTTTATCCGGAAATTGAGGAACTGATTGAACACTGTGATATTGTCATCGCCATAGGCGGAGACGGTACGATTATTCATGCATCCAAATATGCTTCTGCTGCCAACAAACCGGTACTTGGCATTAATGTTGGTCGTCTTGGTTATGTTGCAGGATTGGAAACCAACGAATTGTGCAGTTTGGAACGTCTGATGGACGGAGACTACACAGTAGAAGAACGCATGATGCTTGAAGTTTCGTTTTACCAAAACGGTAAAAAACAAACGTATCAGGTGTTAAATGACGCAATTGTCGCACGAGGTTCTTTGTCCCGCATTTTGGATTTAACCGTTTCGTATCAGCATGAAACCGTTTGCCAATATCGGGCTGACGGATTGATTGTCAGCACACCTACAGGCTCTACTGCTTATTCCTTTTCAGCAGGCGGCCCTGTTATGGATCCCACAATGGAAGGTATCCTGCTAACGCCCATATGTCCCCATTCCATATTTGGACGTACGGTTGTATTTGGTGCGGATACGGAGTTGTTTATATCAGCAACATCTCAGTACAACAGCGATATGATTTTAACCCTCGACGGAGATTGTGTGGCTCATATGGAAGAAAATGAAGTAATACAAATCAAACGTTCTTCATTGACTACAAAGCTGATTAAATTGAAACATCGCAATTTTTATGAAGTCGCCAGAGAAAAGCTTGGTGAAAGGAGTACTTCCAATGAAAGCGAAACGTCACGCTAAATTGCTGGAATTAATTCATAACAATGATATTTATACGCAGGAAGATTTAATGAGACATCTGCAGTCGGCAGGATTTGACGTCACACAAGCAACCGTTTCCAGAGATATCAAAGAATTGCGTCTTGTAAAAATGCTTTCCGGAAATGGGAAGTACAAGTATTCTACGGGAAAAGAACCGACAAGACCAACACCACCAAAATTTGACTCATTATTTGCAGATGCCATTGAATCCATTGAACCTGCAATGAACATGATTGCAGTAAAATGTATGCCGGGTATGGCACAGGCAATTTGTGTTGCTTTGGAGGCAATGTATTTGTCAGGTATTGTAGGTACGTTAGCCGGAGATGATACCATTTTTATTTTATGTAAAGATATCGTAGCGGCCAACGAAACAACCGTTCAATTAAAGAATATTATGCGTGGGTAGGTGAATGCTGTGCTTTCACAATTATATATTGAAAATGTTGCAGTCATTGAAAAAGCAACCATTGAATTTCATAAAGGATTCAATATCTTAACAGGCGAAACCGGCGCAGGAAAATCTATTATCATTGATTCCATGCATGGTATTTTGGGAGAACGCACCTCCAAAGATATGGTTCGAAATGGGGCGGAGTCTGCTTTTGTCAGCGGATTGTTTACCGATTTAACTGACCAAGCAATCAGTAAGTTACGGGAACTGGGGTTTGAACCGGAGGAGGATGCTTCTGTGTTGGTACAAAGAACCATTCAGGCAGAAGGAAAAAGTACTTGCAGAATCAACGGACGCCCTGCTACCGTTTCTGCTTTAAAAGAACTGGGAAAAACATTAATGAATATTCATGGCCAACATGAAAGTTATCATTTGCTTTCTCCTGAACTCCATATTCATTATATTGATGAATCGGGTGATTTAAACACATTGGTAAAGGAATACCGTAATGTGTATCAGGAGTTAAAACAGATTCAGTCTGAAATAGGAGCACATGCAACCGATGAAGCGGAAAAACTGCGCCGTATCGATTTGCTGACGTATCAAATTGAAGAACTGGAACAAGCCAATTTGCGTGAAAATGAAAAAGAAGAACTAATGGAGCGCAAAACCACCATGATGCACGCTGAGAAAATTGCCTCTGCCATTACGGCGGCGAAAGCTGCTCTTGACGGAGACGAATCTTTCGATGGCGTTTTGTCTACACTGACTGCAATCACCGCTTCTTTGCAGGACTCCGAGCAATATTTACCTGCATTAAATCCAATCATCCAAAAATTACACGAATTATCTTATGGGTTGGAAGATGTCAGTGAAGCGTTACGGGAACAGGAATCTCAAATTGAATTTGATGCATCCGAACTGCTTGAAATCGAAACTCGTTTGGATTTACTATACCGCTTGTCAATTAAATACGGACAAACAACAGAGGAAATGTTAGCGTTTTTGGAAAAATGCAGACAAGAATTGAATCAAATCAATCATTCCGAAGAGACGTTAATTCAATTAAACGAAACGTATGAAATCTTAAAGGAAAAAGCAATTCAGTTAGCAAAACAATTGTCTGACAAACGTAAAAAAACAGCAGAGCAATTTACAAAAAAGGTAAAGCATGAATTGCAGTTTTTAAATATGCCCGGCATTGAGTTTCAGGTAGAGCAAGAGAGAGTTCCTCTTAACAGCAACGGCTGTGATAAGATTCAATTTCTTATTTCAGTCAATCCGGGAGAACCTGCAAAACCAATTGCCAAGATAGCATCCGGCGGCGAGTTGTCTCGTATTATGCTGGCCATACAAACCGTACTGTCTGCCCATGATGATTTGGACACTATGATTTTTGATGAAGTTGATACAGGTATCAGCGGCAGCGCTGCTCAAAAAGTAGGTTTAAAATTACACGAAGTATCCAAATATGCTCAGGTGATATGTATTACACATTTGGCGCAAATTGCTTGTTTGGCCGATTATCATCTTCTAATTCAAAAACAGGTTACAAATCATAAAACCTATACGCAGGTAATACCATTGAGCAAAGAGGCTCAAACAAAAGAAATTGCTCGTATGATTGGCGGTGAAGCAATCACACCATTGTTATTGCAGAACGCACAAGAGATGATTGACTCTGCCAAACAGTTAAAAGCATAAGTATTTGTTCGGCCATTTGACTTGACAATGCAAATCTGTTTCATTATAATATTTTATTAATAGCATTGATGGAAAAAAGTAGGGTTACTGTTACTGGTACAGAGAATTTGCGGTTGGTGTGAGCAAATACAGCGGTAACCTGAACATACATTCCTGAGCTGCTGTCCTGAACCCAGCATCAGTAGGGACATGCCGTGTCTGCACGTTACAGCTAAGGTATGTTTTCATACCTGTAAGGCCATGCTTGTGAGAGTATGGTAAACTGAGGTGGTACCGCGATTGATTCGCCCTCTGCATAACTTGCAGGGGGCTTTTTTATATCCCTGCAAAAGACGTCATAAATGATAATTTAGGAGGTTATTATGGGAGTTTTTGATCAACTACAGGAAAGAGGCTTAATTGCCCAAACAACAAACGAAGAAAAAATTAAAGAATTGCTGAACAATGATAAAGTAACATTTTACATTGGTTTTGACCCTACCGCAGATAGTTTGCATGTAGGCCATTTTGTGCAAATTATGGTCATGTCTCACTTACAAAAAGCGGGGCATACTCCAATTGCGCTGTTTGGCGGAGGAACCGGTATGGTGGGGGACCCATCAGGAAAAACCGAAATGCGTAAAATGCTGACAAAAGAAGAGATTGCACATAATATCAGTTGTTTTCAAAAGCAGATGTCACGCTTGATTGATTTTTCAGATGGAAAAGCAATTATGGCAAACAATGCAGACTGGCTTTTGGACTTGAATTATATTCAATTTTTGCGTGAAGTCGGTGTTCATTTTTCCGTGAACAGAATGCTGTCTTTTGAATGCTATAAACAACGCTTGGAAAGAGGTCTTTCTTTCTTTGAATTAAACTATATGCTCATGCAAAGCTATGACTTTTTGGAGTTAAACCGCAGATATAACTGTGTTATGCAATTGGGCGGAGATGACCAATGGAGCAATATCATAGGCGGTGTGGAACTGGTACGCCGCTCCGACCAAAAAGAAGTATACGGAATGACCTTTACACTGCTGACCACCAGTGAAGGGAAAAAGATGGGCAAGACAGAAAAAGGCGCTGTTTGGCTCAATCCCGAAAAAACCAGTCCGTTTGATTTCTATCAATATTGGAGAAATGTAGATGACGCCGATGTCATCAAATGTTTGAAAATTCTTACTTTCTTGCCAATGGAACAAATCAATGAATATGCAAAAAAAGAAGGCAGTGAATTAAATGCTGTGAAAGAGGTACTTGCATATGAGGTCACAAAATTGATTCATGGGGAGGAAGAGGCAGCAAAAGCACAAGAAGGCGCTCGCGCTTTGTTTGGTTCAGGTGCAAATACAGACAATATGCCGTCCACTACTTTCACTGCTGCTGACTTTACAGACGGTCAATTGGGTATTTTGGATATGCTCATGAAAGCAAATTTAGCTCCTTCCAAGAAAGAAGGGCGCCGTTTGGTAGAACAAGGAGGCATCTCTGTCAATGATGTGAAAATTACCAATCCTACGGAACAATTTACGGCGGAAGACTTTAAAGACGGCTATATCATTGTAAAAAAGGGTAAAAAAGTATTCCATAAAATTGTGTTGTCATAAAAGAAGCTGTAAAAAAAAAGCTTGCTTGCAGGCTTTGTTTTTGCGTTATAAGTCGAGGTGAATCTATGAAGAAATACTGGCAATGTTTATTGCCGCCTGTTGCTGCCGGAGCTTTATGTTTGATTGTTTATGCTATATTTCAATTGTTTCCGTTTGCACAACGAACATTATCCTGGTGCGATATGAATCAACAGGTAGTTCCTTTGTTGCTGGACTTAAAAAATGTACTGTTGGGCCAGTCAGATTTATTTTTAAATATGGCAAATGCAGGCGGCACCAGTTTTTGGGGAATTCTATTATTTTTTGTATCCAGTCCGTTTTCTTTGCTGGTAGCGTTCATAGATACAAAAGATATTTATTTGTTTGCAAATATTCTGGTATTTATCAAAATTGTGGTGTGTGCAGGAACAGCAAGTCTGTTCTTTCGAAATAAATTTACCTCACTGCATGTATTGCAAAATATTGCTTTATCCGTCATGTATGCATTCTGCGGATATACCATGATGTATTTTCAAAATGTAGTTTGGCTTGATATGATGTACATGTTTCCAATCTTGTTATTGGGAATGGACCGTATGATACAAAAAGAAAAAGCATTGCTGTATATAATTGCTTTAACTACAATGATTACCATAAATTTTTACTTATGTTACATGGTTGCTATCTTTTTGATTTTGGCAATAGGTTTGTATACATGGTTCTGTGTTGAAAAAGAACGAAGGAAAAAGGTCATCTGTTTATTTGGAATTTCTACACTCATTGTCCTTTGTATTACCGGAATTGTATGGGTGCCTTCTTTGCTTCAATACTTGCAGTCCGGCAGAGGAACAGGGATTCTTGAAAGTTTATCTTCAGGAAGTTTTATTTCAGAAGTATATACTACTGTGCCGATTATCACATGTACAGCTATTTTCATTGCCATCGTTCCTTTGTATTTTATTTGCAAAAAATATAAAAAGAGAAAATTAAATATCATAGGTATCTTATTTTTACTGACACTGCTTCCCATCTTTATAGAACCTATTAATAAGATGTGGCATACAGGAAGTTATCAGGCATTTCCCGCAAGATACGGATACATTACCGTATTTTTAGGATTGATTATTGCTGCGGATATGCTAAACGACTTTAACCAAAAAAATACAGTTGAAAAAATAAGCGTGAAGAAAAATGTTGTTATGATAGGCAGTCTCAGTGCAGGAATCATTCTGGTTGCCGCAGTTGGATTTTTATTAATCTTCAAACAATGGGATACACTTACTGTGTACACCAAAACCTTGCATGGTTCTTATGCAGCATTGGGATTATTTATTTTATTTGCGTTAGCTGCAGCCATTTTTTACTTTTTTATTTTATTGCTGTATTATTTAAATCTTATGCGCAAACTGACCATGTGTATTTTTCTTTGTCTTATGACCATTGTGGAAGTGATGTTCTGCGGCAGCATTTATTTTGGTTCTGCATCAAGATCCACTTTTTCAAATGAAGCGGTTTTAGATTTGCAAAATAAGATTGACGACAACGAGTTATATCGTGTAAAGATGGATAAAAAGTATTTTGATGTCAATATGGTAGGAGCATTGGGTTACAACTCTTTAAGCCACTATACTTCGTTTACCAATGAATCTTACATGTTTGCGATGAAAAAGTTAGGGTATTCTTCCTACTGGATGGAGGTAAATTCCAATGGCGGTACTGCTCTGACAGACAGTCTACTTGGAAATCGATATCATATTGTGCTAAATACTGATGTTACTGATGAACAGGAAATCATTTATCAAAACAGCAAATATTCTATTGTAAAAAATGAACTGCCAAGTACCTTTGGTTCTGTATTCACCGCGGAAGATATGGAAGGTTATGCTCAACTTCCGGATGGTTCCAGGGAAGAGATTCAAAATGCACTGTTCAAAGCAATTTATCACACTTCCGATGATGTAACAGAGACTTATTCGCCTATTGCTATGGACAATATTGTATATCATCAAAGTTCTGAAGGGTTACATACCATTCAAAAAGAATTGTCATCTGATGCATCTTATTTGCTGTATACCATTCCTGTTGAAGGCACACAGACACTGTATTTTGACTGTTTCCATGAGTTGTCAAATAAACTGGTAGAACCGATTAACAGCTCTTTTGATGTTTATGTAAACGGAAGTTTGGTACAAAGCAAATATCCGTCTCAAAGTAGTAATGGATTACTGGAATTGGGAACATTTACGGATGAAACGGTTGTTGTAAAAGTAGATGTACGAAAAAATGTCATAGCAAAATCATTTGGTGTATTTGGAGTAAAGCTGGATACGCTGACAAAGCATATGGATAATAAAACAGCTGTCAATTTGGAACAGCAAGGAAATACGATTACAGGCACTGTAGACGCTATGGGAGAAAATCAATATTTATTTTTGCCTATTGGTTATGTAAATGGTTTCAAGGCAACAGTAAATGGAGAAGAGGCAGAAATTTATCAAGTATTTGATACGTTTATGGCAATCAAATTGCAAAACGGTACGAATACGGTGACTGTTTCGTATATTCCAAATGGATTTATCACAGGAGGTATTTTATCTGCCGCAGGTATTTTGTTGTGTATTGGGTTTATACTCTTACTAAATAAAAATCGATACCGCTATATCCGTTTTGTAGAGTACATATCCTATCCAATTATCTTTGCTTTATTTGCAATTGTTATCGTAGCTGTTTATATTGCGCCGATGATTATTTATATCATTTCATAAATAAAAAGACCGAGGAACATGGATTCCTCGGTCTTTTTTGTAATATATCAAACAATAAAACTACCTTTTCAAAACGATAGGAAAGAAAAGGTGATTTTGTCATATGATTTACGCGATATTAAATAACGCCTTGTGCCAGCATTGCATCAGCTACTTTTAAGAAGCCTGCAATATTAGCGCCTGCAACATAATTGCGGCGGTCATCACAATATTTTTCTGCAGCTTGAGAACATTGTTTGAAGATGTTTACCATAATACCTTTTAATTTTTCATCCACTTCCTCAGCAGACCATGACAAACGCATACTGTTTTGAGACATTTCCAAAGCAGATACTGCTACGCCGCCTGCATTTACGGCTTTACTTGGAGCAATAATCAATTTATGCTCTTGCAGGTATTCCATAGCCTCATTTGTGGTAGGCATGTTGGATACTTCAATATAGTATTGAATGCCGTTTGCTACAATTTGTTCTGCTTCTTTCATGCCAATTTCGTTTTGAGTTGCACATGGCATAACAACGTCAACTTTTATATTCCATGGTTTTTCACCAGGATAGAAAGGTACGCCGAATTTGTCTGCATAATCTTGTACTTTATCTCTGCCGGAAGCTCTCATTTCGAGCATATAATCTACTTTTTCGCCTGTAATTCCGTCAGCATCATAAATATAACCGTCAGGACCGGAAATGGTTACTGCTTTACCGCCAAGTTCCGCAATTTTCTTTGCAGCACCCCATGCAACGTTTCCGAAGCCGGACAATGCAAAAGTTTTGCCTTTGATAGAATCATTGTTGTCTTTCAAAACTTCATTACAGAAGTAAACAGCACCAAAACCTGTAGCTTCAGGACGTAAAATGCTGCCGCCGTAGGAGAGACCTTTACCTGTTAGCACACCATTTTCAAAGTTACCTTTGATTTTCTTATATTGACCGAACAAATAGCCGATTTCTCTTGCACCTACGCCAATATCGCCTGCAGGTACGTCTACATCAGGACCGATATGACGGCATAATTCTGTCATGAAACTTTGGCAGAATGCCATAATTTCACGGTCGGATCTGCCTCTTGGGTCAAAGTCGGAACCGCCTTTGCCACCGCCGATTGGCAAGCCGGTCAAAGCATTTTTAAAAATTTGTTCAAACCCCAAAAATTTAATAATACTTAGGTTTACGGATGGATGGAAGCGCAAACCGCCTTTGTAAGGACCGATAGCGCTGTTAAACTGTACGCGAAAACCGCGGTTTACTTGTACATTGCCGTTGTCATCAACCCAAGGAACACGGAACATAATTTGTCTTTCAGGTTCTGTAATTCTTTCAATAATACCCTCTTTTTGGTATTGTGGGTTTTGTTCAATTACTTTTTCCAAAGAAGTGAGCACTTCTGTAACGGTTTGTTGAAATTCTGCTTGGTCTGGATTTTTTTGTATTACTTTTTCCAATTGTTCGCTAACATAAGACATAAAATCTTTTCCTCCTACTGCAATCATTATTAACTGGTTGTCATTTTATCATATTTTGGTTATATTTACAAGATAAAATTTAAAAAAAACGGCCTTATAACGCAATTTTATTTATCATAAATTTCATTTTTTAATATAAAAGTTTTAGTTTATCTTATTTTTTGCAGGAAAATCACAGTTTGGTTGCAATTTGTTGTGATATCATCCATTATATGATCAAATATCATTACTTGTATCGTGTTTATGAATTATGAAACAGAAATATTGACAAAGTCTATGCAGATATAATAAAATAAACTTGGTTATTTATGAAAAAAACAGTATTTGCAGTCTATTATTTCAATTGAGCATACCCATTTATGCTCATTCTGTTTTTACGGACATGCATGCACGGGCATGACAGATGTATTTTTGTTATGCATATAGGCTTTTGGAGAAACATAGGAGTGTGAACAAACAATATGAATTCTGTACTTAATTTTGACGCTGACGATTTTAAGCCCCACGAGGAATGCGGTGTTTTTGGTGTATATTCTTTTGACGGCGCGTTATCACCTGCTTATGCCTGTTACAATGGCTTGTTAGCTTTACAACACCGTGGGCAGGAAAGCTGTGGTATTGCGGTAAGTGACCGCGGTGTTATTTCCTACTCTAAAGATTTAGGTCTTGTGAATGAAGTGTTTAACGACAAAATTATTACAGATTTGGTGGGAGAAATTGCGATTTCTCACGTGCGTTACTCTACTGCAAAGCAAAAATCGAGAGAAAATGCACAACCAATTGTAATGCGATATGCCAAAGGTAATTTTGCAATTGCATTTAACGGCAGTTTAACCAACTCCTTTGAATTAAGAGAAGAATTAAGTCATAGAGGTGCCATCTTCCAAACTTCCAACGATGCTGAAGTGATTGCATATTTGATTGCACAAGAACGTGTAAAAGCTCCTTCCATTGAAGAAGCTGTCATTCGTGCAATGCCTCAATTAAGAGGATGCTATAGCTTGTTGGTAATGAGTGCACAGAAATTAATTGCGCTGCGTGATCCTCATGGATTTCGTCCGCTGGCTCTGGGCAGGGTAGATGACACTTATGTTTTTGCGTCCGAAACTTGTGCGCTTGACAGCTGCAATGCTGAATTTGTAAAAGACATTAATCCGGGTGAAATGGTTGTGGTTGATCCTCAGGGAATTCGCTATATTGATGCAAAAACGGATTTAAACAAATCCTTATGTATTTTTGAATACATCTACTTTGCAAGAACCGACAGTGTGATTGATGGCGTAAGTGTATATGAAGCCAGAAAAGAATCCGGCAGATTGCTTGCAAAACAACATCCCGTAGATGCGGACATTGTAATCGGTGTTCCGGAATCCGGAATTGACGCTGCAATCGGTTATAGTGAAGAATCCGGTATTCCTTACGAAAAAGGAATTGTAAAAAACAATTACATCGGCAGAACATTTATCAAACCAACACAATCGGAACGTGAGAAAAGTGTTCGTATTAAATTAAATGCGTTATCTTCCGCAGTAGCGGGCAAACGTGTTGTTATGTTGGACGATTCCATTGTTCGCGGAACAACCAGCGCACGTATTGTAAGCATGCTCAAAGAAGCCGGTGCAAAAGAAGTACATTTGCGTATCAGTTCTCCGGAATTTTTATGGCCTTGTTATTATGGCACCGATATTCCGAATAAAGATGTATTGATTGCCTGCAAACATACCGTGGAAGAAATCAGAGAGTTGGTAGGCGCCGATTCATTGGGATTTTTAAGTTTAGAAAGTTTACCTGAAATTGTGAAAGGAAAATGCGGAGGATATTGTGATGCATGTTTCTCCGGTAATTATCCCACACAAATTTCCGAAAGACTTCGTCAAGGTAAACCCGATATTTACAGCACTCCTATTAAACGTTTGGAAATTTAACGGTTTTCTTTATTACACATACCGAAAGGAATGTTATCAAGTTTGAAAAACTCATATGTATCTCCGCTTTCAACTCGTTATGCAAGCAGTGAGATGAAATATCTATTTTCTCCTGATAAAAAATTTACAACATGGAGAAAATTGTGGATTGCCCTTGCTGAATCTGAAATGGAACTTGGCTTGCCAATTACCAAAGAACAGATTGATGAAATGAAGCAATATGCAGATAAAATTAATTATGAAGTGGCAGAAGCACAAGAAAAAAAAGTACGTCATGATGTAATGTCCCATGTATTTGCATTTGGCGAACAGTGTCCAAATGCAAGACCTATTATTCATTTGGGAGCTACCTCTTGTTATGTTGGCGATAATACCGATATTATTATTATGACAGAAGCATTGCGGTTGGTAGAAAAGAGATTGGCTGCTACCATTGCTGCACTGTCTCAATTTGCATTGAACTATAAAGATTTGCCTACATTGGGATATACCCATTTTCAGGCGGCACAAACCACAACGGTCGGGAAACGTGCTACTTTATGGATACAAGATTTGTTAATGGATTTGGAAGATGTCCAACATCAATTAAGCAAAGCAAAATTGCTTGGTTCGAAAGGAACGACAGGTACGCAAGCAAGTTTCCTTGAATTGTTTGACGGTGACCACGAAAAATGCAAAGCGCTTGACCGTAAAATTGCTGAAAAAATGGGATTTACTTCTTGCTTTGCGGTTTCCGGACAAACGTATACCAGAAAACTAGACAGCCAAATGTTAGCAGTGTTAAGCGGTATTGCTCAAAGTGCATCTAAATTTGCTGCGGATATTCGTTTATTACAGCATTTGAAAGAAATAGAAGAACCGTTTGAAAAACATCAAATTGGTTCCTCTGCTATGGCGTATAAGAGAAATCCAATGCGCACAGAGCGTATGACTGCATTGGCACGCTATGTTATGGTAGATAGTTTAAACCCCGCAATTACTACTGCTACACAATGGTTTGAACGCACTTTGGACGATTCTGCCAATAAACGAATTGCCATTCCGGAAGCATTCCTGGCAATAGATGCAATACTAAGCTTATATGAAAACGTAGCAAGCGGTATGGTGGTTTATCCCAAGGTGATAGAAAAGCATCTTATGGATGAATTGCCGTTTATGGCAACCGAAAACATTATGATGGATGCTGTAAAACGTGGGGGAGACAGACAGGAATTACACGAAAAAATCCGTGTTCACTCTATGGAAGCTGGAAAAGTGGTAAAAGAGCAAGGCGGGAAAAATGATTTAATGGAACGCATTGCAAACGACAGCAGTTTTGGTGTAACTTTGGAACAATTACAGGAAATTCTTCGCCCTGAAAATTATGTTGGCAGAGCACCGGAACAAACAGTTGAGTTTATCAATGAATATGTAAAACCTGCTTTAGAAACATATCATTTCGATGAAATTCATCATTCGGAAATTAGTCTGTAATTGAAATCAATACAGGAAAATTGCCAACGAATGTTTCTTATGGTATAATTGAAAAGTTGAATTGATTCTGAAATATCGCCGCGTAGAATCAATCTTATTTGCTGAGGCGGCACAGCGGAGGGTGAATATCCTTATGATTAAAGCTATTGTTGGTGCTAATTGGGGAGACGAAGGTAAAGGTAAAATTACTGACGTCATTGCTGCCCAATCTGACATTGTCATTCGCTTTCAAGGCGGCAGTAACGCCGGACATACAATTATCAATAACTACGGAAAATTTGCATTGCATCAATTGCCATCAGGTATTTTTTACGACCATACTACCAGTATTATTGGCAATGGCGTTGCACTTAGTGTAGAAAATTTTATAAAAGAACTTTCTTCTTTAGAAGAACGAAATGTTCCAAAACCGAATATACTAATATCAGACCGTGCTCAAATTGTTATGCCGTATCACATTGAACTGGATACATTGGAAGAGGCTCGTTTATCTGAAAATTCCTTTGGTTCTACTAAATCCGGTATTGCGCCGTTTTATTCTGATAAGTACGCAAAAATCGGATTTCAAATCAGCGAACTTTATGATGACGAAACTGAACTGAAGAAAAAAATAGAACGCGTGCTGGCTGTAAAAAATACATTGTACGAACATTTGTATCATCAGCCTCCTCTGAAAGTAGACGATGTATTCAACAAACTCATGGAATATAAGGAATTGATTGCTCCTTATGTTACCGATACGTTCGAGTATTTATATGAGGCGGTAAAAGCGGGCAAAAACATTTTGCTGGAAGGCCAATTGGGTGCTTTGAAAGACCCTGATTTTGGTATTTATCCAATGGTAACCTCTTCTTCTACTTTAGCTGGTTACGGTGCAGTAGGTGCAGGATTGCCTCCATATGAAATTAAAGAGATTATTGCTGTGGTCAAGGCTTATTCCAGTGCTGTTGGTGCAGGTGAATTTGTCAGTGAAATCTTTGGCGAAGAAGCAGATGAACTACGTCGCAGAGGCGGTGACGGCGGAGAATTTGGTGCAACTACAGGTCGTCCCAGAAGAATGGGCTGGTTAGATTTAGTTGCTTCACGTTATGGCTGTCGTGTACAAGGTGCTACCACAGTTGCATTTGCAGTATTGGATGTGTTGGGATATTTAGATGAAATTCCTGTTTGCGTTGCGTATGAGCTGGACGGAAAACGTATTGATTATTTCCCGTCCACAGCGCAGTTAAAACGTTGCAAGCCTATTTTAGAAACACTTCCGGGATGGAAATGCGACATTCGCGGTATTAAAAAATATGAAGACCTTCCTGAAAATTGCAGAAAGTATATTGAGTTTGCAGAAAAAGAAATTGGCGTACCTTTCGGCATGATTTCGAACGGTCCTTCTCGTGATGATATTATTTATAGATAATTTATTCATACACAACATTTCCAGTAGTAATGTTGTGTATCTCTCTATTATGCACTACTGGAGAAATGGTGGTTTACAATGTGTGGAATAGTTGGTTATATAGGTGACGATAAAGCTACACCTATTCTGCTCAATGGCCTGGAAAAATTAGAATATCGCGGCTATGATTCTGCGGGCGTTGCAGTTTACCAAAATCACTCGGTGGAAGTAGTTAAAAGTAAAGGCAGATTGAAAAATCTATGTGATATTCTTAATTCCGACAATCATATGACAGGAACTTTGGGAATTGGTCATACACGTTGGGCTACCCATGGTGAGCCTTCCGATATTAACTCTCATCCTCATTGCAGCGAAAACGGCTCTTTTGCAGTTGTCCATAATGGTATTATTGAAAATTACTTATATTTGCGCGATTACTTAATGAATAAAGGCAAACGTTTTGCTTCAGAAACGGATACGGAAGTAGTTGCCCAATTGTTGGAATATTACTATAACGGCAATATTTTAGATACCATTATTAAAGTGCTGAGCAAAATAGAAGGCGCCTATGCTTTGGGGATTATTTGTAAAGATGATCCTGATACCTTATATGCTGTTCGTAAAGACAGTCCTTTGATCATTGGACTGGGAAAAGGAGAAAATTTCATTGCTTCCGATATTCCGGCAATTATTGATAAAACACGGGATATCTATCGCTTGAATGACAATGAGATTGCAGTAATTAAACGCGATAACGTTACTGTATATAACGAAGCAAAGGAAATCATTACAAAAAATAGAATTCACATTGATTGGGATATCACTGCAGCGGAAAAAGAAGGTTATGAACACTTTATGCTCAAAGAAATTATGGAGCAGCCCAAAGCGGTACATAACACCATTTCTCCAAGATTGGTAAACGGAAAAATTGTTTTGGATGAACTAAAATTAACAAAAGAAGATCTTCAAAAGTTAAAGAAGATTGTGATTGTTGCTTGCGGTTCTGCTTATCATGTAGGTGTAGTAGCAAAATACGCGATTGAAAAGACAGTACGCATTCCAGTCGAAATTGACATTGCATCTGAATTTAGATATCGTGATCCAATTATTGATGAAAACGTTTTGGTTTTGGTTATCAGTCAGTCCGGCGAAACAGCGGACACTCTTGCTGCTCTTCGCGAAGCCAAAAAATTGGGCGCACGTGTTCTTTCCATTGTAAATGTGGTAGGCAGTTCTATTGCAAATGAATCTGATGATGTATTATATACATGGGCAGGTCCTGAAATTTCAGTTGCTACAACCAAAGCTTACAGTACCCAGCTATGTGTGGTATATTTACTGGTATTGTATATGGCAGATTTGCTTGGTACTATTTCCAATCAGGAATATCAAAATTATGTAGCTGATTTGGAAGCATTGCCATCATTGATCGAAAAGACAATCAGCGATACCAAACAGATTCAAGCTGTCGCTGCAAAATACCATCAATGTGAAAATATTTTCTTTATCGGAAGAAATATTGATTATGCACTATCTTTGGAGGGGTCTTTGAAGTTAAAAGAAATTTCTTATATTCACTCCGAAGCTTATGCAGCAGGTGAATTAAAACATGGTTCTATTTCTTTAATCGAAGATGGCACTTTGGTTGTGTCGTTGGCAACATATGAAGCATTGTTTGATAAAATGATGAGCAATATCAAAGAAGTAAAAGCACGTGGTGCTACAGTGCTGTCTTTGACAACGGAAGATAAAACTATCATTGAGAGCGAAACAGACGAAGTATTTTATATTCCTAATATCAATAGTATGATGGCTCCTTCTTTGGCTGTTTTGCCATTACAGTTATTTGCTTATTATGTAGCAGATAATAGAGGATGCGACATTGACAAACCTCGTAATCTTGCAAAATCTGTTACAGTGGAATAGATAAGATAGGTGGAAAGTATATGATAAAAAATGAAGCGGTTCTAATTTTGGATTTTGGCGGTCAATATAGCCAGCTGATTGCCCGCAGAGTACGTGATTGCAATGTATTCTGTGAAATCAAACCTTATAATATTTCCGCCGAGGAAATTCAAAAAAGTGGATATAAGGGAATCATTTTTTCCGGTGGCCCAAATAGTGTTTATGCTGAAAATGCCCCAAAATGTGATACAAATTTATTTCATCTCGGCATTCCTGTTTTAGGTATTTGCTATGGAGCACAACTAATTGCGGCTGCTTTGGGTGGTACAGTGGATAATAGTGAAGTAAAAGAATACGGCAATACAGAAGTGACTTATCACTGTGATTCTGTGTTATTTCAAGATATTGACAAAACAAGTATTGCATGGATGAGTCATACGGATTACATTTCTGCTTTACCGGCAGGATTTACTGCTACAGCTACCACATCTCATTGCCCTGTTGCAGCTATGGAGCATTCTGAGAAAAAAATATTTGCGTTGCAATTTCATCCTGAAGTGGAACATTCTGTTGCCGGCAATCAAATATTAAAAAACTTTTTGTATCATGTATGCGGCTGCAAAGGAGATTGGGAAATGGCTTCCTTTGCAAAAATGAGCATTGAATCTTTAAAAGAGAAAATTGGCGATAAAAAAGTGCTATGCGCTTTATCAGGAGGGGTAGATTCTTCTGTTGCAGCTTTATTGGTGCATAAGGCGATAGGAAAAAATTTAACCTGTATCTTTGTGGACCACGGTTTATTGCGTAAAAACGAGGGAGACGAGGTTGAGGAGGTATTCCGTAAACAATTTGATATGAATTTAATTCGTGTCAATGCACAGGAACGTTTCCTTTCTAAGTTAGCTGGTGTAAGTGATCCGGAAACAAAACGTAAAATCATTGGCGAAGAATTTATTCGTGTTTTTGAAGAAGAAGCAAAAAAAATAGGTCATGTGGATTATCTTTGCCAAGGTACTATCTATCCCGATGTAGTAGAAAGTGGTGTAGGTGAATCCGCAGTAATTAAAAGCCACCATAATGTTGGTGGTCTGCCTGAAGATGTTGATTTCAGCGGAATTATTGAACCACTTCGTGATTTATTTAAAGATGAAGTTCGCAAAGTAGGAATCGAGCTTGGTATTCCTGCACCTTTGGTATGGCGTCAGCCATTTCCGGGTCCGGGTCTTGCTATTCGTGTACTTGGTGAAATTACAAACGAAAAGCTGGAAATTCTAAAAGATGCTGATGCTATTTTCCGCGAAGAAATTATGAATGCAGGATTAGAGCGCGATGTGAACCAATACTTTGCAGTACTAACCGGAATTAAGAGTGTTGGGGTTATGGGCGATTTTAGAACTTATGACTATACCATTGCTTTAAGAGCTGTTTCTACCACTGATTTTATGACGGCAGACTGGGCAAGAATTGATTATGATTTACTGGCAAAAATCTCTAGTCGTATTGTCAACGAAGTAAAACATGTAAATCGTATTGTTTATGATATTACCTCAAAACCCCCTGCAACAATTGAGTGGGAATAATTGTAATTTGATAATAAATTTGAAGGCATGAAAGTAATTTAGGATTATCTTCATGCCTTCAATATTTTTTAACACTAAAAAATAAAAGAAAGGGGAGTGATATCGTGTTATTAGAACAAGGACAAGAATTCACGAATAGATCTGATATCAGTCATTTACTAGGTGGCAACCCTCAAAGCGGAATAACTCTAGCAAGCAAAACAAATGCAATACTCCTTTTCAAAAACGAAGATGAACTTTATTCTGATTAATTTTATCCTAGAGGCACCTATGATTTTTGTATGTATACTGGGATAGGCAGAACTGGTCATCAAGATAGCTTAGAAAATAAATCATATGATTTGAATATAGCTGTTTTATCACACAAAAAACTAGGTAAACCACTATTACTATTTGAAAAGAAAAAAGGAAAATATCATTTTGTTGGCGAATATAAATTGACTGAAACACATCAAAACATACAACCAGATGATAATAATTTTTTTAGAAGAGTATTTATTTTCCATCTAACAAAAATCTCAGATTCCATTGAGCTGACTATATTATAGTGGTAATATTTTGGCAACAGAAAATGTGATAACTCGTAATCTATGGACACATAAAGCTAATATTGATAATAAGAGCTAAACTATCTAAACAAAACTGTTTATATTACGTTTGTAAAGAGCGAGTGGGAATAATTTGTGATGTTACCTGACACACTTCGATAGCTTATGCCTGACACATAGCGTTATCCTTGCGTGTGAAGGATAAAACAGTATAAGATAGAAAAAACTAGACTCTAGAGGCGTTGCCTCTAGAGTCTTTTTTACATCATAAAAAGTACAGGGTAAACCGTCAGAAACCTTGTAACGACAATACTTTCACACCCTGTGCCCACTGATTTAAGCCACCCAAACCAACTCCTACACAGTCCACGAAGTGCGTGTGCGGATGCCGTGGCTGAATGCGTTGGCGGGGCTAACGGGTTTTGTGAAGTGATATCTGTTGTTTTGCAACCACCGATAGAGTATTCTTCGCTAAAACCGTTATCGTAGGAAGAATGACTATAAAATGAAAAGATACAGAAAAAATCAGACTTTAGAGGCGTGAGTCTTTAAGGTCTTTTTTCTTGTAAAATCATATGTAAAAACAATACTGCAATACCCAGTTTTATCCAAAGTAATCAAATGTATTAAATAATACTTGTACCATCCAACACCGTAGAAGAGAAAGTTATTTATTTCTTAGTTTTAAAATACTTTTGATAAAATATATACTCTATTTATGCTATAGTTAGAATAATAAAACCAGATTCTCAAAAGATAATCATATATGAATGATATGTAAAATATAAAACTTTTTTATAATTACTATTGATTTCATGTTGTGACAATGTTATATTGAATATATACTTTATTAGTATATATTTGAAATTTAATTTCATTCAGTTTGTAATGAACCTTCAGGAGGAACTATTATGGGTTATGTTAATTGGAGTTACGAAGAGCTAAATCGCTTTTGTCAAGATGTTTTTGAATCTTTTGGTTTTACAAAAGAAGAAAGCGGTATTATAACAGATGTATTGCTCACCGCAGATTTATATGGATTTGAAAGCCATGGTATGCAAAGAATGGTGAGATATCATAAAGGAATTGAAAAAGGAACCATTCATCCAAAAGAACAGCCGGAAATTGTATTTGAAACACCGGTATCAGCTGTAGTGGACGGACATAATGGTATGGGACAACTTATCAGTCTGTTCGCGATGAATAAAGCGATTGAAAAGGCTAAGAAAACAGGAATTGGCATTGTCAGTGTAAGAAATTCAAATCACTTTGGTATTGCCGGATATTATACAAAGATGGCATGCGACCAAGGACTTTTAGGCATGTCTTGTACCAATTCAGAAGCAATTATGGTTCCTACTTTCGGAAAACAAGCTATGCTTGGTTCTAATCCGATTGCAGTATCTATGCCTGCAGAACCTTATCCGTTTTTCTTTGACTGTTCCACTACAGTGGTAACAAGGGGAAAACTGGAAATGTACAATAAATCGGGTACACCTCTTCCGGACGGTTGGGCTCTTGATAAGAATGGTCATGCTTCCAATAATGCACCGGATGTTCTTGCCAATATTGTTTCCAAAGGTGGAGGTGGTATTATGCCATTGGGCGGCTGCGAAGAAGTTAGCGGCAGCCATAAAGGTTATGGCTATGGTATGATATGTGAATTGTTCAGTTCTATTCTATCATTGGGTGTTACTTCCGATCAATGCTGCACATTTTCTGACAAAACAGGAATTTGTCATGGTTTTATGGCAATTGATCCTGCAATATTCGGAGACCCTGAAAAAATTAAACAACACTTCTCAGACTATTTGGAAGCAGTTCGTGAAAGTCCAAAAGCGGATGGTAAAGATAGAATTTACACACACGGCGAAAAAGAAATTCTGGCTGAAAAGGACAGAAGAGAAAATGGTATCCCTGTAAATGATAATACTATGGTAGAACTTGCAAATCTATGTGAATATCTAAAACTTGATTTTGCTTCCTACTTTAAAGGATACGAATTGCCTAAAGACAGTAAATTCTTCTCAGGCAACTATTAATTGATTGGAGGTCAATCACATGGATTATGCAAAAGAATCTTTAAGATTGCATAAAGAATGGAAGGGAAAAATTCAAGTCGTAACAAATGTGCCGGTAGAAACACAGGATGATCTTTCTTTGGCGTATACGCCGGGAGTTGCTCAGCCTTGCCTGGAAATTCAGAAAGATATCAATCAATCTTATGAATTAACAAGACGTTGGAATATGTGTCTGGTTGTAACAGATGGTTCTGCCGTACTGGGGCTTGGTGACATAGGTCCTGAAGCAGGTATGCCTGTAATGGAAGGCAAATGCGTATTGTTTAAAGCATTTGGCGATGTAGATGCTTTTCCTCTTTGTATTAAAAGCCAAGATGTAGATGAAATCGTAAATACCATTTATTTAATTTCAGGTTCTTTCGGGGGCGTAAATCTGGAGGATATTGCGGCACCAAGATGTTTTGAAATTGAGAAGAAATTGAAAGAAAAATGTGACATTCCTATTTTTCATGATGATCAGCACGGAACAGCGGTAATTACATTAGCAGGATTAAATAATGCGATGAAATTAGCAAAAAAACAAAAAGAAAATGTTCGTATTGTCATCAATGGTGCAGGCGCCGCTGCTATTTCAATCTCTAAATTGCTTTTAAAAGCCGGATATCAAAATATTACTTTATGTGACAGAAAAGGTGCAATTTATGAAGGCCGTACAGAAGGTATGAATCAGGTCAAAGAAGAAATGAGCAAAGTTACAAACTTAGATAAACAATCAGGAAGTCTTGCTGATATGTTGGTTGGAGCAGACGTATTCATAGGTGTTTCAGCCCCGGGTTCTGTTACAACAGAGATGGTAAAAAGTATGGCTGATGATCCAATCATTTTTGCTTGTGCAAATCCGGTACCCGAAATTTATCCGGACGATGCAAAAGCAGCAGGAGCAAGAATTATTTCTACAGGCAGAAGCGATTTTCCCAATCAAATTAATAACGTTTTGGCTTTTCCAGGAATTTTCCGCGGAGCATTTGATGTACGCGCAAAAGATATTAATAACGAAATGAAAATTGCCGCCGCAGAGGCACTGGCCGGTCTCATTTCTGAGGAGGAATTATCTCCCGAATATTTTATTCCAAAAGCATTTGATAAACGCGTGGGGCCTGCTGTTGCAAAGGCTGTTGCTGATGCTGCGAGAAAAACAGGTGTGGCAAGAATATAGAATAATTCACAAAGCTGTTTTATCCGTTTTATGCCTTAATTTTTACAACTAAAATATATCAACAAAAAGAGGCAGGGAAACCTGTCTTTTTTTCTGTTTAAACCTAAAATCAGAACCGTACTTTATTTCATAATTTCATTTTTTATATTTATATGAATGCAAATATTCAAAATAAAAGAAAAAACACTTGACATGAAGTTAACTTCAGGGTGTATACCTATAATAGAATCTGTTTACAGGAAGGAGGAGTAATATGACCATCAAAGAAGTATCTCAACGAACAGGGGTTTCCGTTGATAACTTGCGCTATTACGAACGAATCGGTTTAATACCTGCAATTCCAAGAAATAAATCAGGAATCAGAGATTATGACGAACGGGCCATCCATTGGATAGAATTTGTTTTAAAATTCAAACAGGCAGGCGCTTCCTTGGAAAGCATCATAGAATATATTCAATTATCCGGTTCCGAACAAGACTCAAAAGAAGCAAGAAGAGCATTATTATTTGAAATAAAGGAGGATTTGGAAAAACGAATCAACAAACTGAATTCCTGTATGGAAATGATTGATTACAAAATAGAACACTTTGATAATCTTTGTGACCCGATTACACAAAAGATGATATTAGAATGGAAATTATCGTGTGAAGAGAGTGAAACATTATGAAAAAAGATTTAGGTTCAGTCATAGGTTTATATCCCACGCCGGTGGTAATTGTAGGCGCTATGGTAGACGACAAACCGAACTGGGTTTTAGTTGCACATTTAGGAATTATGGGACATGACCATATTATGATAAGTTTATCAGATACCCATTATACCAATTTAGGAATAAAACAAAATAAAGCGGTTTCCGTACATATTGTAGATGAAGATTTGCTTTCAAAAGCCGATTATGTCGGTTGTGTCAGTGGAAATAAAACAGATAAATCTAAAGTATTTGGATATGAAATTGGTGAAACGGGCGCTCCTATCATTAAGAATGCCAAATTAGCCATGGAATGTAATGTGGAAGACATTTATAAAACAAAAGGATTTGAAAATTTTATATTAACGATAACACATACATATGCGGAAGAACAAATACTGAATGCTTCCGGAAAAATTGATTACAGCAAATTAAAACCAATTTTATTTGAAATGCCAACTTACTCCTATCTGAAAACAGGAGACATTGTTGCAAAATGTATGACTATAAAAAATGAAATGGAGTGATTCCGTGGACTGTCAGGAAAAATTAATACCTCCTATTGCATTGGGAACTTGGTCATGGGGAACAGGTACTGCAGGAGGAGATGAGGTATTTGGAAATCATTATGATGAAACGGCACTCAAACCTGTGTTTGAAGCTGCCATGCGAGAGGGATTAAATTTGTGGGATACGGCGGCAGTATATGGCATGGGAGATTCCGAGCGAATTTTAGGAAAACTGATACACTATGATTCTGACAATAAAGCCATTTTATCCACAAAATTTACTCCACAGATTGCCGAATTGTGTAAAGACCCGGTTGCCAAAATGCTTGGAAACAGTTTACAACGTCTTGGCACAAAATATGTTGATATTTATTGGATTCATAATCCATCAGATATTGAAAGGTGGACTCCGTATTTTATTCCTCTTGCAGAGTCAGGAAAGATAAAACGCGTGGGCGTGTCTAACCATAATTTAGAGCAGATAAAACGTGTTGAAGATATTCTTTCAAAACATAATATTGCTGTTTCGGCTGTACAAAATCATTTTAGCCTGCTGTATCGTTCTTCAGAAAAAGCAGGAATTTTAGATTACTGTAAAACAAATCATATCGACTTTTTTTCGTATATGGTATTGGAACAGGGAGCACTGACAGGCAATTATAGTCTGAAACATCCATTTCCGGAAGGAAGTCAGAGAGCGAAAACATATCAACCGATTCTCCCACAATTGAGCCGTTTGATTGATGCAATGGAACAAATAGGAAATAATCATCAGTGTTCTGTTGCTCAAATTGCCATTGCGTGGGCACTTGCGAAAGGTACCATTCCCATTATAGGCGTTACTAAAGTATCGCATGTTACAGATGCAAAACATGCTGCTTCGATTGTTCTCTCAGAAGAGGAAATAAAAATGTTGGAAGAATTGGCTGACCAAGCAAAAGTAAATACCAAAGGAGATTGGGAAAATCCAATGGTATAAAGGTTTAATCAGACGGTTTTGAATAAGGCGGAAAAGAACAGTTGTCTCAAAACTGTTCTTTTTTCTTTTTTACAAAATAAATTATTGGAGTTAAATTTTGACACTTATATATTTTTTCGCTTAAACGAACAATTTAATAAAAGTTTATTCCGATTTCTTTTTCATAATGTCTTGAAGAAAATCGATTGTTATGGTATAGTTTAAACACATTACAAATTACATTGTGTTGTACACAACACACCGACAGAGAGTGCTAAAACTCTCTGTTTTTCTTATTGGATAATTGGGGGAAATTTTATGAAATTAATGTTCAAGTACATTATGAAAAATAGGCTGCTCATGACATTCAATATTATAGGATTGTTTTGTTTTGCTTTGGTAGAACTTGGAATACCCACAGTAGTATCTAAAATTATTGATGATGGTATTGCAAAACAAGACATTGCCTATGTATGGTGGATGGGATTGATTATTCTAATTTTGGCTCTTATAGGCAGTGCGGGAACTGTACTGCTGATTTATGCGTCTTCAAAAATTTCAACCAATGCGGCCAGAGACATCCGCAATGATATTTTTTCAAAATCACAGACGTTTTCTCATGCCGAATATGATAAATTTGGAATTTCATCCATGATTATTCGAACCACCAACGATGTGTTTCAATTACAGCAGTTTATCAATTTGGTATTACGTACAGCATTATTAACACCGCTGATGATTGTTGCCAGTATTTCCATGACGCTATATACCAGTACGTCATTGTCAATGGTCGTTGGAATTGCGATACCGATTATGCTGGTTGCAATTGTGATTATGGCAGTTTTCGTAAAGCCTATTTCTGAAAGACAACAAATGTATTTGGATCGTTTAAATCAAGTATCCAGAGAAAATTTAACGGGTGTCCGTGTGATTCGTGCTTTTAGAAAAGAAGAATATGAGATAAATCGTTTTCATGAATCTAACAAAGATTTTACGAAAGAAACCAAGAAAATTTTTAAATTGATGTCGTTGTCTCAGCCCAGTTTTGTATTTTTACTGAATTTTGCCGTACTAGGTGTGTTTATTGTATCGAGCAATTTAATTAATACAGGTTCATTAGAAGTGGGACAAATGGTCGCTTTTATGGACTATCAATTCCACACCATGTTTTCGTTTATGTTATTTGCACTGGTATTTTCCTTATATCCAAGAGCGCGTGTATCTGCCGGAAGAATTTCCGAATTATT
>OJUG01001780.1_pt1 | contig 25696 bp, 25 predicted proteins | sample 1599841 | NCBI WGS metagenome assembly OJUG01 (sample SAMN04168659, study PRJEB22393) | human gut metagenome | biome: human gut microbiome; feature: stool | host: Homo sapiens | collected 2014-05-12 | reverse complement strand
CGCCGTTCAGGGCGTGGCCGTCCTGTGCGTCCACCTTCTGAATGGCGAAGAAGTAATCGTCATCATCGCCGTCATCGCCGCCGGTGCCGCTGGAAATGGTGTAGGAAACAGAGGGCTTCGGGAATACCTGCTCTTCCACCGGCACACCGGCGCTGTTCTTTGCGTTCAGAACGGCGCTCTCGTTGGTGAACAGGGCCTTTTCTGCCTCTGCACCAGAAAGCGGTTTTTCGCCATTCAGATTCTCCACACCGTAAGTACCCGGCGTGGTTTCGGGGGTGCTCAGCTTGACGGTATAGGTCAGCTGGACCGGCGCGAAGTTGGAGACGTCCTCATTGATGGTCCAGACGAAGGTCTTGGTTGCCGGGGTGTAGGTAACGGTGTAAGGATAGCTGCCGTCAAACTTCGAGTTACCAAAGTTCACGGTATTTCCGTTCACCGTGCCGGTGACATCGGTTCCCCCGACCTTCAGGGTGAAGCTTTTCACATCGTAGAGGGTAAACTTCTCACCGATGGTATCGGTCACCTTGGAACCGGCGCTGACGGCGTAGAGGATGTCGTTTTTGATGCCATTGAAGATTCCGTTAAACTTTTCGTTATCGATGTTCTCGGCGACTGGAGCATTCGGTACACTAACATCCGTACCGGTGTTATTGCTGATCGTTCCCAGCGCGTGCATCAGCTGATAGCCATAATCCTGCGTAGTCATGGCTCTGTCATATGCCCCTGCTCTATTCACATAGATCGGATAGCAATGATACTTTTCAGCCATGGAAGCATACTTTGTGTACGCTTCGTAAACAGCGCGGTCAACGCCGCTGGCATGCATCAGCTGATTGTCCTTTCCGTCTGCATCCAAGCCGCACTTGATGTAGTTATCTTTGCCAAGAATTCCATCCGCCAAAGCAGCACGGTCTGCCTTAGTGTTGCCTTTGCCGATGCACTGATATCCGTAGTCACCGCCATCATAAGTCAACTGCACATCATACTTGCCGTCATCCGCTTTGACAACTTCGGTAATGTGAGCCAGATACTTATCCCAGGTACCATAGGGCATCTCGTAGACGTTCCCGACCTCGTCGGAATTTCCCGGTGTACCGGTCTTATATTTGTCATCCGTCAAATAATTTCCGCGCCAGTCCCCCTTATAAGTACCATCCGGGTTGTAATCTCCGGTATAGTACTGATCATGCAGGCTGTGGATGGTATAACTGATGCCATAGGCATAGGCGTACAAATCAGTCTCACTGTAAATGCCATAGGTTTTCAAGCCCTTAAACTCGGCCGCACCATCGATATACTCGCCATATTCACCTTCCTTGGAGAACTCATAGGTATGTCCGTCGGAAATCAAAATGACATACTTTCTATTATCGGAAACCTCTGTGTCTTTGGAAAGCATCTTATCGGCTTCGATCAGACCGGCCTGAATATTGGTGCCGTGCAGGCCCCGAATATTTCCATCGGTCACTGCGGCAGTAAGATCCGCCGCATCCGTTATCTTTTCCAGATCACGAACAACGATTGCTGTTCCGCCAAAGGCAACCACACCGACTTTCAGTGTGGCTTTTTCCAACTCCTGCTGTGCAAGCAGCTGGGACACCAACTCCTGCGCAGCTGTCGCGGATGCGTTGCGGCATTGTGACTTGTCCAGCACGAACACCACATCCGATGCCAGATTTTCTTCCGCGCTGGGCAGGGACAGGGTCACGTCAGAGGTCCAGGTGTTCGTATTCAGCTGCGTGGCGGTCTTGGACTTGGAGACGTCCCAGTCGATGGGGTCGGCTTCTGCGTTTTGCGTTGTTTTTTCCTGATAGCCGCAGTAGTTGCAGGTTTTGGTTACGGTGCGGGTTTTGGTGCCGTCCGGTTTCTTTTCCCACTCGCCGTAAGCTACATCAAACGCATTGTCCTTGTAGCCGTCGGTGTACTTATCATTGGCGGTATCGATTGCATGGCTGACCATCTCGCCGTCTTTCCAAACGGTTTCTCCGTCGATGTTAACGGTGACGAGTTTATCCCTTTCTGGATTAGAAGAACTCTTTTGGACGGAGAACCATCTTGAACAGGTGGTAGCATTGACCGGCTTATTTTCCTCCGTGGTTTCGCTGGTAAATGTATTTTTGCCAGAGATATTAATCGTCCAATTGACTGTCCGCTTGGTATCTCTTGTAGAGTCACCGTTTTTTATATTGAGCGGTTGCTTGTTATTCCCTGTGGAATTGACAGTGCAGCTATCAAAATTGATGGTTTTTATTACATCATTTTCCTCATAATGAGTATACACATTGATGAATTTTCCATCACCGTTAAAGGTGCAATCCTTAAAGGTAACGACATCACCATCTATAGAGTAGAAGCTATAGTCAATTTTTTTATTTTTGGCGTAAGTTGGCGCATTGAATACTACGCCTTCATATTTGGCAGTTTTTGTACCGCCGTAAGTCATTATCCCGTTTACTGTGCAGTTTTCAAGAACAAAGTTGTCAATACCGATGAAACCCAAGTAATTCTCAGTTCCAACATAAAAGTTTATGTTCCTAAAGGTAACGGTTTCTTCTTTCACTGTTCCGCGCCCATCAAAACTGTAGTCACCATTATATTCTGTACCGAGTAGATCTGGATTCGGATTCTTCGCACCAATCTGCCATACAGTCTTATTCCCCTTGCCTTCAAAGGTTAGGTTCTTTCCACTGTAATTGGGTTGCTTTTCCGCAATATATGTTGCATAGTTACCTTCTCCCAATTGGATGGTAGCGCCATCCTGCGCATCTTTCAAAGCCTTATCAAGAGTTTTATACTCCGAGTCACCGATTTTTACCTTGGGAGCAGCCAGCTGCGTCTCCCCTTCTTCCGCGGACGGAGCCTCGACAGCGGTCACTTCAGGTTCCGCGTCCGGTGTTTCTCCCTCGGCAAAGGCTGTTGCGGGCAGAAGCCCGAACACCAGCACAAGCGCCATCAAAGATGACAAAATCCTTCGTTTCATAAGATTCCTCCTCTAAAATGATTATATAAAAGCAGTTCCGAACACAGAGCCGCTGAGCTTTTATCGGAGAGCAGGTTTCTTTTCGCCACAGGGCGACAGCTGTTTTAGGGTCGAGCCAGACAGGGCAGGACAAGCGCTGGGGCCTATAGTACAGGTTGTGCCCACATAGCTGTTGCGGGTAGAATCGCCCTGTGATATAATAAAAGCCGCAGTAAACTGCGACTTTTGACGGTGGTGACAAACCTGTACTTCCCTCACCATTTTTTACAGTTCATGCGCCCATCTGAGAAATGTTTTGTGGGTAACGCTTAATCTCCGTGCGGCCTCCCGCGCGGAGATCTCCTTTTTCAGCCACGCCTGATGCACGGCGGGGAACTCCTTCGGCTGCGCCAGCGGCGGACGCCCAAAACGCACGCCCTGCGCTTTCGCCACGGCGATGCCCTCCGCCTGACGCTGCCGGATGAACTCCCGCTCCGTCTGGGCCACATAGCTGAGCAGCTGCAGGACAATGTCGGCGATCAGGGTCCCGGTGAGATCCCGGTTCTTCCGGGTATCCAGCAGGGGCATATCCAGCACCACGATGGCCGCGCCCTTCTCTTTGGTAATGATCCGCCATTGCTCCAGAATCTCATTGTAATTTCGGCCCAGGCGGTCAATGCTCTTGACCACAAGGGTATCACCCTCTTTCAACCTGCGAGTTAACCGTTGGTAATTCGCACGCTCAAAATTCTTGCCTGACTGCTTGTCTATGAAAATTTGCCTCAAATTCAGTCCAAACTCTTCCAGCGCAATGATCTGCCGCTGCTCATTCTGCTCCTTTGTGGAAACTCTCGCGTAACCGTATTCCATAAAATCAGCCTCCTTCAAATGTTTTCAGCAAACATATTGTAAGGCTGCCACCAACCGCAGGCACCTCCCTCCGAGAACCTGTTGGCGGTGATGTTAACTCTCTGGTGGGGCGGTGGTTCAAGTCTTTTCTGCTTATTCCGGCGCTTTGACAAGTGGGGGCATGCAGGTCTGTGCAGAGGGCCTCGTCGCCATAGGAGGCGGCATTGACGCAAGCATAGCATTTGTATGACAAACGCGCTTGCTGTGGTAATCCCCAGTCCCCCATGCCGCCTGCGGGCGGGAACTTCTCGGCAGCATTGCCGGAAAGTGAGTGTAAAAATCGGGTTCGGCAATATGGCCGAACCCGATCACAGTGGACTGCTCTAAAGCGCTTCAGACAACATTGTCAAAAGCGGTAGACGCTGAAAACCGGGTTCGGTGAATTCACCGAACCCGGTCAGACTTTTTGACAAGGTTGTCTGAAAGTAAGGGTTGGCAATCTTGCCAACCCTTACTTTACCAGATCGTCTCCCGCACCGCTCGAATCAGCGTCACCACCCATGACAGCGCCGCAAGACCCACCAGCACAAGGAAAATGCCGTCCGCCAGAGCGGTATGGGCCAGATACCACGGGCGGAATACCGTGATTACCAGTGCACCGTACAGCAGCGGCGCAGACAACCGTAGCACCTGTGCCAGACGGACGATCCCGCCCAGCAGCGCCAGCCCCAATGATAAAACAGCAACCATCATGTTCCGAGCCTCCTTCTTCGATTTGCGGTATGTTACCATCGGCAGACAGACTTTACAAGAGCCTGTCTGCCGATTCTTTTCGCTTTGGGTGTCAATAAGACACCCTTGATTAGACGGCAAGGGTGTCTATTGCACACCCTTGACCTTATATCTTTTACAGGAGCTTTTGATTCCGGGGTATTCACCACGCTGTTTTTTCGGGAGGGGTAGTGAGGGGGTATCTGAAAAAACAGAAAACCGCTTTCGGCAACATTGCCGGAAGCGGTCCGGAGGTAGTTTATGGGCAAACAGACACATCGGACCTGCATCCGCATGAGTGTCGAAGAATACAGTCGGCTCATGGAACGAAGCAAGGCGGCAGGGCTGCCCGCCAACGCATGGCTCATGGAGCAGCTCACCGACAATCGTCCCATCATCAGTCGGGACGGCGTCATGCCGGACTTCCTTCGTCTGCTCAATCAGAGGGGGCGGGAGATCAACACCGTGGCTCGTGCCTTCAACAGCGGATATGGCACGGCAGAGGGGCTCCGGCAAGTGCTTCGCTGCCTGAAGGACATTGCCCAGGCAGCATACGAGATCAGGAAGGAGGGGTTCACCCATGCGCCATAAGCGCAAAAAGCCGCTTCCCAGAGGGAAACTGCGGGACAACAGCAAAAGCATCTCCGTCAGGATGACAGAGGAACAATTCCTAAGGCTGGAACGCTATCGGGAACTGACCCGTCTGCCAGTCACCACCTACTTCCGCAAGCTCATTGCGGAGAGCGAGATCATGGAAAGACCCAGCCGGATTAGGTTTCGGCTCTACGAGGAAGTCAACAAGATCGACTCCAATATCCGCCAGATTTTGCGGAATCCCCGCGCAAAGGAACTGGACCGGGAGGCGGCGGACAGAATCCGTTTCCTGCTGGAACACATTCTCGAACAGGCCTACCATATAAACGCACACCATGATCTGAGCCACAAGGACGGGCAGTAAATACCCGCCCATTCGCCCTGTGCCGCGCCGTGCGGCGTTCTTTCGCACCGGACAGCGTCCCTGCCCATCCCCTCCGGCAGAAGCCACCACAGGCGGCGTGTGGGCAAACTTAGTAAACAATAGAAAAAGGAGAGCCTATGGAGCAAAAAGCCAACATCACCATTGATAAGGATCATATCACCGTGGAGCGGATGCAGACAGCCTGCGGGCGGGAGATTCGAGTCATCTCCGTGTTTTCCCGGCATGGCAGTGAAACCGTGGAGGACAAGCTGAAAGCCCTGGCAGACCTGGACTTTCAGCAGGGAAAGCTGTGTGCGTAAAGTGCTGGACAATTCAAACCGTTCGGGGTATTGTGGTGTCGCAATGCTCTGAACGGTTTGACAAAGAAAAGGAGGGCTGTATGAATCAGTCAAACCAAATCAGGAAAACTGCTCTTTACTGCCGTCTCAGCCAGGACGATGGGATAGAGGGCGATTCGAACTCGATCCAGAATCAAAAAGCCATTTTACAGAAGTTCGCGGAAGATCACCATTTCCCCAGCCCCTGCTTTTATGTGGATGACGGTTTTTCGGGAGGAAACTTCCAAAGACCGGCGTTCCAGCAGATGATCTCAGACATGGAAAACGGCGAAATCGGGATCATTGTGACCAAAGATCTCAGTCGCCTCGGTAGAAATCAGCTTCACACGGGACTCTACATTGAGGAACGCTTCCCCATGTTCGGCGTCCGCTACATTGCCATCAATGACAATGTGGATACCGACAGCAGCGAGAGCAATGACCTCATGCCGTTCAAGAATTTGTTTAACGAGTGGTTTATTCGGGACACCAGCCGGAAGATCCGTGCGGTGCTGAAGGCCAAAGCGGAACGGGGCGAACGGCTGGGGACCAGAGCGCCTTACGGCTACCGAAAGGACCCAGGCACGAAAAAACTAATCGTGGATGAGGAAGCGGCATCCATCGTCCGTAGGATCTTCGCCATGTGCGCCGCTGGCAGTGGCCCCAGCCAAATTGCCCGCATTCTCAAGAAAGAGCAGATCCTGACGCCCACCATGTACGCCTACACCAGGTACGGTATCACGCACACCTGTCTGGATACAGCACATCCGTATAACTGGTCAAACAGTGCCATTGCCAACCTGCTGGAAAACGAAATTTATCTGGGCAACACCGTCAACATGAAGCACAGCAGCAGATCCTACAAGGACAAGCGAAGGGTCGAACATCCAAGAGAGGAATGCCTGGTCTTTGAGAACACCCATCCCGCCCTCATTACGCGGGAGGTCTGGGACGTGGTACAGAGAGTCCGTAAGAACAAGCGCCGTCTGACAAAGATGGAAGAACAGAGCAAGTATTCCGGCCTTGTGTTCTGCGCCGACTGCGGCTCCAACATGGTGCTGCACCGGGCGCATACCATGTCCGCCAGCTACAATCACTTTACCTGTCGCACCTACAAGAAGGATGGCGAAGCCTGTACGGGCCACTACATCCGGGAGTGTGTTCTGGACGAGATCGTACTGGAGGACCTGCGCCGGGTGACGAGCGCGGCGCGGGAACATCCGGAAAAGTTCGCCGCCTACATTGGCAGCAAGCAGTCCACCGAGCTTCAGCGGGAGATCCGCAGGCAGGAGAAGGAACTGGCAGCCATGCGGAAACGGAAAGCGGAACTGGACGCGATCTTCAAAAAGCTGTATGAGGACAGTGTGCTGGGCCGCATCACAACAGAGCAGTTTCAGATGCTCTCCGGCAGCTACACGGAAGAACAGAACCGTATCACCGCCGGCATCCCACAGAAAGAGAGTGAGATCCAGCGTCTGCGTGAAACCGTGAACGGGACGGACAGCTTCCTCGACAAAGCGAAGCGGTATACGGATATCACGGAGCTGACGCCGGAGCTGCTGCGGCTGTTTATTGAGAAGATCGTGGTTCACGAAAAAGAGGTAAAGTGGTCTAAGCACGCGCCCCAGACCGTGGAGATCTACTACAACGGCATTGGCTATGTCGGCAGCGGTCAGCAGGACGCGGAAGAAACACCGGAAGCACCGGACCCCCTACAAACCCAGGACACAGAGAAGCCCCGGCAGGCATCGTAAACACGATGACCTGCCGGGGTATCCCAGGAATTACTTGTTACCCCTGTGAGGGGGGAACGCAAGTGTCGGAGCAGTTTTGTTTACCGGAAAAACCCAGATAGACGGGCTTTTTGCTATGCAAAAGCATAGAAAAATAAGAAATGTGCCAGTTCCTCGCCTCTGCGGGGCAGCCGGAAATGATGAAGAAAAACTATTTGTGCATGTTCGCGGTGCGCTGCTCATGCAGGAAGCTTTATGGAGAATGAGACGGTATATTGAGATCTCAATCCATCCACTGCTTACGTCTTTTCTTCCCGGATGAACATGATGAAAAAGCTGACGGCCAGCAGTGCGCAGGAGACCCAGATGCCCCGTTCGGCCATGTGCGCCAACAACAGTGCCCCCAGTCCCGCGCCTATGGCAAACAGGCCGATGACGCCGAAGTAGGTCAGCGCCTTGCAGAGCACCTCCCGGTCATGGGTGTGGAAATAGACGCACAGGGCTTCCGTGCCGCTGCGCATATTGCCGATGCACATGGTACTGGCGTAAGCGTGGCCCCGGACCTTGCGGAAGGTCTGCACCTGCATGGCACAGACAAAGGACACAACGGCGTTGGCGAAGGTGTTGGCCTCCTGCGGCAGAAAGCCCACCGCAAACAGCAAAGCGATCTCCGCTAAAATGATCATCTGCCGCCAGTGCACCTTCTCCGTGTACTTGAAATGGCGGTGGATGCACTCCGCCGCGAAGATCCCCAGCAGAAATGACAGCACCGGGACGAGATACCGGGCGCTGTGCCGCCACTGGCCGTCAAACAGATAGGCGCTGCACAGCACGATGTTGCCCGTCTGGGCATTGGCAAATACCTTGCCCCGGCAGAGATAGGTATAGGCGTCCTGCAAGCCGCCGGAGAGAATGATAAACGAGGCGGTCAGCAGGGATTCCGACATCTGGCCGTGATGATTCCGGAGGTTCACGATCAAGACTCCTCTTCAAGTGTTCTCATAGCTCAGCGTCTGCTGTTCCAGTGTTCTTTGGTCCGCAGACGGCTGATGGCCCGGGCCAGCTGGGCCTCCGCGTTCCGGTGCTCCTGCATACTTTTCTTTTGCAGAAGGGCCTCCTTCGCGGCGTCCTCCGCCCGTCTTGCCCGGTTGACGTCAATGTCCTCCGGCCGCTCCGCCGTGGACACCAGAAGCATGACCTCCCCTGCTTCGACCTTCACCAGTCCGGCGGAAACGGCCGCTGTCCGCAGCGGGCCGCCCACCGGCTGAAACCGCAGCTCCCCCGGCACCACAGCCGCGATCATATTGCTGTGGTGGGAGAGGATCCCCATTGCGCCGTCCGTACAGGGAACCACCATGAATTCGCAGTCACCGTCAAAGAACAGAGTGTCCGAGGCCAGGATCTGTGCGTGAAACGCGCTCATCAGACCTCACCCTCCTCAATTTTCTTCGCCTTAGTGACCACATCGTCCAGCGTACCCACATTGTAGAAGGCCGCTTCCGGATACTGGTCCATTTCACCGTCCACGATGGCGGCAAAGCCCCGCAGCGTCTCCTTCAGAGGGACATACACGCCGGGGATACCGGTGAATTTTTCAGCTACATGGGTGGGCTGCGCCAGAAAGCGCTGGATGCGGCGGGCGCGGTTCACGGTCTGCCGGTCCTCGTCGCTCAGCTCGTCCATGCCGAGGATGGCGATAATGTCCTGCAATTCCTGATATTTTTGCAGCGTCTCCTGCACCCTCCGGGCGATGCGGTAATGCTCCGCGCCCACAATGTCCGCTTCCAAAATCCGGGAGGAGGATTCCAGCGGGTCCACGGCGGGGTAAATGCCCTGCTCGGAGATCTTCCGGCTCAGCACCGTGGTGGCGTCCAGATGGGCAAAGGTGGTGGCGGTGGCGGGGTCAGTCAAATCGTCGGCGGGCACATAGACCGCCTGTACCGAGGTGACGGAGCCATCCTTGGTGGAGGTGATGCGCTCCTGTAACTGGCCCATCTCGTTGGCCAGCGTAGGCTGATAGCCCACGGCGGAGGGCATCCGGCCCCGCAGGGTGGAAACCTCGCTGCCTGCCTGCACAAACCGGAAAATGTTGTCGATGAACAGCAGCACATCCTTGTGCTCCACGTCCCGGAAATGCTCGGCCATGGTCAGGCCGGACAGCGCCACCCGCATACGGACACCGGGAGATTCGTTCATCTGGCCAAAGACCAGCGCCGTCTTATCCGCCACGCCGCTCTCCCGCATTTCCCGCCAGAGGTCATTACCCTCCCGGCTCCGCTCGCCTACGCCGGTGAAGATGGAATAGCCGTTGTGCTCCATGGCTACGTTGTGGATCAGCTCCTGGATCAGCACGGTCTTACCCACGCCGGCGCCGCCGAACAGGCCGATCTTGCCGCCCTTGGGATACGGCTCCAGCAGGTCGATGACCTTGATGCCGGTCTCCAGAATCTCCACGGCGGGGCTTTGATCCTCAAAGGAGGGCGGGTCCCGGTAAATGCTCTTGCGGGGCGTTTCCACCGGAAGCGGCTCTCCGCCGTCGATGGGCTGGCCCAGCACGTTGAACATCCGGCCCAGCGTCTGCTCCCCTACCGGGACCTCGATGGTCTTGCCGGGGGCGGTTACCTTCATGCCCCGGGCCAGACCCTCGCTGCCCGCCAGCATGATGCAGCGGACGACCCGTTCGCTCATGTGCTGGGCTACCTCCATCACGCGGGTCTGCCCGTTCAGCTCCACGGACAGCGCTTCCTTGATCTTAGGCAGATGTCCGGCTTCAAACTCCACATCTACCACAGGGCCGGATACCTGCGTGATCGTTCCGATTTTCATACTGTTATCCCTCGCTTCCAAAGGTTCCCCGCTGTGCCGCCGCGCCTGCGGAAATTTCTGTGATCTCCTGGGTGATGGCCGCCTGCCGCACGCGGTTGTATTGCAGCCGCAAGGCGCTCAACAGCTCCTCTGCGTTCTGGTTAGCGGCGTCCATAGCGGTCATGCGGGCGTTCTGCTCGCTGCAGAAACTGTCCAGCAGGGCGCTGTACAGGAAACCGGAGACATAGCTGGGGATCATGCTGTTCAGCACCGCCCCTACGGACGGATAGAATTCAAAAGGCTCCTGCACGGCCTTTTCCTTGGCGGGCGGCGCAAACTGCATCCGGTGGAAAGGCAGCAGCCGGGTGGACTTGGCCTCGGAGAGCAGACTGCTCTCCATATCGGTGTAGACCACGAAGATCTCCTTCAGCGTTCCCGTCAGGAAACCGTCCAGCAGCAGAGCGCTGATCTCCCGCGCCCGGTCCAGCGTGGGATTTTGTGCGGTGTAGAGAAAGCTGTGCTCAATGGGGATCCTGTGCTGGTCAAAGTACCGGCGGCCATACTCCCCCACTACATACAGCTTGGTATCCGGGTGCTGGGCAAGGAGCTTTTCTGCCTCCTTGATGACGTTCTGGTTGTAGGCCCCTGCAAGGCCCTTGTCCGCTGTGATGACCAGACACCCATAGGTGCCCTCCAGCGGTGTGTTATTGTCCGGCGGGTAGAAATAGGGACTGTCCACATCCCCCGCCGTGCGAAAGACCCGCTTGATCTCGCCCCGCAGCGCGTCAAAATACGGCCGGGTGTTGGCCAGATCGTTCCGTGCCTTCCGCAGCTTGGTGGAGGCGATGAGGTACATGGCGTTGGTGATCTTCCGGGTCTGCTGTACGCTTTCGATCCGGTTTTTGATCTCACGGGTATTGGCCATCTCACTCACCGCTCTTTTCCGCGGCTTCCGTCTGGAACCGCGTCAGAAATTCTCTGGACAGCTTCAGGATCGTCTCCCGGTCCTCATCACTTAACTGACCGCTCTCATCGATCCGGCGGCACAGGGCCTGGTCCTGGGTCTCGATATAGGTCAGGAGCCCGGTGCGAAAATCGTCCATCCGCGCAAGGGGCACCGTCTGCATCACATGATCCAGCGCCGCCACCAGCAAAATCACCTGCTGGTGCTGCTGGTAGGGGTGGTTCTGGGGCTGGCGCAGCAGGCGCATCAGGCCCTGTCCGTAAATCAGCTGCCGTTTGGTGGTCTCGTCCAGATCGCTGGAAAACTGGGTAAAGACCTCCATTTCCCGGTACTGGGCCAGATCCAGACGCAGGGCACCTGCCGCCTTTTTTATGGCCTTCGTCTGAGCGTCGCCGCCCACACGGGACACCGACAATCCCACGTTGACCGCGGGCCGCTGGCCGGAGAAGAACAGACTGCTCTCCAAAAAGATCTGGCCGTCGGTAATGGAAATGATATTGGTGGGGATGTAGGCGGACACGTCGCCGGCCTGTGTCTCCACGATGGGCAGCGCCGTCATGCTGCCGCCGCCCAATTCCTCCGAGAGGTGGGCAGAACGCTCCAGCAGACGGGAGTGCAGATAGAACACATCGCCGGGGTAGGCCTCCCGTCCGGGGGACCGCTCCAGCAGCAGGCTCAGCGTCCGGTAGGCCACGGCGTGCTTGGAGAGATCGTCATAGACGATCAGAACGTCCTGGCCTTTCCGCATGAAATACTCGCCCAGTGCTGTTCCGGCATAGGGAGCGATGTACTGCAAGGATGCCGATGCGCTGGCGGGCGCATTCACCACGATGGTATAGTCCATAGCGCCCTTGTGCTTCAGATTCTCTACCAGTTGAGCAACGGAGCTGGATTTCTGCCCGATGGCGACATAGATGCACACCACGCCCTTCCCCTTCTGGTTCAGAACGGTGTCCAGGGCGATGGCGGTCTTGCCGGTCTGGCGGTCTCCGATGATCAGCTCCCGCTGTCCCCGTCCGATGGGAAACATGGAGTCGATGGCGAGCAGGCCCGTCTCCATAGGAGCGTTTACCGGCTGGCGGTCAATAATGCCGGGGGCCGGGGACTCAATGGGCAGATAGCCCTCCGACGGAATGTCGCCCTGCCCGTCAATGGGCATACCCAGCGCGTCCACCACCCGGCCCAGAAAGCCGTCCCCCACCGGGATACCGGCGGTCTTACCTGTGCGGCGGACGATGCTGCCGGATTCAATGGCCTCACTGCCGCCGAACAGGATGCAGCCTACACGATCCGGCCGCAGATCCTGCACCATGCCCTTCACACCGGAGGAAAATTGCAGGATTTCGCCGTAGGCCGCGTGTTCCAATCCGCTGACGGTGGCGATCTCGTCACCCACCGTCAGAACGCTGCCCACCTCCTCCGGCGCGACATCCGGCTGCCAGTTGCGGACGGCCTCCCGCATCAGCGGGATCACGGAGACCCCGGCGGGGTTCAGCTGCTCCAGCCGCTCCCGGAACTGCCGCAGACGGCCCTCCAGACTCCAGTCATACAGGTCGGCGCCCACTTCCATCCGAAAGCCCTTTTCCAGCGCGGGGTCCTGCTCCCAACGGAGGGGAACCTCCTGCCCGTACTGCTTTTTCAAAAAGGCCGCAAAACGGTTCCGCTGCGCCTCACTGGGGGCGTCCGCGCTGCGCAGGACCGCTTCCAGTACCGTTTCACGCATGGGACTCCCCCCTCTCCGCCGCGTCCAAAAACTGATCGAACGCATCGCCGTCGGATTGCAGCACCAGCTTTTCCGTGGCTGTCACTGCCAGATCCTTCAGCTCCTTCTGCGCGTCGGACAGCAGCTTGTCATGCTCCCGCTGGGCAGCGGCATGGGCGTCCGCCAGAATTTGCTCCGCCTGTGCCCGTGCGTCGGACAGCTGCCGCTGCATGGCGGCGTCCGCCGACTTCTGGGCGGCGGCGAGCTTTGCCGCAGCGTCGGCGTCGGCATTTTTCAACTGCTGACGGACCTCTGCCGCCGTTTTCTCCGCGTCTGCCAGCGTCTTTGCCGCTTTCGCGTCCTGCTCCTGATAGTATTGCTGCCGCTTCTCCATAAACGTCTTGACGGGCTTGTAGAGCAGCAGATACAGCCCGCCTGCCAGAATCACAAAATTCAGCAGGTGCAGCAAAATTTGCTGCCAATCAATATTCAACGGGATATTCACGGTTTCCCACCTGCCTTACTTATAGGACGAAGATGATCAGAATGACGACCAGCAGCGCATAAATGATAGCGGTTTCGATAAAGACCAGTCCCAGCATCAGCGTGGTACGGATCTTGCCCTCCGCCTCCGGCTGACGGGCGATCCCCTCCGCAGACTTGCTGACGGCAACACCCATGGCCACGGCGCCGCCTGCGGCGGCAAGGCCGATGGCAATACCCGCAGCGATGGACTTGGACCCCGTGGCGTCGCTCTGGGTCTGGGCGGTTTCCGCCGCAGCGGGTGCGGCAGCGGTATCCGTGGAAGACGCGGCCAGTGCGGGGACCGTCAGGGACAGCACCACCAGCAGGATCAGGAACAGCGCGGGGACCTTTTTCTTAAGCAGTTTCATATTGATTACCTCCAAAATGATTCGATCCGTAAATGATTGGGACGGTCATGACCGCCCGGACGCCGGTTCGGGACGCTCCGACACCTCGCCGTAGAACAACGCTGTGAGCATGGTCAGAACATAGGCCTGGATCAACGCGTGAAGCAGGGTGAACAGAACGCCCACCAGCACCGGCAGTACGTAACTCAGCTGCACATAGTAATAGACCAGCTCCGTTACCAGCAGGCCGCTGAGCAGCGCGCCGAACAGACGGAAGCTCATGGAAATAGGCAGCGAGAATTCCTTCAATGTGCTGCCCACGCCCTTCAGACCGTTGCCCGCGATCCCGCCGGAGAGGATCACAAGATAGGATAAGCAGCCAAGGGCGATGGCACCGTTTACGTCCGACAGCGGCGCGGGAAGGGTCACGGAGCGGCCCGTGGTGGTGACGGCCTGCAAGCCCAGCAGCTCAAACAGCGTCCCCACGAAGATATACGCGCCCGCGCCGAAGATGTAGGCCCCCAGAAATCCGTTTCGCTGAGGACTGCTGGTTTTGGCCATGCCGTCAAACAGGCTTACGGCCTGCTCCAGCAGCAGCTGGAACCGCCCCGGCACCAGCTTGAATTTCGGGATGACAAACACGCGGATACACGCCGCCGCTATCAGCAGGATAGCGGATACCGTCATGGCGGAGATCAGCCCCGGATTGACGTTCTTCCAACCGAACAGGCTGATCTGATTTTCCTCATGCAGAACCGCGTCCCGCATGGCGGTCTGAATGGTCTCCGCTTTTCCCGGCGGCGCCGTCAACAGACTGCCCGCAAACAGGACCGCGATGAGCAGGACCCATAGGATCATAAATTTCTTTTTGCTTTTCATGCTGATAGCCGGTCTCCTTTCCACACCGGAACACAGGCGCTGCGGTCTGCCCTGACCGCGTCCCATTTTCCGGCGTGACCGTTAAAGGACTTGTCTTCTAAGAACGCCCGTATTATACTGTTCTAACAGAAAGATGTAAAAAGTATATTTGATATGTTGGACATATCTGAATGATATGGCACGGAGGCGAAAAAAGTGGCTGTTCCCTACGATTATTACCGCATTTTTTACTATGTTGCCCAACACAAAAGCTTTACCAAGGCCGCCGAGGCTTTGGGCAACAACCAGCCCAACATTACCCGCTGCATGAACAATCTGGAACAGGATCTGGGCTGCAAGCTGTTTGTCCGCACCAACCACGGCGTCTCCCTGACCCCGGAAGGCCAACGGCTTTACAATCGTGCTGCTGTGGCCTTTGAACAGCTGCGCCTTGGCGAAAGTGAACTCCGGTCAGATTGCAGTCTGCGGACCGGCAGCATTTCCATTGCCGCCAGCGAAGCCGCGCTCCATCTGACCCTTCTGAACCGTCTTGACGCGTTTCACCGGCGGTATCCGGGGATCCACCTGCGGATCACCAACGATTCCACCCCCCGCGCCATGGAAGGGCTGCTGCGGGGACAGGTGGACTGCGCGGCGATCACCACGCCCTGTCCGGTGAGAAAGTCCCTGCAGGAAACAGCGCTGGTCTCCTTCCGGGAGATCCTGATCTGCGGTTCGGATTTCCATGATCTGACCGCGGAAACGCGGAGCCTGCGGGATCTGGAAAATCTCCCCTTTGTGTGCATGAGCAGAGGGACCAGTACATATACCTTTTATCAACAGCTGTTCTTAAAGCACAATCTGGCTTTTCATGTGGAAATGGAAGCCGGCACCATGGATCAGGTCCTCGCGATGGTGCAGAGCAATCTGGGCGTCGGTTTCTATCCGGAGTCCATGGCTGCTTCCGCCCTTGCCGCCGGGACGGTGTTCCAGATCCGCCTTGCGGAGCCGATCCCGGAACGGTTCGTCAACCTGATCGAGGATACATCCCGCCCTCAAAGCGTTGCCATGAAAGCCTTTAAGAAAATGCTGCTGGCCCCGGAGGAAGAGTAAAATACCGGAGAGGAAATTGCTTCCTCTCCGGTGTTTTTTGGATGGTTTTGCGTCTGCCGGTATGGGGCTTTTGCGCCGTCAGTCGCCCAGCGCCTGCTTCAGATCGGCGATGATGTCATCCGGGTCCTCCAGACCGACGGACATCCGGATCATGCCATCGGTAATGCCGGCGGCCTCCCGGATCTCCTTGGGGATCATGGTGTGGGTCATGGCGGCAGCCTGCTCCACCAGAGTCTCCGTATCGCCCAGAGAGACGGCCAGCGTGCAGAGCTTCAGGCTGTTGATGAACTTCTTACCGGCCTCCAGACCGCCAGCCACGTCAAAGGAGATCATGCCGCCTCCGCCCTTCATCTGCTTCTTGGCAATGGCGTACTGGGGATTGGATTCCAGGAAGGGATAGCGGACCGTTTCGATCTTCGGATTGGCCTCCAGCCACTTGGCGATCTTCAGGGCGCTTTCATTGTACTGCTTCATGCGGACGCCCAGCGTCTTGAGCCCGCGGCACACCAGAAATGCGGTGAAGGGCGCCATGACGGAGCCGAAGTGCATGAGGGTACCCAGACGGCACTCCCGCAGGAACTGCTCATCGTTGGAGATCACCGCGCCGCCCAGCAGGTCGCCGTGGCCGCCGATGTACTTAGTGAGGCTGTGGATGACTGCATCCACGCCCAGATCCAGCGGGGTGGTGTTGTAGGGCGTGGCAAAGGTGTTGTCGATAAAGACCTTGATGCCGTGCTTATGGGCGATCTCCACCACGGCGGCAATATCCACCAGCACCATGGTGGGGTTGGCGGGAGACTCCACATAGATCAGCTTGGTGTTGGGCTTGATCAGGCCCTCCAGCTGGCTGAGATCGGCGGCGTCAAAGGTATCGTGGGCGATCCCGAAGCGGGGCAGCCAGTCGCTGGTCACGTCCTCCGTGCCGGAATACTTGGCCTTGGTGAAAATAGCGTGGTCGCCGCTTTTCAGCAGCGCGAAAATCGCGCCGGAGACAGCGCCCATGCCGGACGCATAGGCCACGGCCCCCTTGCCGTGTTCCAGCGCCGCCAGCTTCTGCTCCAGATAATCCACGGAGGGATTGGTGATCCGGCTGTATGCAAAGCTCTCGGCGTAGTCATCGCAGGCCTTCACCGCATCGTCCGTGGAATCAAAATAGAATGTGGACGTCTGGTAAATGGGCGGGATCAGGGCGCCGTACATATCCCGCGGCTCACCGGCGTGGACCTCTACCGTGTTGAATTTCAGATCTTCATGCTTCAAATCAGGGTGCTTCAAAACTAACTGGCTCATTTAAAATACCTCCCGTCGGTTGTGTGACTGCGCAATATATCCTACTGACTTACTCGGTCGTATTGAGCATAGCACAAACACCCATGGAAACGGAAATATCCGAATGTTATCGCTGGCAATAACATTCGGATATTCAGCTTCTGCGTTTTGCCGCACGGTGGAAATGCGTCTGGGACCTAAAGTCCCGGAAGCACCATCCTTAGCGTTTGCGCTTGGGTGGTGGAGTTCACGTTGAGGCTGTGGCTGTCTTCATGACAGAATATATTTTCAAAATATCGTATAAAAGCGTGATTATTAAGCATAAAACGCCAATAAAAATGTGAGAAGCGATTCTGCAGAGCGATTTATCTCAAAAAAATGCTGACTTGGAAGAATTTTTCCTACCGCAAGCCCTTGATCTTGAAGGGCGTACGTCAGGTGGGTAAGACTTGGATTCTGAAAGAGTTCGGCAGGCGCTGTTATGCAAATACAGCTCAATAGGAGCTAAACAGTACGCAGATTTTGCGTATTGCTTGACTCTTTAAATGACATAAACCTTACCACCCTTCAAATCTATAACCATTATAACACAATAGATTTGGGGGTGGTAAGGTTGGCTGCGAATTATTCCATTTTCAGAAATTTCCTATACTTTTGACCCCGGCATCATGACATTGGGCTTAGCTGGAGGTTTTGACTCAGGCTTCGGGGAGATCCCGTCCGTATTTTTGCAGAAGCTGGATAAAGCGTTCCGCGGGCTGCGACAGCGTATGGGCCTTCTGGCAGACCCAGCCGATGGTGATGGGATCGTCAAAGCCCTTGATGGGACGCTTGATCACCCCCTGCGCCCCGTTGCTTTCGGAGATGAAGCCGGTACCCAGATCATAGCCCTGACACTGCTGCATGACCATCAGGCTTTGATAGAGTCCGTTGACAATGGTGACCTTCTGGGGATAAAAGTCCGGCACCAGCATCTCCTCCTGCAAAACGGAGGGTGCGTCGGAGTCCAGCTCGTACATGATGCAGGGATACGGGTGTAGTTCCTCGATCGTCAGGACTTCCTTGGAGGCCAAAGGATGGGACTTATGGATAAACACATAGGGCTTGCTGTCAAAAAGCGGGTGAAATTCCAGGTTGTTGTCGCCAAAGACACGGTTCATGTGCTTTCGGCTGCGGCTGCTGATGAACAATACGCCCAGCTCCGTGGTTTTGTCCACGACCTGCTGGATGACCTCCGGGCCCTGCCCTACCAGAAATTTATAGGTATAGGATTCCTTTTGATAGGTATTCTGATAGGCCATCATTGCATCGATGGCGAAGCAGTAATGCTGGCTGCTGACGCTGAGGGTCTCGTGGGTCTTGCTCAGATCCTGTGAAAAGTGCTGGGAAATATGCTCGGCATCCGTCAAAAGCCGCTCTCCCATGTTCAGAAGCTCCCGGCCCTCGGCGGTCAGGGTGATCCCGGCGGCAGAGCGGACAAAAATCGTGATCCCCAGCTCCTCCTCCAGCGCGCAGACCATTTTGCTGATGCCGGGCTGGGAGACGTACAGGACCTGAGCGGCTTTGCTGAAGGAGCCGCATTTTGCCACCGTGGAGATATACTTCAATTGAAGCAGTGTCATACCAAGTGCCGCCTTTCCTCATTTTTCAATGGATCTCTCGTATTATAGCACAAGAAATTCAAAATGCGCAACTATAATCATACTAAAGTGGTGTGTTTTAGCAAAAAGGAATATCCATGTAATACTAAACAGCAATTTTCTCAAAAATGCACGATTATAGGGCGATATAGACAAAAGTGATGGACCTCCATAACATTGATTTATTGGACAAAGCTTGTTTTTGCGACTATCATAATAGACAGCAAGCGGTTCTCAGTTTTTCAGTGTGCAAAATAGAGAAATAGGGAGGAACTTACTTTATGCAAGAGAAAAAGATCAAATTTACCGACGTCCTGTTTGTCGGTCTGGCGTTCTTCGCCTCCTACTTCGGCGCGGGCAACCTGATTTTCCCGCCGATGCTGGGCCTGCAAAGCGGCAGCAACTGGCTCAGCGGCATGATCGGTATGCTGGCCTCCGGTGTGGGTCTGCCCATTCTGGCCATCATCGTGCTGGGTATGTGCGGCTCTGTCCAGAAAATCTCCGACCATGTGAACAAGAAGTTCTACACCGTCATGATCGGCGCCATCATGATCCTCTGCTGCTGCGTGTCCATCCCCAGAACCGCAGCCGTCGGCATTGAGATGGGCCTTCAGGGCATCTGGCCCGGCGCGCCCTATCTGGTTTTCGTCATTCTCTACTTCGTGATCGCGTTCCTGTTCGCCAAGGATCGCGGCACCGCACTGGATAAGGTCGGCAAGATCCTGACCCCCATTATGACCATCATCCTGTTCATTCTGGTAGTCAAGGGCGCTGTCAGCCCCATCGGTACTCCCGGCGCCGCCTCCGTGGATAACGCCTTTGTCAACAGCTTCCTGGGCGGTTACAGCACCGGCGACGTTCTGGTGTCCTTCCTGGCTGCCGGCGTGTTCTTTGACAGCATCAAGCGCAAGGCCTACGAGGGCGAAGCCTTCCGCAAGGCCCATGTCCGGGCCTGCCTGATCGCCGCCGTCTGTCTGGCTATTGTCTATGGCGGCCTGCTGTATATGGGCGCCTGCGTCAGCACGGAGTACACGCCCGACAGCATCAGCAACGCCAACCTCCTGCTGGCGATCATCCGCTCCAGCGGCGGCCAGATCGCGATTTACGGCCTGTGCCTGTCCGTGGTGCTGGCCTGCCTCACCACCGCCATCAGCCAGATCACCGCAGTGGCAGATTTCTATGAGACCGCCACCCACGGCAAGCTCTCCTATAAGGTTCTGGTCATGATCGTCCCCATCGTTACCACCATCGTCGCCAGCTTCGGTCTGGATACCATCGTGAGCCTGACCTCCCCCTGGTTCTCCTTCTTCTATCCCATCACGCTGGTGATGACCATTCTGGGCATCTTCGAGAAGAAGATCCCCAATGACGGCGCGTTCAAGGGCGCTGTGTACTTCACGGTGATCTACGCCGTTCTGGATCTGCCCCACGAGTATGGCTTCGGTTTTCTGGACCCCGTTCTGAATCACATCCCCCTCTATGGTCTGGGCTTCGGTTGGATCGTTCCCGCCATCGTGGGCTTCATCGTGGGTCTCATTGCCTGGAAGGGCAAGGGCCGCACGGAGACCTGAGCAAACTGTTTCTGAGCTTTATACCGTATTGGAATGGAACGCGCAAAGCGCGTAAGGAGGAATTTCTATGACCATTGAAAAAGGCGACGCGACCAAATATGTCCATACCGGCAACGGCGAGCTGTGCTATGAGTTGAACAAGGCGCTGACTGTGCCGGAGACCTTCCCCATCTACCTGTCCTCTGCCTACATCTTCGACTCCATTGATCCCATCGACAAGATCTGCGACGAGGGCGCTCCCGGCTATGCTTACTTCCGGCTGGGCAACCCCAACGCTGACGCCACCTCTCAGATCCTGGCCGCCGGTGACGGGGCCGAAAAGGGTCTGGTATTCTCCTCCGGCATGGCGGCCATTACGACCTCCATTCTGGCAACGGTGAAACCCGGCGATCACATCGTGGCCTCCCCCATCATCTACGGCGAGGCGTTCTACTACCTGAAGTATGAGCTGAAGCGCTGGGGCGTGGAGACCACCTTCATCGACTTCAACACGCAGGATGTGGCGGACTATATCCGTCCCAACACCAAGCTGGTATACGGCGAGACCATCGCCAACCCCCTGATGAGCGTACCGGACATCCAGCATCTGGCGGACGTGGCTCACGCCAACGGCGCCAAGCTGTTTATCGACAACACCTTTGCCACTTCGATCATTGCCAAGCCCATCAAGTACGGCGCGGATCTGGTGATTTACAGCGCCACCAAGTATCTGGGCGGTCACGATGACCTGGTAGGCGGTGCGGTGGTCGGCTCCGAGGAGATCATCAAGTCTCTGAGCTTCTACCTGGGTCTCTACGGCGCGAATCTGGGCGCCACGGAATCCTGGCTGCTGGCCCGGAGCCTGCGGACGCTGCCCCTGCGGGTGAAGAAGATGGCTGAAAACGGTCTGGCACTGGCCAAGTTCTTCGAGAGCCATCCCAAGGTGGAAAAGGTCTACTACCCCGGTCTGGAATCCTCCCCCAGCAAGGCGCTGGCCGACAAGCAGTTCGAAGGCAACGGCTACGGCGGTATGCTCTGCGTGAACTTCAAGGGCGGCCAGAAGGAGATCGACAAGCTCATCAGCAACTTGCAGCTAGTACGCTTCGTACCCACTCTGGCCGGTGTCGGCACCACGCTGACCTATCCACCCAGAGCGTCTCACCGGGATCTCAGCCCCGACGAGCTGGCGGCCATCGGCATCACCATGGGCCAGATCCGGCTTTCTTCCGGTCTGGAGGACACCGACGATCTGCTGAATGACTTCGATCAGGCGTTAGCAAAGATGTGATCCTACGAAAGCGACACTGCGATTTTTCAAAAGAGGGACCGTTTCAAAACGGTCCCTCTTTTACACGTCGTCAGATCGGATATTTGGCGGCAGCATGAAATTCACGGTGCCGATACATGGGAATCAGCAGCGGTATGCGCCGCAAAATATGCTGTAATTTCCAATAATAAGTGACATGATAAACTACTTTACACAGACTGAAATCAGCGGATGCGCGATGCAATGACCTTTTGGGAGCGCGCATGCATGGAAAAACCTTTATTACGGCAATGTCCCGGTGGGGATCACCCAAATGCCGTCCGGAGCAGGAGCCTCGACCCATAGGGTCTTGCCCCCCAGTTTGATCTGAACAGAGCCGCGCTCCATCAGCCATTTTCTGGCAACGCCGTTTGACGGGAGGCCGTTCCGTCGCTGATACTGCGTGGTGGAAACCAGACTGCGGATAGTCCGGGGAGACAGTTCCGGCAGCGGGACCGGCTGCCAAAGGAACCTCGTGAACTGCGTCCGATACGTGTAAAGCGTATATCCTTCACTGGCAAGCAGACGGCGCATTTCTGCATCGTGACGCTGCCCCTCCCCCTTTGTTCGCTTTGCCGCTTCGTGACGCGCTTTCTCTGCGGAGAGCGCCTTACGGGAGCGTCCGTCGGCCAGATAGTCGGCCAGATCTACGGTCCGGCATTTGACGGCGGCAGACGCCTTCTCCCGCCAGAAACGGCCCAGATCCGCGTCGGAGAGAAAGTAGTGCCCGTGGATCAGGTGGGACTGTTCCTCCGGGGTGATACGGCCCGCGAACTGCTGGATGATATAGGACATGAAGAAGTGATTGACGTGAATGTGGCGGATGTTTGGGACGAAAAAATCTTCGATCCACTGCCGCTCGCAGCAGAAAATGCGGCACAGATCCGCCACCGTATAGCGGTATTCCGACCGAATCAGCGCAAGAATTTCTCTTGCCACCGCCTCTGCCGGGCGGTCCTCGGAGACCGGCTGGATGGTGTGGAGGAATTGAGTTGAAATGGACATGAGAGCACCTCCGATGGTGTGGTGGAATGCTTTTTTGTAAAAGATTTGCCCCGGAGGGGCAATTTATTTTGGTGTTGAAAGCTATTTATTATAATCAGTATATACTGTTTATAAATGATTGTCCACATATTTTATTTGATTTTTCGGGCTTAACCAAATATGCAAGAATTCCACTGCCTATCGACACATATAACCGTTCAAACATAGGTAATGACATGGTATAGCACTTTACAGCTTAAACAGCATCACATTGCGAGGCCCCCGCTGCTCTGCGGCGAAAAAGGAATGGTTCGCTCCCCCTCCTTCTCCGTCAAACAAAATCCTGTAATCCGATCCGCGGACTGCTAACACATTTTCTGTATGGCCGTAAACATCCAGCGTAAAACTGGCAGTGACATGGCCCAGATTGATCTGCATTTTCTGCATCTCCTCTCATCGTTAACCGACTGCGGCAAGCACCATCTGCTGAATACGGCTCATGACGCCAATGTAGTAGGAAAGCTCTGAGGCCGTTAGCTCAGACTCATCTATGCTTTCCAGTGCCTCCATGGTCTCTGTGTATTGGCTCATGTAGTCGGCATACTTTGCCATCAAGGTCAGATTGCTGGGATCATCAGAAAGTAACTGCATAAACTCCACAAATTCACCGAAGAATGCTTCGTAGCTGTCCATCGCTTTCTTGAACTCGGGGCGGATCGCCGCATCATCCGCCGCAGGTGTTTCCTGTACATCCGGCTCTTTTGCCGGGTCTGCCGCCTGCACCGTATTGCTCTGACTATCCTCCTGCGCTTTTTCCGTTGTCTCCGCGTCATACCGTTTCAAAACTGCGGCAAAATCATAGTCATCTTTATAAATAGCCGTACCGATGGCCGAGCACATTCCATAGATCCTGCTGCCATGTTCCGACAGCAAACGGTAAATTTCGGAGTGAGCGCCGGACCATGCCTGATAGAAGTAAGATCTCTGTTCACTGTACTCTTTGTACGGAACAAGGTCATAAGCATCCTCCAAAACGCCGTCATAATATTCGTCATACAGATCATCCATCAGATCGTCATAAACGTCATCATAGAAATCGTCTCGCACATCATCGTATACGGAATCGTAGACCTTATCTGCCGCTCTGTTCATGGCCTTGTATGTATGCTCTGTCTGTGTGGACATCAGGATGAAATACTGTTTGCAATTTTCCTCCGTCCTCTGGAAAAGCTGTGCGGTCTCCGTTTCAACCTGCGTATACCAGTCATCGATCATCTGCCGGTTTTTTACGTAGTTCTTATAGTCTCCGCCAATTACGGCGTTAATTGTGTCCAGGCTGTCTCGGAAGGCTTGTATGGTTGTTTTGTAGTCATCTTCAATTGCCTCAAGGATACCGTCCAGCGTGTCTGCAACCGGTTTTTCAATCTTTTTGGGCTTGTTCCCTGCCGATGCCGCTCCGGTATTTCCAGTCGCACCGCAAGCGCATAATGACAAGGTTATCACAAGGGCAAGAATTGCTGCAGTCAATCTTTTCATGGTGTAATCCTCCTGTAAATTGGTCATTTCGATCAGGGTGATAGAGGCCGCAGCTGCCAATTCCTGATTTGTAACTACCCTAATTGCTCGATCATTTCAGTAAGCAGTGCAAGTTGCTCATCCAACTCCACGCCTCTCTGCTCCAGTATGATCCGCTGTGCCGCAAGCCGTTCCCGCAGCTCCGGCTTTGATAACATCATCAGCGTTCCGATTTCTTTCACCTGAAATCCAAATTTCTGAAACTGATGAACCTTCTGGATCTCAGCCTGCATTTGCAGATCATACAACAGATATCCGCGTGGGTTTCGTCCTGTGGCTCTCACAAGACCATGCTTCTCATACCCCTGAACTGTCCGCCGCGAAATCCCAAACGCATCGCACAGTTCATGGAGTGTCATGACTTCATCCGTCACACCGACATATCTCCGCTCTTTTTATAATGGTACTCTCCTTTCATCCTGAAACTGCACGCTGCGTGCAGTCAACCGCTTTTTCCAATCAGCGCATGGAAACTGCGGCCTCTATCGTAAGAGAGGATGAAAATTTCGCGAGGAGTTCGTAGCAGATATGTTCCGGCATCCCATTACTTATGAATGCTAAAAATAAATGGAGATCCATCTCAATCAGGATGAATCCCCACTCGGTACAGACTCGATATGCACCTATGCCTATTTTTAAGAAAATTTTCTTTTATTTTTTTGCCTTTTATGGTATATTAAGGCTATCAAGGGGGGTGTTTTTATGGCGCCATACAGCATTGAAGAACTCCGTAATATTGTTTCCCCCATTGCACGGGCGCACGGTGTGGAGAGCGTTTCCCTTTTCGGCTCCTACGCCAAGGGTCTGGCTGATGCCGGCAGCGATGTCGATCTCAAAATTGACAAAGGGGCGCTGCGCTCCCTGTTCCAGCTCTGCGGGTTTCGGCTGGCCATTGAGGATGCCTTAAAGCTGCCGGTGGATCTGGTGACAAGCGACTCCTCCGATAAATCATTCTTAGACATGATCCAGAAAGACGAGGTGGTGCTCTATCGAAACGCGTGACCGACTTATTTTGCAAAAAATCGTTCTCTATTGCCAGCGTGTTGCTGACAATTTGGAGCGCTACCATCATGACTTTTCCGCTTTTGAGCAGGACTATCTCTTTCAGGACGCTTGTTGTATGTGCGTTGTCCAAATTGGCGAATTAGTATCGCAGCTTTCCGACGAAACTAAGGCACAAAACAAAGCAATTCCGTGGCGTATCATTAAGGACACCCGGAATTTCTATGTCCACGCTTATGGTGCAATCGACATCCCCTCTGTGTGGGATACACTGATAAATGACATTCCTGCTTTGAAAATTGCCTGTGAAGCGATCCTGACCCAGTTTTGACCCAGAATGGAATTGGAACGGGCAGGTCTGGACGGAAACAATGGAAAATCCGCCGAGCGAACGGCGGTAAAAAGCACAAATCGGAGCCGAAATGACTCCGATTTGTGCTTGAGACTG
>OJUG01001758.1_pt1 | contig 26012 bp, 20 predicted proteins | sample 1599841 | NCBI WGS metagenome assembly OJUG01 (sample SAMN04168659, study PRJEB22393) | human gut metagenome | biome: human gut microbiome; feature: stool | host: Homo sapiens | collected 2014-05-12 | reverse complement strand
TGATGGGAGACGGAGTGCGGACACCAGCAACGACGTCCTCGCCCTGTGCATTGATGAGGTACTCGCCCATCAGCTTCTTAGCGCCGGTGGCGGGGTCACGGGTGAATGCAACGCCGGTGCCGGAGCGGTCGCCGGAGTTACCGAAAGCCATCTGCTGGACGTTGACAGCGGTGCCCCACTCGTAGGGGATCTCGTTCATCTTACGATAGACGTTTGCGCGGGGGTTGTCCCAGCTGCGGAAGACGGCCTTGACAGCCTCGATCAGCTGATCCTTGGGGTCCTGGGGGAAGGGTCTGCCCTCGTTGTCCTCATAGATCTTCTTGAAGGTGCCGACCAGTTCCTTCAGGTCGTCAGCAGTCAGGTCAACGTCGTTCTTGACGCCCTTGGCTTCCTTCATCTTATCGATCTCGACCTCGAACAGGCTCTTCGGGACCATCATGACGACGTCGGCGAACATCTGCACGAAGCGGCGGTAGCAGTCGTATGCGAAACGGGCGTTGTTGGTCTTCTTGGCCAGACCCTCGACAGCCTCGTCGTTCAGGCCGAGGTTCAGGATGGTGTCCATCATGCCGGGCATGGACTGACGTGCGCCGGAACGGACGGAAACCAGCAGGGGGTTCTCGATGGAGCCGAAGGTCTTACCGGTCTGCTCCTCGAGGATGCCCATGTATTTGAAGATGTCTGCCTTGATCTCATCGTTGATCTCACGGTTGTCAGCATAGTACTGGGTGCAGGCCTCGGTGGTGATGGTGAAGCCCTGCGGAACCGGCATGCCGGCGTGGGTCATCTCGGCCAGGCCGGCACCCTTACCACCCAGAGTGTTCTTCATGGTGGTCTGGTCGCCGCCGAAGGCGTCATGGCCCTCTTTGAACAGATACAAGAATTTCTTGCTCATAGTTACCTCCCAAATTGGTGACGTGTTTGCATCACATAAATCATGTTTGCATAGTCCATTATAACAGACCGAAAGACAGATTTCCAGTAGATTGTTAAAAAAATGCTCAATAGTTTCGCTGAAAAGTCGCCAAACTTTTTTGGTTCAGGTATTGCAATTTGCACAAAAATCGTGTATTTTATAATGGGTGGAAAGTTCGAAATATTTTTCGAGCTGTCACTTTTTTCTTTTTGAGTGCCGCGGTAAATTTTTACGGCGAACGGCGTTTTTCGGCTTGCTAAAATGCGCCGCATGTTATACAATATATAGGTATAAGGTCCGTCGGCAGCCCCCGTGCGCCGCGGGCACGAAATGAGTGTATAAAGGAAGAACCGCTATATGTCTACCGCAAGAGAGAATTTCGAGCTGGCACAGCAGCGCTATGCCGCCACGTTTGAGCGCCATCTGGATAACGGCGTGAATTTTATCAGTGATAACGTCTGCATTGAGCCGGAGGTCATCATTGCCCCCGGTGCGACCATCCTGCCGGGCTGCATCCTACGCGGCCAGACGGTCATCGGCCCGGACTGCGTCATCGGCCCCAACACCCTGCTGGAGGATACCGTCGTTGACGCCGGGTCCACGATCAATGCCAGCCAGTGCTATGGGAGCCACATCGGCCCCAACAACAAGATCGGTCCCTTCACCCATGTGCGCGTCGGCACCAAAACCGCCGAGGGCTGCCATCTGGGCGCTTATGTCGAAACGAAGAACGCCGACTTTGCCGAGGGCAACACGGTCAGCCACCTGACCTACATCGGCGATGCCACGGTGGGCAAGTACTGCAACTTCGGCTGCGGCACCGTCACCTGCAACTACGACGGCGAGGGCAAGTTCCACACGACCATCGGCGACTATGCGTTCATCGGCTGCAACACGAACCTGGTCGCACCCGTCACCATCGGCGACCATGCGTTCACAGCTGCCGGCTCCACCATCGGCCATGATGTGCCCGCCGGTGCGCTGGGCATCGAGCGCGCCAAACAGGCCGAGGTCGACGGCTGGGGCGAACGCAAGCTGGAGAAGTATATCGCCAAGAAGCAGAAGCTGGAAGCGGAGAAGAAAGGGAAGTAAAGCGTTGCAGGGGGCGGCGTTCTCGACGCCCCGCGGCCTTCCCATAAACAGCCGCTTATCTTACGCTGCCGGGCCGGGCATGCCCGGCCCCTACGGTACTTCACGATTTTTCAAAGGATATATCTATGTTCGAAATGACCTCCGGGGCGGACTGGCTGATTGCCGGACTGGGCAACCCCGAACCGAAATATGACGGCACCCGCCACAACGCCGGTTTTGAGGCGCTTGACTATCTGGCCGCGCAGTGGCAGTGCGACATTGCCAAAGCCAAATGGCAGGGCCTGTACGGCACGGCACAGGTGAACGGCCACAAGGTCGTGCTGCTCAAGCCGCTGACCTACATGAACCTGAGCGGCCAGAGCATTGCCCCCGCCGCCAACTTTTACAAGATCCCGGCAGACCACATCATTGTGCTGTGCGATGACATCACCCAGGAGCCGGGACATCTGCGCATCCGGCCCCACGGCTCTGCCGGCGGGCACAACGGGCTGAAAAGCATCATCGCCAGCCTGGGCACCGACCATTTCAGCCGTATCCGCATCGGCATCGGCGCCAAACCGAACCCGCAGTACGACCTGGCCGCCTGGGTGCTGGGCAAGCTGCCTGCCGCAGACCGCAAGGCCACGACGGACCGCTACCCGGACATTGAGGAAGCCTGCAAGCTGCTGATGGACGACAATCTGCAGTACGCCCAGAACAAGTTCAACCACTAAGGGGACGTGAATCATGAGTGAAATCCGTAAAAAAGCAATGACCCGTCTGATGCTCTGCGCTGTAGCGCTCGTCGCCTGCATCATTTTCAGTGTCCTGCTGCTGAGCGGCACCTTTGACGGCAAAACCGGCGGCAGCAAGCCTGCCTCCGGCGATACCATCAGCAGCAGTGCCCCCGCGGAGGGCGTTGACGATCCCACCGCCGACAACTTTACCGCAGAGAGCACCCCTGCCGAGGAGGCGCCCGCCGAGCCCGAGGCCACCCCCGAGCCGACGCCGGAGCCCACGCCCGTGCCCGAGTACGAGGGCCTGAGCGTGCAGCCCACCACCTATTATAATGAGGGTGAGCAGCCGACCTACACCGTGACCGACGGCAACAACCTGAACATGCGCAGCGGCCCCGGCACCGACTATGACAAGATCGGTCAGGTGCCCGCCTCCACCGGCGTGACCGCGCTGGGCACCAATGAGGACGGCAGCTGGGTCGTTGTAAACTACAACGGCACCTACGGCTGGCTTAAGACGGAGTTCTTGAACGGCTGATAAGCAAGAAGCCAATTTTCGGTCAGACGTAGGGCGGCCTGACCTCAGGCCGCCGCGGCGGGGTGAGGTCACCCCGCCCTACGTTTGCTTTATACAATGGGTTCTTTTATGTTCAACGCACTTTTCACCAAAACAGACGAATACGCAAGACTGGCGCAGGCGCTCGGGGGTCCGGGGGCTTGCGCCTTATTTGGCATACCGGGGTCGGGCCGGGCGATGGTCTATGCCGCGCTGGCGAAAGCCCTCGACAAGCCGCTCTGCATCGTGACGCCCGGCGAGGCCGAGGCGACCCGGTTTGCGGGCGACCTGAACGCGCTGGGCGTGGCGACGGCAGTGTTCCCTGCCCGCGACTATGTGCTGCGCCCCATCGAGGGCACGGGCCGTGAGTACGAATACCGCCGTCTGGCCGTGCTGGGCGACCTCGTCGGCGGGCGGCTGCAGGCCGTCTGCGTGCCCGACGAGGGCCTGACCCAATACACGACGCCGCGGGCGGATTTCTGCGCGAACACCCGCAGCCTGCGCCCCGGCGACACACTGACCCGCGCCGAGCTGACCGCGCTTTTGTACGGCGCAGGCTATACGCGGCGCGACCAAGTGGACGGCCCGGGTCAGTTTTCGATCCGCGGCGACATTGCGGACATCTACGCGCCCGACATGAAGCAGCCCGCCCGTATGGAGTTCTGGGGCGACGAGATCGACACGATGCACACCTTCGATCTGGCGACCCAGCGCCGCGACGAGCCGATTGAAAAAATCTACGTCTCCCCCGCGCGGGAGATACTGTTCGGTCAGCCCGCCGACGCAGCGGAGAAGATCCGCTCCTATATCAAAAAGGCCCGCGGCAGGCGGCGCACGGCGCTGGAGACCTGCACCGCTGCGGACCTGGCACAGCTGGACGGCGGCGCGATGCCCGTCAACATGGACAAATATCTCACGCTGCGCTATCCCGAGCCTGCGACGATTTTAGACTACTTTGACGATCCGCTGCTGATCCTGGAGGAGCCGGCCTCCCTGCGGGAGGCCGAGCGCGCCACCGCGTTCCGCCGGGGCGAGGAGCTTTCCGCCCTGCTGGAGGACGGCGTGCTGGCGGCAGGGCTGGATAAGCTCTACGCCGAAAGTGGCTGGCTCTGGGCGCAGTGCGCCGCGCACCGCACGCTCTGCGCCGAGAACTTTGCCCGCAGCATGCCCGATGTGCCGCTGAAAGCCATCGTCAACGCACCCGCCCACACGCTGCCCGCCTGGGGCGGCGAGGTCGCGGCGCTGCTGGAGGACATCCAACCGCTTTGCAGCGGCGGCACGGCGGTCACGGTCATGGCCGGCACGCCCCGTGCGGCGGTAGGCCTGGCCGCCGACCTGCGCACCAAAGGGCTGAACGTCACGACGGACGCGGCGGCGGAGCCGAGCGCCGGGTTGGTGCAGATCCTGCCGGGGCAGCTTTCCGCCGGGTGCAGCCTGCCGTTTGCGAAATACGCCGTGTTTACGGCCCGCGCCTTCGGCGTGAGCGGCGCACAGAAGAAGAAAAAGCGCAATAAGGACGCGCTGAACAGCCTGAGCGAAATCTCGGTGGGTGATCTGGTCGTCCACCAGAACCACGGCATCGGGCGGTACGCGGGCATCCAGCGGATGGCCGTGCAGGGCGTCACAAAGGACTATCTGCGCATCGAGTACGACAAAAAGGACGTGCTGTACGTGCCCGTCACCCAGCTGGACCTTTTGTCCCGCTACACTGCGCCGGGCGACAGCGACAACGTGAAGCTGAGCCGCCTGGGCGGCAGCGATTGGGCCAAGACCCGCAAGAAGGTCAAGGCTGCGACGGAGCAGATGGCGAAGGAGCTGATCGAGCTGTACGCCCGCCGCAAGCAGGCGCACGGCTACGCCTTCCCCGCCGACGACACCTGGCAGGGTGATTTTGAACAGCGCTTTGCCTATGAGGAAACGCCCGACCAGCTGACCTGCGCGGCAGACATCAAGCACGATATGGAGGAGCCGCGGCCGATGGACCGGCTGCTCTGCGGTGACGTCGGCGTCGGCAAGACCGAGGTCGCACTGCGCGCCGCGTTCAAATGCGTGATGGGCGGCAAGCAGTGCGCGATCCTGGCCCCCACGACGATTCTGGCGTGGCAGCACTTCAACACCGCGCTGACCCGCATGGAGTCCTTCCCCATCCGCATCGGGCTTTTGTCCCGCTACCGCACCGCCAAGGAGCAGAAGGAGACGCTGCGCGGACTGAAGGACGGCACCGTGGACATTGTAGTCGGCACGCACCGGCTGCTGTCCGGCGATGTGAAATTCAAGGACCTTGGCCTTGTCATCATCGACGAGGAGCAGCGGTTCGGCGTCAAGCACAAGGAAAAGCTCAAAGAGAGCTTCATCGGCGTCGATATGCTGACGCTGTCGGCCACGCCGATCCCCCGCACGCTGAACATGGCGCTGTCGGGCATCCGCGATATGAGCACAATTGAGCAGCCGCCGTTTGAGCGCCAGCCGATTGAAACCTATGTGCTCGAGTACGACGAGGGCATCGTGTCCGAGGCCATCCGCAAGGAGCTGGCCCGCGGCGGGCAGGTATACTACCTGCACAACCGTGTGGACAACATTGAGGAATGCGCCGCGCGGGTGGGCAAGCTCGTGCCCGGGGCGCGTATCGGCATTGCCCACGGCAAGATGACCGAGGAACAGATTTCGTCGGTGTGGCAGCAATTGTTGGACAACGAGATCGACATCCTTGTCTGCACCACCTTAATTGAGACCGGCGTGGACGTGCGCAACTGCAACACGCTGATTATTGAAAATGCGGACCGCATGGGATTGAGCCAGCTGTACCAGATCCGCGGGCGCGTGGGACGCAGCTCCCGCAAGGCGTATGCGTATTTTACGTTCACGCGCGATAAGGTGCTGACCGAGATCGCGGCCAAGCGGCTTTCGGCCATCCGGGAGTTCACGTCGTTCGGGTCGGGCTTCCGCATTGCGATGCGCGACTTGCAGATCCGCGGTGCAGGCAGTCTTTTGGGCCACAGCCAGCACGGCCACATGGAGGCCGTCGGCTACGATTTGTACGTGAAGATGCTGGGTCAGGCCATTGCCGCGGCCCGCGGCGAGGCCCCCGCCCCCGACAAGAGCGACTGCCTGGTGGACATCACCGTGGACGCATTCCTGCCGGAGGAATATATCCCGGACGCTGCCGGGCGCATCGAGGCATACAAGCGCATTGCGGCCATCGAGACGACGAGCGACGCCGAGGACGTGCTCGACGAGCTGATCGACCGCTACGGCAGCCCGCCCAAGAGCGTGCAGGGGCTGGTGGACGTCTCCCTCGTGCGCGTGACCGCAGCCCGCGTCGGCATTGCGGAGATCGTCCAGCGCGGCGACCAGCTGATTTTGTATAGTGACATCGTCGGGCCAAAGCAGCTGGGCGAGGTCATGGAAAAGTTCCCGCATCGGGTGCTGTACAATGCACTGGGGAGACCTTATTTCAGCCTGCGCGTGCAGAAGGGCGAAAGCCCGCTGGTGCTGCTGCGGGATGTGGTGACCCTGCTGCCGGGGGCACAGAATCAGCCACAGACAAAGCCATAAAAAATAAGCACCTGTTTGCTGCGGTAAAAAGCGGTAAACAGGTGCTTTGCTTTTGGGGTAAGACGCTGAAATTTCTTTGGTTCTTTCTTTATAAAGAAAGGACAGAGGGGGTCAAGTGCCGGGCAGCCGTAAACGGGCAGAGCTCCTTAGGCCGGCTTTGCCCGCGTCTAAAGCCTCCCCTCACAGGGGAGGTGGCCGAGCGCCAGCGATGGCCGGAGGGGCTTCGCCGGGCGTGCATTACACCGCCTGTTCCCCCCCCCTTGCATCACTCAAACACGTTCTCCTCATCCTCCACCACTTCACCAACGTGGTTTCCCTCGCTGTCCAGCCCGCGCTTGTCCAGCATATAGTGCACAAATTCCCGCGCCAGGCCGTAGAAGGTCGCAAAGAGCGGCACGCCGACGACCATGCCCACAAGACCGAACAGGTCGCCGCCGACCACGATGGAAAACAGGATCCACAAGGCAGAGATGCCGATGGACGAGCCCAGGATCTTCGGGCCGATGAAGTTGCCGTCCACCTGCTGGATGACCAGAATCAGCACGCCGAAGATGACCGCCTGGATCGGGTCAACCAACAGCAGAATGAAGATGCTGGGGATCGCGCCGATGAAGGGGCCAAATACCGGGATAATATTCGTGATGCCGATAAACACACTGATGAGCAGTGCAAAATCGAGCCGCAGGATCGCCATTGCCACAAACGTGATAACGCCGATGATGGCCGAGTCAATGATCTTGCCCACAAAGAAGCCCGTGAAATTCACGTTGGCATAATGGCAGATGCGCAGCGTGTTTTCCGCCGCCTTTTCCGGCAGGAAGGCATGCGCCAGCGTGCGCAGCTGATGGAGCAGATGCTCCTTGTCCGCCAGCATATAGATACTGGCCGCAATCGAGGTGAAGATCGCCACAAAGTTCGATGCCACGCTGCCGATGCTGGCCACGATCTGCGGCATGGCGGCGCTGGCCATGCTGTAGATTTCCTTGACCATCGCCTCGGAATCGTCCAGCACTTTTGTGGCCGACGACAGGTCAACGCCGAAGCGCTCCTGAATCATGCCCAGCATATCCTGTACGCTGTGTATGTAGCTTGGGAAGTTCGTAAACAGCATGGCGATGCTGTCCACGATCTGCGGGATGACCAGCCATGCCAGCAGCACAAGCAGCAGAATTGCCACCAGATACGCCAGAAGAATCGCGAATCCGCGCGTCTTTTTCTTCTCTTTAAACAGCTTTGTGTAGAAGAACTTGACCATCGGGTCAAGCACATAGGCAATGACTATGCCGCCCGCAAACGGCGACACGATGCCGATAAACACACCGATTTTCCCCAGAAAGTACCCCAGATTGTTCAAAGCCAGATACAGCGCAATACAGGCCCCGACCACGCAGAACCAGTCCAGCATCGTTTCCGGCTTTTTGGTCCAGATATGTTCCTCTTTCAAATGCTCCGCTCCTTTTACATCATTTTACAAGAGTATTGTACGCTATGCACGCCTGTATTGCAAGGAATAACTTGTTAATTTTCTTGCGGCCCGCCTGGTAAATTCCGGCGCGGCTCACCGTTTTCATCCAGGCCGCGGGCCGTCAGCCCTGCCCCGACAGCCTGTTTGAGCAGCGCCGCCAGCACGGCCAGCGTCGGCACGCCCAGCACCATGCCCGGGATGCCGAACCACGCCCCGCCCACCACGATGGCCAACAGCACGCCCAGCCCCGGCAGGCCGGTGGCCCCGCCCAGAATGCGCGGCGCAATAAAGTTGCCGTCCACCTGCTGGACCACAAAAATAATGATGGCAAATTCTGCCGCCTTCCAGGGCAATTCCAGCAGCAGGATGATGAGTCCCGGCACCGCACCGAGGAACGGCCCCAGCACCGGGACAATGTTTGTCACGCCGACCAGCACGGCCAGCAGCGGCGCGTATTCCAGCCCGAAGATCGACATCAGCGCAAATGTTTCCCCGCCCACGAGCAGGGCGTCCACCAGCTGCCCGCCGATGTAGCCGCTGAAAATTTTGTTGGCAAGACGGCAGATTTCCAGCACACTGCCCGCGGCACGCGGCGGCAGCGCCGCGTGCAGACACGCCCGGGCCGCGCGGAGCAGCGCCTCCTTGCCGGAGAGCAGGTAGATGCTGGCGGCCAGTGCCACCACAGCGTTGCCCGCAGCCCCCGCCGCGCCGGAGACGAAATCCGCCGCCGCACGCGCCGCACCGCGGGACAAACCGCCGAACCAATTTTGCAGTGCCGTGCCCACCATCTGCACAAGCTGTTCCGCCGTGGCCGTATCGATGCCGAACGTATTTTGCACCCAGACCAGCAGGCCGCGGATGGTCTCCTCATACGCGCCGAGCCGCCCGGCAAAGGTCGTCACGCTCTGCACGAGCTGCGGGACAACGAGCGCCGCCAGCAGCGCCAGCGCACCGAAAAACAGCGCATAGCTGACGGCCATCGCCCCGCCGCGCCTGCCGCCAAAGAGCTTTTGTGCAAAAAAGCGCGTGGGTATGTCCAGTACATAGGCCAGCAGCAGCCCCCAGCCAAACGGTGCCAGCAGCCCGAGAAACGCCCCGGCCCTGCGCAGCACGTCCGGCAGCCAGTCTGCCGCGGCAAACACCGCCGCGGCGCCCGCCGCCAGCAGCAACCAGTCCTTCATCGTGTGGGGTGTGCGGTCAAAACAGTTTTTCATTGTCGCTCCTCCTGTTTTGTGGTACACTGTTTACAGCGCATAATTTGTTCACCTTACTTGACTTGCTTCTGTTATACCACTTTTTTTCAAAAAGTAAAGAGCTGTATGATTGGAAATTACAATAATTTACGTAAAATCGATGTTTTCGTAAAAATCCTCGTCAGCGCCAGCCTGCCGGGCGCGTCGGTGCTGTAGGGGGCAAGACCCCTCCCTTCATAGCCGCTCGAAAGAGGGCTGCATCCTTTGCACTTTTCCTGCAGTTTTGTAAAATTTCTTCGGCAATCTTGACAGAATACCGTCATAATGTTACAGTGGTCATAAAGCCGCTTTCTGTCCCTGAAAGGAGATTTCCATGTGGTTTGATACGATTTTATGGCTGGTTGCCGTCGTGGCGTTTATCGTGGTCGAGGCCGCCACAACGGCGCTTGTCTCGGTCTGGTTTGCGGTGGGCGCTGCCGCGGCCATGCTGGTCAGCTTTTTTAATGTCGGCTTTGGCTGGCAGATGCTTGTTTTTGCCGTTGTATCGGCCATTACGCTCGGCCTGATGCTGCCCCGGCTCATCAGTCGGCGCGGCGCGCACCGTGCCCCTGTCACGAACGGCTCGCCGCTGACCATCGGCAAGCAGGGCGTTGTGCTTGTGGACATTGAGCCCGGCCTTCCGGGCCGGGTCCGCGTGGACGGCCTGGACTGGCAGGCCCGCGCCGAGGTCACACTCCCGCAGGGCACCCGCTGCAAGGTCGTGGCCGTGGACGGTGCGATCCTTATTGTCGCTCCCGTGACCGCTGACGCGGCTGCGGTTTAAATCACAAAGGAAAAAGGAGGACCCAAAAATGCTGTTAGTCTTTGCCATCCTGCTCATCATTATTCTGGTTGTTTTGGTGCGCTGCATCGTTATTGTGCCGCAGTCCAACGCCTATGTCACCGAGTGGCTCGGCGTCTACAAGGATACCTGGGGCGCGGGCCTGCACATCCGTACGCCGTTTGTCGAGCGCATCTCCCGCAAGGTCTCGCTGAAGGAGGAGGCCGCCGACTTCCCGCCGCAGCCTGTCATCACCCGCGACAACGTCACAATGATGATCGACACCGTCGTTTTCTTTCAGGTGTTTGACGCCAAGATGTACGCCTACGGCGTGAACCGCCCGATCCAGGCCATCGAGAACCTGTCCGCCACGACGCTGCGTGACATCATCGGCTCGATGACGCTCGACGAGACCCTGACGAGTCGCGACCTCATCAACACGAAGATCACCGCCAGCCTTGACGAGGCCACGGACCGCTGGGGCATCAAGGTCAACCGCGTCGAGCTGAAAAACATCGAGCCTCCGGTGGAGATCCGCCAGGCCATGGAGAAACAGATGAAGGCGGACCGCGAGAAGCGCGCCTCCATCCTGCTGGCCGAGGGCGAAAAGCAGGCTGCCATCACCCGCGCCGAGGGCGAAAAGGAGTCCGCCATCCTGCGTGCCGAGGCCGTGAAACAGCAGCGTATCCGCGAGGCCGAGGGCGAAGCCGAAGCCCTGCTGACCGTCCAGAAGGCACAGGCCGATGCCATCCGCATGATCAACGAGGCGAACCCCAACCACAACTATCTGGCCCTGCGCAGCATGGAGGCCATGGAGAAGGTCGCTGACGGCAAGGCCACCAAGCTGATCGTGCCCAGCGACATGCAGAATCTCGCCGCAACCGTGTCCGCGATCAAGGAGATTTCCGGCGAAGTGACCGAATAAAATTTTACATTCTGTTTTTCCTGCCCGCGGTGTTCTGCCGCGGGCAGTTTTTGTGGGGACGAACGCTGGCGGCAAGGCGCGAAAGCCCCTCCCACACTGTTCCTTTCCCGCAATTTTTTCTTGCGTTTTCCACAAAATCAAGTTATAATATAAGCAGAATAGTATGTCTTTTTGCGCATACTACATAAAATATTGTGAGGTGTATCAGTATGAAGGAACCTATGGTCATCACTATGGCGCGTGAGTACGCATCCGGCGGCAGCGAGATCGCACAGGCTGTTGCCGACAAGCTGGGTATTCCCTTATATAATAAGGAGCTGATCACCCTTGCCGCCAAAAAGAGCGGTCTGACCGAGGAGGCCATTGCCGCCAGCGAGAACCAGCGCAGCGGCAGCCTGATCTACAGCCTGTACATGATGGGCAACACGATGCCACTGGCCGACCAGGTCTACATTTTGCAGAGCAACGTCATCAAGGAGCTGGCCGCCAAGGGCCCCTGCGTCATTCTGGGCCGCTGCGGTGACTACGTCCTGCGTGAGCGCCCCAACGTGCTGCGCACCTTCGTCTACGCGCCGCTGGAGACCCGCATCCAGTTTGCCAAGAGCCGCCCCGACGCCAAGGACATGCCGGACCGCCTGTGGGAGACCCAGCTGGCCAAGCATGACCGCGCCCGTGCAAGCTACTACAACTATTACACCGAGAACCGCTGGGGCGAGGCCAAGAACTACGATCTGTGCCTGAATGCGACCCTGGGCCGCGAGGCCTGCACCGACCTGATCGTGGCCGCCGCCAGGGCTATGCAGGAAGCCGACAAGTAAAAAGGAGCCTTTCACTATGCTGCGCTATGTCAAAAACGGAATGCTGCTGTTGAGCGTCGCGTATATCGTCATCGGTATGCTGCTGCTCATCATGCCCGAGACCAGTCTGCTCTGGATCTGCAACATTTTTGGTGTTGTGGTGCTTGTCACCGGCATTGTCTGCCTGATCCAGTATGCCCGCATCCGCGGCACCGGCTTTACCGCGCCGTTCATGCTGGTGGGCGGCGTCATCACGGCGGGGCTGGGCATCTTCACGCTGGCAAAGCCGCAGGTAGTGACCAGCTTTCTGCCCATTGTGTTCGGCATCTTCATCGTTGTTGACGGCCTGAGCCGCATCGGTACCGCCATTGACCTTGCCAAGCGCAAGGGGCAGAAATGGTGGTTGCTGCTGCTGTTCAGCATCGTATCCGTTGCCCTGGGCATACTGCTGGTGCTGCACCCGTTTGATGCGGCGGTCAGCGCCGTCATGCTCTGCGGCATCCTGCTGATCGCCGAAGGTGCGCTGAATTTAGGCTGCATTCTCTACGCCGCCATGGAGCTGCGCACACTGGACCGCATGGCCTCTGCCGCCGCCAATGCGGCCTTGGGTGCCATCGGCGATGCCCTGGACGAGGCCGAAGCCGCCGAGCGCGATGTCGGCAGCGACGGCCCTGTGGTGTACGACGCCGAGAGCAAGGATGTGTCGGAGGACGGTGAATAACCGTTCCGTGACACCGTAGGGGCGCATTCTATATGCGCCCGCAGCGCCGTGCCATCAGCAAACGGGCACGGGCGGATATAGAATCCGCCCCTACAAGCTCCGTTTGTCCTTATTTTGTTTCCCGCGCGAAGGATCGCGAGTTATGTTTAAAGGAGAGAACCCCTATCCATGTATGACCTTATCATCGTAGGCGCCGGCCCTGCCGGCATTTTCACCGCGCTGGAGTTGCTGCGCAAGAGCAGCACCCCCCACAAAATTTTGCTCGTCGAAAAGGGCAAGCCTGTGGAAAAACGCCACTGCCCCAAGGATAAAACCGGCGTCTGCGTAAACTGCAAGCCGACCTGTGCCATCACCACCGGCTTTTCCGGCGCAGGCGCATTCTCGGACGGCAAGCTGTCCCTGTCCTATCAGGTCGGCGGCGAGCTTCCCGACCTGATCGGCGAGGATTTCGCGCAGGAGCTTATTGACTACACCGATAAAATTTACCTCGAGTTTGGCGCCGACCCGAAGGTCGAGGGCATCTACGAGGGTCCCGACATCAAGGACATCCGCAAGCGCGCCATTCAGGCGGGTCTGCAGCTCGTTGACTGCCCCATCCGCCATCTGGGCACCGAGAAGGCCCAGCAGCTCTACCTGAACATCCAGAACTATCTGGCCGACGCCGGTGTTGAGATGCTGTTCAGTACCGAGTGCGAGAACATCATCCTCGAGGGTTCCGTCTGCAAGGGCGTCCGCCTGCGCGAGAAGGACGGCGTCCGCGACGTCTACGCCAAGCAGGTCGTTATTGCCACGGGCCGCCGCGGTGCGGACTGGCTGGAAAAGATCTGCGCCGAGCACAACATTGCCCACAAGCCCGGCACCGTTGACATCGGCGTCCGTGTTGAGTGCCGCAACGAGATCATGGAGAAGATCAACAAGGTCCTGTATGAGGGCAAGCTGATCGGCTACCCGGCCCCGTGGCGCAACAAGGTGCGCACCTTCTGCCAGAACCCCGGCGGCTTCGTTGCGCAGGAGAACTACGACAACGATCTGGCCGTCGTCAACGGCCACAGCTTCAAGGAGAAAAAGAGCAATAACACGAACCTGGCCATTCTGGTCAGCCACAACTTCACCGAGCCGTTCAACCAGCCCATCGCCTACGCGCAGAAGGTCGGTGAGCTGACGAACATGTTGGGCGCGGGCCACATTCTGGTGCAGCGCTACGGCGATATTCTGGACGGCAAGCGCACTTGGGCCAACGAGCTGGCCCGCACGAACGTCCGCCCGACGCTGAAGGACGCCGTGGCCGGTGACATCACCGCAGCCATGCCCTACCGCGCCATGGTCAACATCATCGAGTTCATCAAGATGATGGACGAGGTCGTGCCCGGCTTTGCCAGCCCCGAAACGCTGCTGTACAGCCCTGAGCTGAAGTTCTACTCCAACAAGGTCAAGATGGACACCGATCTGGAGACGAACATTGCGGGTCTGCACTGCCTGGGCGATTCCTCCGGCTGGACCCGTGGCCTGATGATGGCCTCCGTCATGGGCGTCCTGATGGGCCGCAAGCTGATGGAGAAGCACGAGTTCTGATTTTTCGGGGACGCGGGTGTTCTTTTCTTAGAAGAAAAGAACCAAAAGAATTTTAAACAAACGCATGGGGAGAGTGCCGGAGACGGTGCTCTCCCCTTTTTTGCAGGCGGCGAGTGGCGGCGGCATGAGGGCATGCCGCCCTACGCACTCACTTTATGTCATTCGTAGGGCGGGATGCCCCCATCCCGCCGCGGGCAGGCATCCACTTTACTGCCAGCCCGTAGGGGGCGGCGTCCCCGACGCCCCGCACCCGCTTCCCGCAAAAAAATTTACAAAATTTCCAAAATACCCGCCCCGTGTGACAACTTTGCAACATCCGGGGTGTAGGATAGGGGCAAACCAGGCACAGAAAGGAGCTTTAAGGATGAAAAAAGTAGCTTTATTATTGGCGGCAGCCATGCTGGCGCTGGCCGGATGCGCGTCTGCGGGCGATACCGCGGCGGCTTCGGAGGCCGCACTGGCGGAGAGTACGGCGGAGAGCGCCGCGGCGGAGGACAGCACAGAAGCGGCGCTGCCGGGTGAGCCGTACCCCCTCTCGGCCTATAGCGCCTGCGCAGTCAGCGGCAGCAGCGTCTACGCGGCGGTCACCCATTTTTCAAGCAGCGAGGACAGTCTCGGCAGCTTTGATCACAGCACCGTCTACAAAACCGACCTTACCACCGGGCAGACCTATGAGATGTACCGCACGGACTCCCAGCTTGCGTCCGCGCCGCTGATCATAGACGACACGCTGTATTTCATCTGCTACGACGGCGGTATGCTGGCCCTGCCGACGACGGGCGGTGAGGCGCGCGTGCTGCCGTTCTCCTACGACGACTGGATGCCTGTTTTTTACGCAGGTCACTACCTCTACTGCCGGAGCGTCAGCGCCGCGCCGTTCTGCCGTACCGGCGGTATGCGGTTTAACTTGGAAAACGGGGAGACCGCGCCGTGGAATATCCCGGTGGAGACAATGTACATTCCCGATGTCGTCGGGGACGCGCTGCTGCTCTGCCGCGTTGTCTCGGATTATCCGGTGCCCTACCCGGACGACGACGAGATGTCCCAGGCGCTTTTGCAGAACACCACGCTGGAATACACCCTGGCCGACCCCGCGACGGGCGCGGTGCGGCAGACCTGCTTTACCCTCCCCTATGACATACCGCAGCCGGGGAACCTTACGGTCTACACCTACCTTGGCAAGTGCGGCAGTGACTTCTATTTCCGCGCAGACCAGTGCGACGATGAGTACGCTTTGGTTTCCCAGTCCGTGCTGCGCATCGGCACGGACGGCACCCGGACCGACCTTGGCATTACCAAAACGCCGGATTACCTGGATTACTGTGCGGTTTTGCAGGGCGATGAGGTGCGCTGGCTCCTGACCCGCGGCACCGACGGCATCTATCTGATTTACGACACGCAAGGCCATGAGATTGGCCGCAACGAGCGGCCCGCCGGGCTGGAGGCCTTCTTCCCGCTTTGTATGCTGGACGACGGACGCCTGTTGATGGTCGTCGGCTACGACTGGGAGCACGACAGCGCGGCCCGGTACGCCGTGATGGACGCCGACGAATTTCTGAACGGCGGGTCGGCATATCGCGAGATGACGTTTGCGGAGTGAACGGGCCCGCCCTACAAGGAACGGCACGGTGATCCGTGCCCGCTGCCGCAGTTTTTTTTCAATCACCGGAAAGGACGTGTACCCATGAAAACGAATAAGCTCATTCCCCTCATCCTCACCGCGGCGCTGGCGCTGTCCGCCTGTGCGTCGGCGGCGAATTCCGCAACCACAGCCGCGCCCGCGGAGACTGCCGCCGCCACACCGGAACCGACGGCGGCACCTGAACCAGTGGGGGAGCTGCGCAGCACCGTTCACCTCTCCATTTTCTCCAACGCGCTGTACCAGACCGTTTTTGACGGTTCCACCGCGCAAGAAACCACGGGTACAAATGTGTATAAAACGGATTTCTCCACGGGAAAGACCACCTTGTTTTATCACGCCGATTCGCTATTTTCTGCGTTTCCATTTGCAACAGAGGATACACTGTATATTGTTGCAGGCAAGCTGCTGGCTTTTCCGCTGGCAGGCGGCGCACCGCGTGAAATCCCCTATGACAGCGGCGAATGGGTCGATGTGCTTTACGACGAGCAGTATCTTTACTCCATCAGCTCCGTCACCGCACCTTATGCCTACACACAGGGGCAGCGGCTTGATTTGCAGACCGGGGAGACTTTGCCGTGGAACATTCCCGGCGAAACCACGAATGTGCTGGACGTGGTAAACGGTCAGCTTGTGACCTGCCGCATTCTGTCGGATTCTCCTGTTCCCTTTCCCGAGGATTCCGAAATGTCCGATGCCTTTCTGCAAAATTCCCTGTGTGAATTTGATCTGACGGACGCTGTCACCGGCAAGCCCGTCCAAAAGCTGTTGTCCTACCCCTGGTATGGAGAGGATGACGGCACCATGAGAACTTCCTATTATTACTTGGGCCATAACGGCAGCGACCTTTATTTTTCGGGCTATCACACGCCGTATGCAACCGACCAACACAGCGTTTCCGTGCTTTGCATCCGCAGCGACGGCACACAGGATGCGCTGGATCTTGCAGAGGATTGGAACTGCTCTGCACTCGACCTTGATGCTGAACTGCGTTGGCTCATGACGTACAACAGCGACATGACTGCGTTTACGCTCTATGATTTGCAGGGCAACAGGCTTGGAGCCAACGCCCGCCCTGCCGGGCTGGCCGTATACACGCCGTTGACCCTACTGGATGATGGCCGCGTTGTACTTCTCATCGGCAAAACTTCCGCCTCAACGCAGCTTGCCACCATCCCCGCCGACGCATTTTTGAACGGGAGTACGGAGTATACAGAGATGACGTTTGCGGGGTGAGTGTCATTGCCCGGGCGGTTTTTACTGGCCGGGAGCGGGCACGGGTCGTCGGGGACGCCGACCCCTACGGGCTGGCCGTGGGGCTGGCGGCTGCCTGTCGGCGGCCAGAGGACTGCCCGCCGTGGCCGTTTCCGTTAGCATAAACAAAACCCAGCCCCCGCAATGTTTTCCACATTGCGGGGGCTGGGCTGTTTAAAACTTTAAGACATGAACCGATCCTTCAGGTTCTTGAAGAAGCTCTTGCGCTTCTCGTAGTTCTCGTCCTTCAGGCTGTCCTCAAAGGCCTTCAGGGCTTCGCGCTGGGTGCGGTTCAGCTTCTTGGGGATCTCCACGTCCACAATGACGTACTGGTCACCGCGTCCGCGCCCGTTCAGGTACTGGATGCCCTGGCCGCGCAGGCGGAACTTCGTGCCGCTCTGGGTGCCCTCGGGAATCTTCTGGGCGACCTTGCCGTCCACGGTGGGGACCTCAATTTCAGCGCCCAGCACAGCCTGGGAGTAGGTAATGGGCACGCGGACGTACACATCGTAGCCGTCGCGCTCAAACACGGCGTCGGGCTTGACCGTCACATGGACGATCACGTCGCCCGCGGGGCCGCCGTTCGTACCGGCGTCGCCCTGGCCGCGCAGTGCAATGTTCTGGTCGTCGTCGATACCCGCAGGGATCTTGACCTCCAGCGTCTTGCGGGCACTGGTCTTGCCGGTGCCGCGGCAGGTCTTGCAGGGGTTCTTGATGATGGTGCCGCGTCCGCCGCAGTGCGGGCAGGGCTGCTGGCTCTGCATCACACCAAACGGCGTGCGCTGCTGGGTCACGACATAGCCGCGGCCACCGCACTCGGTACAGGTCTCGGGGCTGGAGCCGGGCGCACAGCCGTTGCCGCCGCAGTCCGGGCAGGTCTGCTGACGGTTCAGCGTGACCTTTTTGGCGCAGCCGTGGGCGGCCTCCTCAAAGGTCAGGATCACATTGGCCTGAATGTCATGGCCCTTGCGCGGTGCGTTGGGGTTGGAGCGGGTCGAGCCGCCGAAGCCGCCAAAGCCGCCGCCGAAAATATCGCCGAAGATGTCGCCCAGATCGACGCCGCCGGTGCCGCCGAAGCCGCCAAAGCCGCCACCGTAGCCGCCGCCGGGCTGGCCGGCCCCATAGTTGGGATCGACCCCAGCGAATCCGAACTGGTCATAGCGCTTGCGCTTGTTCGGGTCGGAAAGAACATCGTTGGCCTCATTGACTTCCTTGAACTTTTCCTCGGCGTCCTTGTCGCCGGGGTTCAGGTCGGGGTGGTACTTTTTGGCCAGCTTGCGGTAGGCGCTTTTGATCTCGGCATCGGTGGCGTTTTTGCCGATCCCCAGCACCTCGTAGTAATCACGTTTTTCTGCCATAGAATCTATCCCCTCTATTTATGGGTTGTGAAAAGGCTTCCCCTTGCGGGGAAGCTGCCCGCGGAGCGGACTGATGAGGTGAGACCTGCCGGATATTGCCCGCAAACAGGCAATCCCGGCAGCTTGGCCCTCATCCGGCCTTGCTGCGCACGGCCACCTTCCCCCGCGGGGGGAAGGCTTTATTTTAACTTTCTCTATAACCCCCAAGGGCCGCCGCCGGGTTTGCCCAGCGGCGGCCTTATTATGGGTTTGTTACAGCTTAGACCTCGTGGAAGTCGGCGTCAACGGCGCCGTCGTCCTTCGGCTGCGCACCGGCATCGGGGCCGGGCTGTGCACCGGGCTGCTGGCCCTGTGCCTGGGCGGCCTGCTGGTAGACCTTCTCGCTGATGGCGTAGAAGGCCTTCTGCAGGTCATCCTGCTTTGCCTTGATGTCATCAACGCTGCCGGACTTCAGGGCTTCCTTCAGGGCAGACAGCTTGGTCTCGACCTCGCTCTTTTCCTCGGCGGAAACCTTGTCGCCGAACTCGCCCAGTGCCTTCTCGGTCTGGAACACCATCTGGTCGGCGTTGTTGCGCACATCGACTTCCTCGCGGCGCTTCTTATCCTCGGCGGCATACTGCTCGGCGTCCTTGACAGCCTTGTCGATGTCGTCCTTGCTCATGTTGGTGGAAGCAGTGATCGTGATGCTCTGCTCCTTGCCGGTGCCCAGGTCCTTCGCGCTGACGTGAACGATACCGTTGGCATCAATATCGAAGGTGACCTCGATCTGCGGCACGCCGCGGGGTGCCGGAGCGATGCCGTCCAGATGGAAGGTTCCGAGGCTCTTGTTGTCGCGGGCAAACTCACGCTCGCCCTGCAGGACGTTGACCTCAACGCTGGGCTGGTTATCAGCCGCAGTGGAGAAGATCTGGCTCTTCTTGGTGGGGATGGTGGTGTTGCGGTCAATGATCTTGGTGCAGACGCCGCCCAGAGTCTCAATGCCCAGGCTCAGCGGGGTAACGTCGAGCAGCAGCAGACCCTTGACGTCGCCCTGCAGAACGCCGCCCTGGATGGCAGCGCCGACAGCAACGCACTCATCGGGGTTGATGCCCTTGAACGGCTCACAGCCCAGTTCCTTCTTGACAGCGTCGTAAACGGCGGGGATACGGGTGGAGCCGCCGACCATCAGGACCTTGGCCAGGTCGGAAGCCTTCAGGCCGGCATCGGCCAGCGCCTTGCGGACGGGGGTCATGGTGCGCTCGACCAGATCAGCGGTCAGCTCATTGAACTTAGCGCGGGTCAGCGTCATGTCCAGATGCTTGGGGCCGTTGGCGTCCGCGGTGATGAAGGGCAGGTTGATGTTGGTCGTGGTCGCGCTGGACAGCTCGATCTTGGCCTTCTCGGCAGCCTCCTTCAGGCGCTGGGCAGCCATCTTGTCCTTGCGCAGGTCGATATTATTCTCGCGCTGGAAGTCCTCGGCCATCCAGTCGATGATGCGCTGGTCGAAGTCATCGCCGCCCAGGTGGGTATCACCATTGGTAGCCAGAACTTCAGTAACGCCATCGCCCATCTCGATGATGGAAACATCGAACGTACCACCGCCCAGGTCGTAAACCATGATCTTCTGGTCGGATTCCTTATCAATGCCGTAAGCCAGAGAAGCTGCGGTCGGCTCGTTGATGATACGCTTTACGTTCAGACCAGCAATGGTACCGGCGTTCTTGGTTGCCTGACGCTGGCTGTCGTTGAAGTAAGCGGGAACGGTGATGACAGCCTCGGTAACGGGCTCGCCCAGGTAAGCTTCGGCATCAGCCTTCAGCTTTGCCAGGATCATAGCGCTGATCTCTTCGGGGGTGTAATCCTTGCCGCCGGCGTGAACCTTCTCGGCAGTGCCCATCTTACGCTTGATGGAGGAGATGGTGTTTTCGGGGTTGGTGATAGCCTGACGCTTTGCAACCTGGCCTACCAGACGCTCGCCGGTTTTGGTAAAGCCGACAACAGACGGGGTGGTACGGGCACCCTCAGCGTTAGGGATAACAACGGGCTCGCCGCCCTCCATAACAGCTACGCAGCTGTTGGTAGTACCAAGGTCAATACCAATAATCTTACTCATAATATAAAACTCCTTTCATATTCCTCTTTCAGGAAACATGGAAATGTGAATGTCTTAATTTATATCTGAACGGGCTTTTGCACCCGGTTCATGCTTTGTTATTCGGCCACAACCACGGTTGCATGGCGGATGATCTTATCGCCGATCATGTAGCCTTTCTGGAACACGCGCACCACAGTGCCGCTTTCCTGGCCATCCTCTGCCGGAACTTGCTGAACAGCGTTCATAAAGTTGGGGTCAAAGGGCTTGCCCATGGATTTGATCTCGGTGATGTTCAGCGTTTTCAGAGCTTTTTCGGCTTTGTCCAGCGTCATCACAACGCCCTTTTTATAGTTTTCGTCGGTGCATTCGGCATTGGCTGCCATATCCAGCGTATCCAGAATTGCCAGGATCTGGTTGACCGCGTGGGAAACACCATCATTGAACTTCTGGTCAGCTTCGCGGGCGGAACGCTTGCGGTAATTATCATACTCTGCAGCGGTGCGCAGCATCTGGTCTTTCAGCTTTGCGTTGGCCTGCTCGGCAGCTTCCAGCTTTGCCTTTACGGCTTCCAGCTCTTTGGATTTTTTGCCGAACCAGTCTTTCTTTTCGGTCTTTTCTGCAGCGGGTTCAGCTTCCTGCTTATCGGATTCTGCCGCGGGCGCTTTTGTTTCAGCAGCGGCCTGTTCCTGTTCAGTTTCAGGCTGCTTCTTTGTTTCTTCGCTCATGTCTGCTCCTCCTTTTTACCGGACATTGACTGCCCTAACTTAATTGCAAAATAATTCAAAACGGGGATCAAGTGTTCGTACTCCATGCGGTTGGAGCCGATCACCGCCACCGTGCCGTACAGCCCGCCGCCCGCAAGGTAACGCTTGCTGACGATGCAGAGGTTCGGCATGGCGGGCTCGATATCCTCGCCCAACGTGGCGGTCACTTTGCCGCTGCCCGGTTCGATCAGGGCGCGGGCCGCTTCGTTGTCAGAAAAAACTTCCAGCAGCGCGCCAAGGTTTGTGCGCACATCCGGCATCTTGGCCAGGTACTGCACGCCCTCCAGGTAAAACTGCGGGCGGGTGCGAACCAGCGCTTCGGCGGCGAACACCACCGGCACCAGCCTGCGCCCGGCGGAAAGCACCAGGCTTGCCGTCAGCGACGGGGTCAGATCCTCCGGTGCCACAAAGGTCAGGCTGCTGTTCAGCAGGCGGGCCATCTCATCGGCATCCTCCCGCGTCAAGCCGGTGTGGATACGCGCCACACGGGTGCGCACACCGCCGGAGCTGGTAACCGCCAAAACTGCGGCGGAATACCGCCCGACCTGCACGACCTCAAAATGGGCGATGCACAGGTCCTCGGCCTGCGGGGTGGTAGCCACTGCGGCACAGCCGGTATAATCGGCCAGTGCGCGGGCGGCGCTCTGCGCCAGCTTTTCGGGCTCAACGTCCATATCGGCAAACAGCCGGTCAATGTTTTCGCGGTCCGCTGCGCTCAGTGCTATGGCGGCGGGGGCTTCCAGCAGGTGGTCTAGGTAGTACCGGTACCCCTTGGGGCTGGGCACGCGGCCTGCGCTGGTGTGCGGCTGCTCCAGCAGACCAAGCTTTGTCAGCGCGGCCATCTCGTTGCGGAGCGTTGCGCTGGAAAGTGCCATGTCAAAGTGGCTGGCCAGCAAACCGGAGCCGACCGGCTCGCCGCCGGTAGAATAAATGGCAACAATCGCTTCCAGAATGCGCTGCTTGCGTGCATCCATCGTCATGCTGCCCTCATCTCCTTGTTTGCTTTTTCTTGTTTAGCACTCTCTCTTCCTGAGTGCTAAATTTATTATATCCCAACTCTTTGTTCTGTCAAGCCCTTTTCATAAAAAGTTTCAAACTTTAACAGATTTGACACAAACGCCGCGGCAAAGGGTGGTTTTTGCCCTCCGCCGCGGCGTTTTTCTGTTATTTTATCTTGTTTTGCTGCCCGCCAGACAGCAGGGTGATGCCGGCCAACGGTTCATTCTTCCATCCACTTTGCTAAAAATGCCGCGGCAATGTTTACTGCGCGGGCGGTTTCGGTATCAGGGGCTGCATCCTGCGGGCGGCCGGTCAGCAACACACCGCCTTCCACATCCCCCTGCACCACAATGGGGCAGACGCACAGCAGCACCGTTTCCCCTTTGTCAAAGGCCGTAATGCGGCGGGCAGCGGTTTCCGGCGCGGTGTAAGGGCCGCGCATGGCCAGCAGCCGGGCGGCGGCATCGCTGATCTGCCGCCCCAGCAGCTGCCCTTTGCCCGTGCCGGTGGCGGCCACAATGCTTTCCCTGTCACACATCAGCACAGGGCGGCCCAGGTTTTTGGCCAGCACCTCGGCATACACCCCGGCCAGTTCGCCCAGCTCCACCAGCGGGGAATATTTTTTGAACACCACCTGCCCATCGGCAGCGGTAAAAATTTCCAGTGCATCGCCCTGGCGGATGCGCTGGGTTCGCCTGATCTCTTTGGGAATGACCACCCGCCCCAGCTCATCAATCCTGCGCACGATTCCTGTTGCTTTCATTGGGGTACCCTCCTGCCCTTCCTTATTCTGTACAATATACCTATTACAATATACCTATTATATGGAAAGTGCGGCGGTTTATGTATGGTTCGTGCCTGTTTTTTGTCAGTGCTTTATCCAGCCCTGCCAGCAGGGCATCACGCTGAACGGCTTGGCAATGTGGGCGTTCGCGCCTGCTTCAAACACCTTTTTGCGGTTTCCCTCAAAACCATCTCCATTTTGGAGATATTATAACGGAGCGCCGCGTAAATTTCAGGATATTGGTTTCCTGCCCGCCAAATAGCCGCCCGCACATTGTCTGCAGCCTTGCCGCCTGTACTATCCGGGTGGTATACTGATACCAATATATTTTGTGTGCCCCGCACACAGGGAACGAGGCTCCGCTATGGCTGAACTGCTGCAAACCACTCTGTGCTACCTGGAACAAAACGGCTGCTATCTGATGCTGCACCGCATTAAAAAGAAGAACGACGTCAACCACGATAAATGGATCGGTGTGGGCGGCAAGCTTGACCCCGGCGAAACTGCCGAAGCCTGTGCCCTGCGCGAAGTGTGGGAGGAAACCGGCTTGACGATGCAATCCCCCGCCTACCGCGGCATTGTGGATTTTACTTGCGAGCCATGGCCCGCCGAGCGGATGCACCTGTACACCTGCACCGATTTTACCGGCACGCTGACCGACTGTAACGAGGGCACACTGGAATGGGTGCCCAAACCCGAAGTAGAGAACCTGCCGATCTGGCAGGGGGACAAAATTTTCCTTCGGCTGTTGGCGGAGGGCGCACCGTTTTTCCATCTGGAGCTAACCTATCACGGCGATACCCTGGTGCAAGCGGTGCTGGAAGGCGAGACACTGCCCTGCGGTTGAACAGCCATTATAGTAAAGAAATAAAATAAAAGCATGTGCAGTTTTTCGGGCTTTCCCAAAAACGCACATGCTCTTGTTTTTATTGGTTATTTCAGCAGCCCGAAATGTTCCAGCGCATTCCAGATGCCGTCCTTATCCACATCGGTGGTAATGTAATCCGCCGCGGCACGGGCGTCTGGCCAGGCGTTGCCCATGGCAACCCCGATCCCGGCAAAAGCAAGCATCTCGGTATCGTTGCCGCCATCGCCAAAGGCGATGCTGTTTTCCCGCATAAGACCCAGATGATTGAGCGTTTCCTGCAAGCCGTTCACCTTGCCGCCGGTTGCGGGCAGGATATCGACAAATTCTTCGCTCCAGCGCACAGCGCGGCAGCCGGGCACGTGAGCCATGAACTCCGGTTCCTGCTCGCTGCTCAAAAATGCGCTGAGCTGATACGTCGGGTAGGTAAAGCAGCGCTGGGCCGGATCGATGGTTTCCTGCGGGATCTCTTTCAAAAAGTTTTCACACAGGGCATTGGTGCGGTTCATGTAAGCGGTATCCGCTTCCACAAAGGAAACCGCAATATCTGTTTTTTCCAGCCAGGGCAGCAGCTCGCGCAGTCCCTCCTGCGGCAGCGGGTGAGCGTAAAAGCAGCCGTCCTTATCCCGGCAATATTGGCCGTTCATCATCACCATGCCGTCAAATTCAAACGGCAGATCCTTTTTCAGGTAATGCAGGTGGTACGGCGGGCGGCCGGTTGCCAGGTAAAGCTGCACCCCTTTGGCGCGCAGAATGTTGAGCGCCGCCACGGTGGATTCCGGCAGGTGGTGATCCGGCGGCAGCAGAGTGCCGTCAATATCAAAAAAAGCAATGCGAATATCTCTGTTTTCCATGTTATTATTCCTGTTTCAGCTGTCGGCCCATCATTGTAGCCAGCGCATCGCGGGCGGCCAACCGACCGGACAGGATATCATCCACCGCATTCACGATGGGCATTTCTACCTTATACTTTTTCGCCAGCTTGCAGGCTGCGGGCAGGGCATTGATGCCCTCCACCACCTGACCGACCTCTTTTTTGGCGGTTTCCACATCCTTTCCGCGGCCAATCAGCATGCCGGCATGCAGGTTTCGGCTGTGCATACTGGTGCAGGTCACGATCAGATCGCCCATACCGGAAAGCCCGGCAAAAGTTTCGGCCTTGCAGCCCATGGCCACACCCAGGCGGGCCAGCTCGGCGTTGCCGCGGGTGATAAGGGCAGCCTTGGCGTTATCGCCGTAATCCAGGCCCATCGCAATGCCAACAGCCAGCGCGATCACATTTTTGACAGCGCCGCCCAGCTCCACGCCGCGGCGGTCGGTGTTGGTATACACGCGGAAGGTGGGGGTGGTAAAGATCTGCTGCACCTTGCGTGCGGCGGCTTCATCCGGGCTGCCCGCCACGATCAGGGTGGGCATATCGCGGGCCACTTCCTCCGCATGGGTGGGGCCGGAAAGCGCCACCACATTGCAGTGGGTGTGTTTGCCATCCGCGGCTAGCTCCTGCTCAATGATTTCGGACATCGTCATCAGCGTTTTTTCCTCCACGCCTTTGGCCACATCCACGATCAGCTGCCCATCCGGGATATGCGGTGCCGCCTTGCGGGCGGTGGAACGCACAAAAACCGAGGGCACCGCAAACAGCAGCACATCACGGTCGCCGCAGATTTCTTCAATATCCGCGGTATAGTGCATATCGGCAGGCAGGCACATGCCGGGCAGGTTGGGGTGGGCATGGGTCACGCTCATGGCTTTCAGTTCATCGGGCAGGGCGCTCCACATGGTAACGTCACAGCCGTTTCCTGCCAGCATGCGTGCCAGCGCGGTTCCCCAGGTTCCGGCACCCAGAACACCGATTTTGGTTTTGGTCATCGTATTTGTTCTCCAATCGTTTATGGGCAATACCGCATAATTCTAAGTGCCGATACGGCGAGCGAGGTGCGGCAGATG
>OJUG01001695.1_pt1 | contig 26759 bp, 21 predicted proteins | sample 1599841 | NCBI WGS metagenome assembly OJUG01 (sample SAMN04168659, study PRJEB22393) | human gut metagenome | biome: human gut microbiome; feature: stool | host: Homo sapiens | collected 2014-05-12 | reverse complement strand
GGGAAGGCATACCCAGAAAGGCTCGATATAATCCAGATTTTCCTCAAACATTTTGGTGACATATTCGGTTGTATACGAATACTGAGCTTCAAAATCCTGATGAAATACCCCGATGGGTTTACTTGGGTAGTATTTTTTTTGGAAATCCAGAGTTAAGTTTAAGAGAAGACCGCTATCTTTCCCACCGGAAAACGAGACAAAAATATTATCAAATTCTGTAAAAATAAAGTGCATCCGCTGCTGAAAGGCTTCATATACGTTTTGCGTTAGGTACTGCCGTGTCATACAATCATAACCTTTTCTATTCCAGAGACAGGAAAAATCATCCAGTTTATGTTGCAGTTTATTGTATCACACTTTGTCGAATTGTGAAATATATTGTCGAAAAGTATTTTAAGAAATTTAATGTCGCCCAGACAAGCTATCTGGAATGCCTGCTTGGACGAGTATGCCAATGGGTATTTTTGATGCAAAATCAATTGAATTTGATAAATTAGAAACTGAACCACCTCTTAATACTTCAAGTTCTCTTGGAAAAGGTTTTGCAGCCAGTGGTGGTGTTGCTGCTGCCGTAGTTAATGCCATCAATTGTCTTGAACCTGATATGGATGTTAAGACTGTTAAGGCTGAAGGACTTAAAGAATGTAAAACTATGCTTGCCAAAGCAAAAGCAGGTATGTATGATGGTTATCTTTTGGAAGGTATGGCATGTCCCGGTGGATGTATGGGCGGTGCCGGAGTATTGGCAGATGTAAGAAAAGCAACTATTGGTCTTGAACAACAAAAGAAAACTTCTCAATTTGAGAAGCCATCACGTTCAGATTTTCTTAAATATCTCCATCTTATCACAAAGGAGGATTTATATAAAAATGAAAACCAAGACTAAAGCTATTACCGTTACTGCGGTTATGGTTGCACTATGTATTGTAGTTCAATTGTTCAAATTTCCTATTGCAATACCATACACAGGTGCTTTAATAAACGCAATTATAATTATTGATACACTATATTGCGGATTGTTAAGTGGTGTAATTGTTTCAATTATTGCACCTATTACATCATTTATTATTACACAGCCTGCTGTTATATCGACTGTTCCTCTTATATTGCCTTTTATTATGCTTGGCAATATTGTTATTGTTCTTTTTGCATGGTTTGTAAGAGGCAAAAAATTGGAACTTAATATTCTTCCAATAAGTTTAGTTGCCGGTTCATTTGCAAAGGCCGGTGTTATGTATTTAACAATTGTCAAATGGGTTCTTCCAACTTTTGGTACCGGTCTTAAACCGGTAGCTGTTAAAATAGCATCTGTTACATATTCTACAACTCAGGTTTACGCTGCTTTACTTGGCACAGCACTTGTGTGTATTATATGGCCGGTGTTAAGAATTGCAATTAAAAAGATTAGATAATATCAAATTTAATAATTATTGTTCTATAAAAAAGATTCTAAACTTTTTTGAATCTGTCTCTAAACTGTAATATTATTTACATTTGTTGTTTAGATACTGATTCATAAAGTTTAGAATCTTTTATTTGTATAAAATTAATATATTAATTTATAATCCTAATGCATTAATAAGTAATGCCCATGCTAATCCATAATAAGTAACAGCGGCAACCAAATCGTTGATTGTAGAAATAAGTGGTCCTGATGCAACTGCCGGATCAAATCCTATTTTGTCTAATATAATTGGAATAATTGTTCCAACAAAACTTGATATAAGCATGGCAAGCGCCAATGCTCCACCAATACAACCTGATATGGCAAATGCATTTCCTATCGCCTGTCCTCTTGCAAGCCAAATAAATAACCCTGTAAATACAACTGATATTCCACCTACAATAAGACCATTACAAAGACCTACTCTTATTTCTTTAAACACATAACCAACCATCTCTTTAAATGACAGTTCTTCATCCATTAATACTCTGATAGTAACGGCAAGTGACTGTGTTCCTACATTTCCTGACATACCAAGTATAACCGATTGGAAGGTAACGATAATAGGAAGTCCTACAATAACTGTCTCAAACATATTTATAACAGATGATACTACCATACCAAGCATTAACAATACTAAAAGCCATGGTACTCTTTTCTTAAGACTTTGTCCTAATGGTTCTTCTAATTCTTCTTCAGCGGCAAGACCGGCCAACTTAGCATAATCTTCACCCATCTCTTCATCTACCACTTCAACCAAATCCTGTGAAGTAATAACACCTAAGATGTGCATATCTTTGTCAAGTACCGGAATTGAGTCCTCTGAATAATCCTTCAATTCTTCGATACAGTCATCTACTGTCTCGTGGTCATGTACATATGGATATGATGTTGTAACCAGCGATTCAAGTTCCACGTAATCTCTTGCTACAATCAAATCCTTTAAATCAATGGCACCATAAAATGTTCCATCTTCTTTTTTGACATATAATGTCATAATATTGTCATTGTCCGCTGCTTGTTCCACAAGTCTCTTCATTGCCTGTCTGATAGTCAAATCAAGAGTAAGACTAACATAGTTGGTAGTCATTTTGCTACCAATCTCGTCTTCACTGTAAGACTGAATCAAATCAATATCTTTTTTGGCTTCTTCGTCAATTAATTCAATCAGCTCATTACTTGTGTCATCCTCTAACTCTTCAAGGATATCAACAGCATCATCAGCCTCCATGCTCCCCAAAATATTGGCAGCAACTTTTGGCTCTAACTCTTCAATATACTCTGCCGGATCATCTATATATGAAAAAATATCAGATACTTTGTCCACACCTAATATAGCATAAAGTCTGCGTCTCTCTTCTTTGTCTAAATACTCTAATGCTGATGCAATATCATTTTCATGGTAATCATCCAACATTTCAAGCTTTTTACTAACCGGCTTATCGCTTCTTATTATCTTGATAAGTTCTTCTTCATAGTTTGCCTTTTCAGGAATTTCATGCTCTGTTTCTTCTGAAATTTCTTCAGTGTCTACTTCTTTTTCTAATTCCTTTTCTTCCACTTGCATATACCTCCTGTTTTATTTGTGTATATGTGGGAAGTCCTTCTATTTATATTGAAAACGAAACGGATGGTATGCATCAGTATCGTCTAAAATATATTCTTTAGTCAGACTTCGCCCATTACTGTCACAACTATCCATTTAGTTCTCCTTTCCTTTACTTCTAATACACAATAATGCTACCCTTTGTGTCAACTGACAAGTTAGCGAAAGCACGCTCCCGCTGCCAAACGCTGGTAGCGGTTCTATTAAGCCAGCTACGCTGCCTTAATGAACCGACCGCGTTAGAAGCACTTTCGCTTAACCTTGTCAGTTGCCACAAATAGTATATTTATTGTGATATGTCAATAAATATTGGCATAATAAAGACTTATGGCATAACCATAAGCCCTATTAATAATGTAACATTTATACATGTAAAATTCAACAAAGAATTTTAAGTACCACATAATTTATCGATATTTTAGATTAGTATATATTTGCTATATAGTTATAGTCTAATCCAATGTGTAATTACGTTTTATGTCAAATGTGATGTTTAGTCAACTACATGGACTTTTATCATATTTGTTGTTCCTGACTTTCCAAGTGGAACACCTGATGTTATGACTACAACATCACCTTTCTCCACCAGTTTTTTATTTTTTGCTACTTCTACAGCATAGTCAAATAATTCCAAAACATGGGCTTTTTCCTTAATAAGTACAGGTGAAACTCCCCATGACATATTTAACTGTCTGACTACTTTTTCTTCTGTACTGCCGGCTATAATCATACAGTCCGGTCTGTACTTTGATATCATTCTTGCAGAACGTCCTGACTTTGTTACTGTTAGAATTGATTTTGATTCTAAGTCATAGGCTGTCATACATGTTGCATGACATACAGCTTCCGTAATATCACTTCTGTAATCCTTGTGATTATTTAAAAATCTCTGTTTGTAATTGATATCCATTTCTGTTCTTTCAGCAATTTTTGACATTGTTGTAAGAGCTTCAACAGGATATTTACCTGCTGCTGTTTCTCCTGATAACATAATGGCACTTGTTCCATCATAAATGGCATTTGCCACATCTGTTACCTCTGCTCTTGTAGGTCGTGGATTGTTCATCATAGAATCCAGCATCTGTGTTGCAGTAATAACCTGCTTTCCTGCTTTATAAACTTTTTTGATAATCATCTTCTGAATAATAGGAACCTCTTCCTCCGGAAGTTCTACTCCCATATCTCCTCTTGCCACCATAATGGCGTCTGCCTCGTCAATAATAGCATCTACATTTAAAATTCCTTCGCTATTTTCAATCTTTGCAATAATGTTGATATCTTTTCCACCATTTTCATCTAATACTTTTCTAACCTGTTTTATGTCATCAGCAGTTCTGACAAATGATGCCGCTACATAATCAATATCCTGTTCAATACCAAAAATAATATCACTTTCGTCCTGTTTGCTCATATATTCCAAATTGATGTGGATATCAGGTACATTAACTCCTTTGTGATTCGATATTTTTCCGTCATTTTTTACACGACAAACAATATCTGTACCATCTATTTTTTCAACTTCCATTTTTACAAGCCCGTCATCAATTAAAATAACTGAACCTACCTGAACATCTTTGTACAAATCAGGATATGTTACTCCTACTCTTTCCTGATTTCCCAATATATTTTTATCTGCCATCAATGTAAATTGCTGACCTGTTTTTACTTCTATTTTGTCATTTTCAAAATTGCCTGTTCGTATTTCAGGACCCTTTGTGTCAAGTAACAACGCCACCGGCTTGTCACACTTTGTTCTCAGTTTCTTTACCTTGTCCATACGTCCTTTATGTTCCTCATGACTTCCATGCGAGAAATTGCATCTTGCCACATTCATGCCATTGTTGATTAATTGTTCCAATACTTTTTCATCATCTGTTGATGGTCCTAATGTACATACAATTTTTGTTTTTCTCATATTACCATATGGCGAGCTTTCGCCATTCTCTCCTTTCAGCATAACTTTATCATATTTTTCCACTGATAATATAGCAGTGTTTTTAATAATACACAAGTTAAATTGTTGTTAAAACATTCTAATAATTATTGTATGTTTTTTTCAAAAAATTATAAAGTTTCAGGTATGTAAAACTTTACTTTTGCAGAACTTTCATTATTCATAATAATTTAACAGGCTTACAACTAATCTTATCTACATTTCCAAAATCAGCTTTTTAGATTTTGATTTTGCAGAAACTTTTTATTTGATTAGCTGTAAGCCTGTTTTGTTATTCTAGTTATTTTCTAATTATTTTTTAATTCTTTTTGCTTTTGTCCACTTGCCATATGAACGTTTCTTATTAACAACTCTAAATGCTCTTGCCTTAACATAAAGTTTCTTAGCTTTTCTTAATTTCTTATTTGAAATAGCAAGTTTGTAAACTTTTCTGTTCTTCTTAACTGTTCTTGTTATTGTTACTTTCTTTTTAAATTTCTTTGATGTTGAAATCTTAATCTGGTAACCTGTGTTTTTGCTAATTTTCTTAAATGTAAGTTTAACTTTCTTCCTAGAAACTTTCTTTGCTTTTACAATCTTAGCCTTACCTACTTTAACTTTTGTAGTTTTGTTTCCTTTAGTTGTTGTGACTTTTTCAGTAGTTGTATCTGAGTCATCCTTTGTTGCCGGTGTTGGACAAATTGTTGGAGTTGATGTTTCTTCCAGTGTTGTTTCATCACTTCCGGTTGTTGTAACACTTGGTGTTGTTGTAACCTTAGGAGTTGTTGTCTCACCCGGTTTATCAGACTTGGTTGTTGTTTCTTTTGTTTCTGTTACTTTTACAGTCGATGATACTCCCTCTGATTCCTTTCCATTCAATACAGCTTTTACAGTAACTGTATGCTTGCCTTGTGCAACATCATTAATTGTGTATGTTCCATCTGCAACTGATGCTATTTTAAGGATATCATCTACATAAATGTTGTATACTTGACCTTTTTCAATCTGAGTCTGTGTTGATCTGAACGTAACAGAAATTGCATTGTCTGTTGGTACTCCAACAACAAGCCCAATAGGATTTGTAGGAGCATTTGGATCCACTGTTGTTTCCTCCTGCTCACCTTCATAATCTGATAAATCAGGAACTTCTGATGGATTTCCATATTTTACAAGTACATATACCTGCTTGTCCCCACTTACCAACTTGATAGTGTTATATGTATCAGCTTTAAGTGCTCCCTTAACAGAGAATTTATACACACCTGTTAAAGATGAACTTGTAGTTCTGTTAAGATATGCCTGAGTATTGTCAGCTGTATATGTTCCCTGATATTCCATATAGAATGTATCATTTGCATCTAATAATTTAATTGTTGCACCAAAGTCATTTCTCAATATTCTATATGAAATGCTAACTCCATTTGACATACCAAGTGATGTATAATTGCTGTCATCCTGATATGCATTTGTTGTCTGTACTTCTGTTATATCATAATAGAGTTTTAATACAAGTGAACCATCCTGTTCAACAGTTCCAGTCTTTATTGTTCCCTCTACTGACTCATTTAATTTATAACCTGGATAATCTTTTGCTGTTGCAGTTACTTCACTACCGATTTTAGCTGATTTTTTCTCTGTATTTACAAGATTATATCCACCCTTACCATCTGATAAATAATGTTCTACCTTGTATGTTGACTTTGTAGAAACTTCACCGTCACTTGTTGTTGTCATTCCCTTTGGTTTGGCTGTAATTTCTGTTCCGTCTGAGAATATTACTTTTTCAGCTGTGTCTGCTGCATTATAAGCAACATATGTCATATCTCCATATTCATTTTTAAACGCTACTGCCAATGGATTGTCACTTGTAACTGTCACATCAGGGGTACCATTTTTTTCCATTGCCATAATCCAATGATATGCATGTGCCTTTGACTCTCCTGCTTCCGGATCACACTGATCATCAAAATATTCTTTTGCTAATTCAGTATCTGCCATTGCAAGGTATTCGCTCCAGATTTCATTCCAACGTTTCGTGTTTTTTTCATTAATACCTGCGTAATTCTTTTCATTGCGCTCTGCTGTTTTCCAGTTGGTAAGAATAAAGTCTTTATTGGCTGCTGCATAAAAAGATGCTGCGGTCATTGGTAAAATATTAATACCTTGAACCTGAAGTGGTTCATCTGTCCACCATGCTGCATAAGTATATTTGCCTCCCCACACCATGGATGCCTGACTATACTTTGCGTTCTCTCCTTTTCCTTCTGTGTACTTTTCATCTAAAATATCACCATCAATATCAAACCAATAACAGTTTACTGCTGATACCTCTGTTGCATATAAATACATACCAAGAGATGTTAACTCTTTATTACCTGTAGCCTGACCATATAAAACAAGTCCTGCCCATGCATTAATTGCTTCTGAACTTGATTCCTGATTGTTACCATCACCAAAGTTGGCATGTCCTGATGCCCATGAATGTCCTTCATATGTTGAGAAATATCTTAAGAAAGGATATCTGGAATTCGGATTATTTTCTTCATATGTAGCAAAATCTCCAATTAATTCATTGATAACATTTTCATATTTCTTTATAAATTCAGGGTCTCTCATAGCAACCTGTGCTGAGGCATTAACAAAGTATCCATAATGGAAATGATGATCTGTCATACCATCAACAGTATAGTATGCCTGTGGAAATCCAAACAAACTTCCTACTTCATTATCATAGTAGAAATATCTGTCATTTTCAGTGCCATCTGCTGTATACCAGTCTGCAAGTTCATTTTCAATGCCCTTTAACAGTTTGTTTGCTGCATCTGTATCTCCACATTCCTCTGCTGCTTCCATAACCTGTACTGCTCTGTTTAACTTCTTTCCTGTGTCATATGTGTTTACATTATATTTTTCTTTTGTAAGCTGACCATCATCTGTTGGTCCATATTTTTCCATAAATTCATCTACATAGCCCTGCAAAGTAGCCTTGTCTAATTCATCAATGCTTGGAAGTGATGGCAAAATACCTGTACACTGTAATGTTGTTTCATATGCATCACCAATTAAATATTTCATAGTTCCACGTATTGTTCTGGCAGTATAATCCATGTATTTGTATCCACTCATGTGTTTGTACTGATGTGGCAAAATACCCATAACAGTGCCATCTGCCGTGCTTTCAGCTTTTTTGTCAATTGTGTACTTATATGTTGTTTTTATTTCTGAACCCTTCTGTGTAAATGATGTTTTTGTGTCAGTAATAAAATTGTATGCATATGGTGCTAACTCATCTTTAATATTTTGAGCATCTGCATCTTTATGACCACTTGATTCCATTAACCATGCAAGAGACATATATGGTCGATCAGCAGGTAATGTAAATGTTAAATCTCCCATTCTGTTGTCTGCATATTTTGCTGTTGCGTCGGCTTTTGATACTTTTGTACCTTCTGGAAGATATACTGCGTAGTAGTCATAGTCGCCGTAGCCTGAAATCAAATCTGCATTGTCATAAACTCTGATAATAAACTGATTTGAATCTTCTAAAGTTGTACCATTGTAGTAAACTACATCACTTGGAAGTGATCTTGGTCTTTGAAGTGTAATAGTATTGCCACCTGATACCTGAAAATATGCATATGGACTTCCCTGTACCATAGTTGTTTTTAAATACTGTGATGAATCTGATGGATTTTCCATCACTACATCTGTAAGCCATTCATCTGACTTGTCAACCTTTGTACTTGCAAAACTATAACCTGTGCCAACAATGAAATCAGACATTGTTCCCTGATTGTTCATTGCCATTGTCAAGGTCTGGGTATAAGTATCCTTTATCAGCAATGTTGAAGGTTTTGATACATACATACCATTTGCATTGCCACAATATGCCATAGGAATAGCATATACACAGTCGCCAAATGCTGATGTTGAATAGTTCCATAACATTGATGACGAGAATCCTCCTACATCAATTGCATTTGTATTTGTATCGTAATTATCAGTTGTAAATCTGTATTTTCCTTGATTTTTCTTTGTAGGTAACTTGTCCAATAACATCTTATTTGTCTGAACAACGTCTTTATTTCCGTCCCAATAAGACCATGTTCCCGTCACCTCATTAGCAAGACTTCCCAATTGTTCTGCCTTAACTTCTTTAGCATTTTCAGGTCTGGTGATAGGTGTTGCTACCATAGTTACCATAAGCAAAACTGCCACGGACTTTTTCAAAATACCTTTCATTTTTGTCTCCTTTCAAAGAGTTTTTTCTAATTTTTCGAGCCTACTTTAATTCGAATATAGCATAGTAACCTGATAGTGTAAATGTGATTTTTTTGCGAAAACGTTTTTATTTTTTATTTAATTCTTCACTATTTTTAACATCTTTTTTGTATCATTTTGTTTATTTCATAAAAACTTTTTTTCAAAAATATCCTTGCCTCAAAAAATCCTCTCTGCTTTTTTATGGCAGAGAGGATTTTTTTACTTTTTATATTTTTTATTGATTGTTATGTTTCTTTACTATAAATTTGTATGCAGCAGTTCCTATTGCACTAATTACCATAATCACAAGAAATACAGCAACTGCTAAAGTATACTGGCCTTTACCAAGTGCGTGTCCACCTGCTGCTGAAACAATAATTGCAGGTATTCTTGCAACTGTTGAAATCACCAGCCATCTTGACAATTTTATATTTGTAAGTCCCATAAAATATGAAATCAAATCTTTAGGCATACCCGGTATTAAAAATATAATAAAAGCTAATATATCACGTTTTTTTTCATCCTGTAAAAATCTAAGATTCTGTATTTTTTCTATTTGAAAAAATGCCTCAATAAACTTTACACCAAAAGCCTTTACAAGCCAGAATACCAATGCACAACCTATAATGGAACCAATGGTGCAGAAGATAGTTGCCTCTACTACGCCAAAAGCATAGCCAGCTCCAAGTTCCATGGCTCCTCCGGGAATAATTGCCACTACAATCTGCAAGACCATAGCACCAACACATACCAGTCCGCCCCACATTCCAAAACTTTGTACCCATTTTTGAAACAGTTCCGGTTGTTTAAAATATTTTACAAAAGGAATGGCAATTAATGCCGACAATATAAAGAAAAAAAGTAATCCTAATATACTGACTATTCTTCTTTTTCTTTTTGTTCTTTTTTCCTCCTGCTTTGTTTTTGCAGTCATCTCAATATTGACCTGTGAATCTTTTTTAATATCTGTCATATGTACCTAATTTCTATACAGAATATTTTATCCCATGTAAAACATTATATTCACAAGTCCGTCTTCATATATAAATCCTATATGTAGCAATCCGGCAACAAATACCATATATCATATGCAAATTTAATGTTATTTGTTCCTGCTATGCAAATGCAAAATATAAAATAACAAGAATACCTAAAACAATTCTGTACCATCCAAATAACTGGAAGTCATGTTTCTTAATATATCCCATTAAGAATTTAATAACTAAAATTGAAACTACAAAAGCTACAATCATTCCTAGAATCAGAATAACCGCTTCTGACGCTGTCATTGCGAAACCTATTTTGATAAGTTTAAGTGCACTCATACCAAACATAACAGGTACAGCAAGGAAAAATGTAAATTCGGCTGCTGCTACACGTGATACACCAATCAATAATGCGCCTATGATAGTAGAACCTGAACGTGAAGTTCCGGGAATTATTGATAACACCTGAAACATACCAATAAGAAATGCTGTCTTGTATGTAATATCTGACAAATGATTAATCTTTGGCTTTCTTGTTTTATTCCATCTTTCAATAATAATAAAAGCAATACCATAAAAAATAAGTGCAATTGCAATAACTGTTGGTGTTGTAAAATGTTCCTCGATAAAACTGTCAAATGCTATGGTTACAACAGCACCGGGAATACATGCCACTACAACCTTAAACCACATTGACCAGACATCTTTTCTTAAAATACTACCTTTTTTGTTGATACCATCAACTGTGTCCTTCTTTTTAAAAGGCCACATCTTATTCCAAAATAATACAACTACTGCCAAAATGGCACCTAACTGTATTACATACATAAACATCTCTTTAAAGTTTGGACTTACATCCAATTTGATAAACTCATCAACCAAAAGCATATGTCCTGTACTACTAATTGGTAGCCACTCTGTAATTCCTTCTACGATTCCAAGAAATATAACTTTTAAAATATTAATAAAACTTAACATCTTTAACCTTCCTTTTTTATAAATGTTATTTACAAACATAACCTCATTGGCTTTAAGATTTAATACAAAACATAAATAAAAGATAATTTAATCTGTTTTGTAATACAGCACAATATTCTGTCATATTTGCCTTTCTTATTCTATAACAATATATTTGCGATTTCTATAGTTATTTCAAATAACATTTAAACATATTTTAAATATACTATAAACTTATATAAATTATGTGAACAAAGTTTATACTTTAAATAAAACAATTATTTATTTTCCTGTAATTGTCTTATGATGTCTGCACCCTCATCAGGTACATCATCAATATTGTCATCTCCTACATCAATAACCTTTGGTTTCTTTCTGTAGAAAATATCATAAAGAACAGGAACAATAAACAATGTCATAAATGTTGCATAAAGTAATCCAAAGGATACTACAATTGCCATACCCTTTTGCATTGCATTTCCTGCATCCTGTGAAAATACCATTACACTCATGGACAATATAGTGGTCATGGCTGTCATAAGAATTGGACGCATACGTGTTTTTCCTGTAACAATCAGTGCAGTCTTTTTATCTACTCCCTGTATTCTTAATTTGTTTGCATAATCAACGAAAACAATACCGTTGTTTACTACTGTTCCCATTAAGATCATAAATCCCATCAGAGACATTGCTGAAATCTGCTGACCGAATAACATCAGTCCCAGCATACCACCTGTAAATGCCAGTGGCACAGTAAATATAATGATAAATGGCGAAAGTAAGCTTTGGAACTGAGCAACCATAACAAGGTAAACCAAAATAAAGCCAAGCAAAATTGCAAGCAATAATTGAGATACCATATCCATAACCTGCTGTGATTCACCCTGAATCTCTATAGTATAACCACTTGGTGTTTTGTAGTTATCCAATTTATCCTGCAACTGTCTTGACAACATTGTTGCATTATAATCATCCTCAACTTCACCTTTTACTGAAATATATGTTTTCTGGTTTTCTCTTGTTATAGTATTTAATGCTTCCTGTTCAACAACTTTTGCATATCGTGATAATTTATATTTTTTAGATACATCATTTCCATCACTGTCTTTTGTTGTTGCAGTTATCTTTGTATCTAAAATGTTTTCATAATCAGGCTTGTTGTTTTCATTTACAATTTTTACCTGATAATCTTTATCTGACTCTGTTAAAGTTATAGAATCTTTTTGGGTTGTAATATTTTGTGCCAACTGCTGATATATTTGAGCTACAGTAAGACCATCCTCCATAGCTTTGTTTTTGTTAATTTGTAAATGAAGCTGTTTGTCTCCTTCCTTAATGCCGTTGTCAGCATTTTTTACGCCTTTTATTGAAGACATCATCTTTGCTACATCTTTGCTGATTTTAATTAACTTTTGCTGGTCTTCACCGTAAATATTTACCTGGAGTCCCTGATTCATCATAGATGACATTCCACCTAATGCAGAAGATGATACAGTTATTTCTTTACATTTTATGTCCTTTGTTTTTTCTTTGATTTCTTTAATTATTTTACTAAATTGAGTAGTTTTGGTAATATCATCATCAGTAATAATCTGAAAAATAAAACTACTATAGTTGTCACTACTTCCGGTTAATGATGATGTGGCTGAAGCATTACCATCCATGGCTCCAACTTTGTCAATGCCGTCAACTTTTAATATTGCATTCATTACCTTATCGGCTGTCTTATATGCTGTGTCTTTATCAGTATCATCATCCATTGTAAGACTTACTGATATCTGGTTACTTTCCATATCATCCATCATAACAAGACCTGTTCTAAATACCTGAATTACGCAAACTACCAATAACACAACTGCTATAAGTATTGGAACCCATTTTCTGCGTAAACATTTTTCAAGAACTTTTCCATAAACATTTTTAACTTTGTCAAACCATTTGTGCTGGCGCTCTTTGGTATTTTTAAGCATTGCCATACCCATGGTTGGTACTACAGTTAATGCCACAATCAATGATGCCACCAGTGCATATGTCATTGTAAATGCAAATGGCATAAGCATATCCCCTACTGTACCTTTTACGTATATCATTGGTAAAAATACGCAAATTGTTGTAAGTGTTGATGCTACAATTGGTGCAGCTACCTGTTTTGCCCCCTGCACTGCCGCACGTGGTGCTGACAATCCTTTGTTTCTTAAACGGTATATATTTTCCATGACTACAATGGAATTATCAACCAGCATACCGATTCCAAGGCAAAGTCCTGCAAGTGACATTACATTTAGTGTTATTCCTGTAAAATACATTATAAGAACTGCTGATATAACGCTAAATGGAATACTAAATGCAACAATAAGTGTTGGCTTTACATCTTTTAAGAACAATGCCAAAACTATAATTGCAAGAATAGCTCCAAGTAACATGCTTTGTAAAACCGTGCTTACAATAATATTTATGTAATCACTTTGGTCCATTAAAGATGTGCATGACAGTCCGTCATACTTATCTTCCATATCTTTAAATGCGTCTTTTATATTTGAAGATACCTGACTTGTGTTTGCAGTACTCGATTTATATACGGCAAGTAACACTGCAGGGCTTCCGTTTATTTTTGAATAACTTTCATCTGAATTGTCAACTACCGTAATATCTGCAACGTCTTTTAATTTAATTTTTCCGATGCCGTCTATTTTTGCAAGAACCATTGATTTTAACTGCTTCTTGCTTGTGTAGTTATCGCCAATATCTACAAGCCACTGATTGTCATTTTTGTCGTCTATATAACCTGCCGGCATTGAAAAATTCTGGGCTGTAATAAGCTGTGACAATGTATCCAATGTAAGAAGTGAATCTATATTTGAGTTTTCAATTGCTGCCTGTCTGGAATCTGCAAGCTTTTCCTTTGCATCCTTTAATTCCTTTTTAGAAGATTCAAGCTGAGTCTCTGCTGAAGCTATTTGTGATTGGCCAGCTCCAAATCCTGCTGCAGCTGAATATCCACCTTCAATGGCTTTTTGCTGATTTTTATCCATACCTTCCATAGAATCATCTATTTGTTTTACAACCACTTGGGCTGCTGCAATTTTAGTTTTTAAATTTGCCAAATCTGTATCTATCTGTGGAATACGGACTTTTACTGCATTGTATATCTGCTTTAACTGCTTGTATGATATGTCTTTTAACTGTTCACTGTATCCTAACTTTTTAATCCATTCTAAAAAGTTGTTAAATTCCTTTTTGTTGTTTACTGCATCTTCAACACTTTTTGGAATAGTTACTCCTGCCAGCTTTGCTGCATCCTTTAACTGAGTATTTAAAGTAGCAAACATCTGGTCAATTTTGTTATATGTATCGCTAAGATTTGCATCTGTGTAAGCTTTCTTTTCTGCTTCCAAGGCACTTTTACTTGCTTTTAAACTATTTAAATTTGCCTCATAAGCTACCCTTGTTGCCTGAGCCTTCTGGAGTTTTACCTGAGCATCTGCAAGTTTTTTGTTTGTATCCTTTTGTGTAGTATTTAATTTATTTTTCTGACTTTTAAGTTTAGACTCACCGTCTTTTATATTTTTTTCTGCTTCCTTTATCTGATTATTTGCATCTGTTAATTTATCGTTGGTTTTTCCTAATATTTTGTCATTTATTTTGTCTATTTTATCCTGATCTAATTTAATCTCTATGGAATCACTTGTCAGTCCCATGGATGTAACACTTGCCACACCCTCCTGTCTTTCAAGATATGGTTTTAGTGTATTTTTTGTAAAATCAGATAACTCTTTTATATCTTTTCCTTTATAATCTATGCCAGCGTACATTGTAGCCATCATATCCATACTGACTTCCATAAGATTTGGCTTGCCACATTCATCAGGAAGTTCAAGACCATCTACTGCCTGAGACACCCTCACCAATGCCGAATCCATATCTGTTCCATCAGCGAACTGTAACATAACCATACTGTAGTTATTTGCAGAACTACTTGTAATCTTTTCCACGCCACTTACTGTTCCAAGTTTACTTTCCATTGGTTCCGTAACGTCTTTTTCTACTTTATTTGGAGTAGCTCCTGGCTCTGTTGTAATAACCATCATGTATGGTAATTCCATTTCAGGCATCAGGTCAGTATTCATATTACTTAAACTAACACCACCAATAATCAAAACTATAATAACTGCCACCACTACAAAAAATGGCTTTTTTACAAAAAACTTCGTCATTCGTCTTCGTACATCCTTTCAGAACTCTTCAATTAAGGCAATTGTGAAGTCATCTCTACCTACTCTGTTTCTGTGCAATAATAAATTAACGAAAGCACGCTTCCGCTGCCAAACGCTGGTAGCGGTTCTATCAAGCCAGCTACGCTGCCTTAATGAACCGACCGCGTTAGAAGCGCTTTCTTATAATATTATTAATCCACAGAAACATATATAAATAATCAGGCTTCACAATTGCCTAATGTTTAACTTTTGTACTAAATAATTTTAGAACACTAAAGTTTTCAAGTCAATTTTTTAGACACACTTTATATAAGTTTTAACTTTTATTAACAATTAGTTCATTTTATCCACCGTTATTATCTTAAATAAGTTATCTCCTGCTTTTACTGCTCCTTTTACTAAAGGTATAATCTTTTGATTTTCATTTAATGAAGGACATATTACCGGTGTTGCAAGGGAAGGTGCATTTTCTCCTAAATACTCAAGATCAAGTTCCACCAGTTTTTTCAATTTGGTTATTTTGTCTCCTTCTTTAACCAAAACCTTAAAACCCTGCCCCTGCAGCTTTACCGTGTCAACTCCTATGTGAATAATTATGTCTATGCCTTCTTTTGTCTTTATTCCAATGGCATGCTTTGTATCAAATACAAATGACACAATACCATCTACGGGGGCTTTTATATATGGAGTTTCAGGTATTACCATCATTCCATCTCCCATAACTTTACTTGCAAATGCTTCATCCGGTACATTTTCAAGTTGGTCTGCTATTCCATCTACAGGACTTGATATAATTATATCATTACATTTTTCTAAATCTGTATCCTCTTCTTCTGATTCTAAAATTTTTTCCTTTTGTAATGGTTCTTGAAAATATTCATTAACCTCTTCTTCTGTCACGAAATTTTCTTCATTATTTAAATATTCTTCCAAGTCAGATTTTATTACTGAAACAGAAGGACCATATATTACCTGAACACCATACCCTTTTTGAATAACTCCTAAAGCATTTGTGGTATCCAATATTTCTCTACTGACTAATGTAGGTTCTTCCACTGTTATTCTAAGTCTTGTGGCACAGCAATCCACATCGGAAATATTTTCTCTTCCTCCAAGACCTTTTACTATGGTTGACGAAACTGTCTTGTCTTTCTTATTTGCTTTTGCTTTTTCATTTTTACTTTTCTTTTCTAAATCACTTCGCTTATATAGTTTGACTTCTTCATCATCAAAGCGTCCCGGAGTACGAAGATTTAACTTTTTAATTAAAAAGCTAAACAGGAAATAATAAATTATAAAATAGAAAATTCCTACTACAATAACCCACACCCAGTTTGTTTTTTCATTGCCCTGTAATACGCCAAACAAAAACAGGTCTATTAGTCCTCCTGAAAATGTCATTCCTACTCCTACGCCAAAGAAATGCATTAGTGCATATGAAAGACCTGCCAGTACACAATGTATACCATACAAAAGTGGTGCTACAAATAAAAATGTAAACTCCAAAGGCTCTGTTATCCCGGTTATCATTGATGTAAGTGCTGCTGATAATAACAGACCTGACACCATCTTTTTCTTTTTATTATCTGCTGTTTTGTACATTGCAAGGGCCGCTCCCGGAAGTCCAAATATCATAAGTGGAAATTTTCCTGACATAAATCTTGTTGCTTCCACAGCAAACTTTTTAACAGAAGGATCTGCCAATTGGGCGAAGAAAATATTCTGTGAACCTTCTATCATTTTTCCTGCAACTTCCATTGTTCCACCAACTGCAGTCTGCCAAAATGGAATGTAGAACACATGATGCAGGCCAAATGGTATAAGAAGCCTTTCCATAAACCCGTAAATCCATGTTCCCACATATCCTGAATTAACTACCAAAGTTCCTACAGCATTTATTCCAGCCTGAACCATCGGCCACACAAAGAACATAAGTATTCCAACCAGCGTGTAAACCAATCCACTGATAATAGGTACAAATCTGGCTCCACCGAAAAACGAAATTACCTGTGGCAGTTTTATTTTATAAAATCTGTTGTGAAGAGCTGCCGTTCCAAGACCAACAATAATTCCACCAAACACACCCATTTGAAGTGATGTAATGCCACATACATCTGTTACAGCTCCCTGAAGCATTTTTTCTGCTCCACCATTTATCTCAATCAACGCACTAATTGATGCGTGCATAATAAAAAATGCTATGACCGAGGACAGCGCCGCTACTTCCTTTTCTTTCTTTGCCATACCTATTGCTACACCTATGGCAAATATTATTGGAAGATTGGTAAATACTATATTTCCGGCATCATTCATTACAAGAAATATAGCATTAAACACTGTTCCCGGACCCATAGCATCTAAAAGTCCGTATGTTTTTAAAGTTGTCTCGTTGGAAAAAGAGCCACCTATTCCAAGCAATAATCCTGCTACAGGCAAAATTGCTATAGGAAGCATAAAACTTCTTCCCACTCTTTGTAAAACTCCAAATATTTTATCTTTCATCTGAATCTCCTTAATGTTCCATAAAATGTATTACTCTTTTTATTTTGAACATTTTTGGAAAATTCATTCATTTTATTTTAATTTGAATTTCATAAAAACAGGTTGATGATCTGAGTATAAGAACCCGGTATCCTTTACTGTATAATCTGTCATTTTTACGTTATCAGAAATAATAAAGCCATCTAAAATACAGGTAAATGTTTTTCCCGGCTTGTATTCTGTATCATCATTTCTATTTGAATCTGCAAGGCTGTCATATTTGTCCTTTGACAACTGATCCATTGCAAAACTTAATCCTTTTGGCATCTGACTACGTGGGAAAGGATATGCCCAACTTTCATATTCCACACTGTCATCTTCTGCCAACTTTAAATCGTGGTTAAAATCCCCTCCACAAATCACATAATTTCCCTTGTCCATTTCAGACTTCATATCGTTAAACAGCATTGTAGTCTGGGCTTTTCTAATTTCATCACTGTTTCCATAAGCTGACATATGAACATTGTAAATTATCAGTTCTTTTTTATTTTTTACATTGATTCTGCTTACACTATAGCATCTGTCCAAATCAAGAAACTTGGAAAATGATGTTGATATTGGAAAACTTCTTCTAATAGCTGAAGTAATCTGATACTTCGAATAAACATCAATGCCTGAGTATGATTTTCCTATAGGCTCCTTAAAAGGATAAAACAAATATGCTGAATCGTAGTTTACGGCAAAATCCTGAAAATATCCGTCAAACTTTTTATTAATCAACTGTTCCTGATTTACGTGATAACTTCTTGTAGAATCCCTGTCCACCTCCTGGAAAAGCATAAAATCCGGATTTTCACTTTTTGCTAAATCTGCTGCACCATTGATAGCATCAATTCCTGACTGTTTGCTAAAGCATCTGGAATATTTTCCTCCATCCATAAAAAAAACTATAATCCGGTGTGTATGCACCAAATCCTACATTGTATGTACCAATGGTATATTCATTGTCTATAGTAACCTTTAAGGTTTCATCTCCATTTAATGAATTTATTTTTAAATTCTGCTTGTCATCGATTCTATGATATGATGCAAAAACATAAATCACATAACCTATGACAACCAACAAAAACACTGCTATAACAGCAAGTATACTCATTAATATTTTCTTTTTAACTGACCACTTTTTCTTCATTAATTATTCTCTATACTTTCTTATATATTTTGAAAAAATCTCTTATTTTAAAAAATCGTCCAATATTTTACTTTCTATTTTTAAGATGTCTTTCTTCTATATCTATAAACATGATTATAAAAGATAAAATCAGTAATGCTCCACTAACCCAGATAGTTTTTATGCCAAGGGATTTTATCAGTATGTTTCCTATAATTGCTCCCGAAACAAAAGAGCATATAATAAAGAAGTACAACAACCCTGTCTTAAATTTGTTGATATCCTTTGTTACAACTGAATTATATATGTTCTGTGTAGCACTTCTTAAATTTCCAATACACATGGTTGTGGCAATGCCTTTTCCATGTATTTTTCTAAAACTTTCTACCTGAATACCACATGCAAGAGATGTTAAACTGTTTGCAATAAGGTTGTGGGTAAGGGGTACAAATCCTACTCCAATTAAAATAACAGCCTCCAAAAGCACCGATGTCTGTCTCCAGTGTAATTTTTTGTTGACTTTTTTTCTTGCAATGTCTGCTAATAATATTCCTACTACAAATAAAATAATTGGGCAAAAATATGAAAACGCTCTGGAGAAATTTCCTTCTGATAGATTCACTCCAAACAAAAGCATATTTCCTGTTTGGGCATTTGCGAAAACCTCACCACGCTGTATATATGAATATGCGTCCATCATTCCCCCTGATATTGCAAGTATCATTCCAAGACCTATGGTTTCTGATATTTGGTTTACTTTAAACATTTCCCTGCTCCTAATGTTTTTATTTTTTCCTTGAATATTATAGCACAATATTTTTTTATGTCACTAGATAAAAAAGCAGGTCAATCTGACCTGCTTTTTACTCGTCTTTTTTGTTCCAACCTGATATCAAATGAACCTCTCCTGTTTTCATGTCCATAGCCATATTGTCTGACATTATAACATTAAGATTGCCTTTTGAGTCAATTGCCATATTATCTGATACCGGCATTGCAAAATCATCATCATTAAAATCAAAAAACAACTTTCCCATACAAACCTCCTTAAAACGTACATTAATATTATGATACTATTATGGTACTTGAATAGAAGTTAGTCAAGAATATTTTCAGAAGTCATCCTATCACCTATTGCTTGCGAATCTAATAATGAACCTCGAATATCTGCGAAACTCTGAAATAAGCTCGATTCCACTTCGTTTCATCTCGCCCATTTCAGATTCCTATGGAATCGTGAATATACAAAAAGAGCCATTTCCGAGTAAACTCGAAATGGCTCTTTTGATATATCCACGTTCCGCAGATAATACTATCGCTTGGAGAACTGTGGTGCTCTTCTGGCTGCTTTGAGACCGTATTTCTTTCTTTCTTTCATTCTTGAATCTCTTGTTAAGAATCCAGCTTTCTTTAATGCTGGTCTGTTTTCAGCATCAGCCTGAACTAATGCTCTAGCAATACCATGTCTGATAGCTCCAGCCTGTCCTGTGTATCCACCACCATGTACGCTTACGATAATATCGAACTTGTCTGTTGCACCAATTGTTTCAAGTGGCTGACGTACGATAACCTTTAATGTTTCAAGACCAAAGTACTCATCGATATCTCTTTTATTGATTGTTATATTTCCTTTACCAGGCATTACATATACTCTAGCAACACTGCTTTTTCTTCTACCTGTTCCATAATACTTTTCTGTAGCCATGTTATTTTCTCCTTTCAGTTAACTAAAATGTTAATTCTTCTGGTTTCTGAGCTGCATGTGGATGCTCTGATCCAGCATAAACAAAAAGTTTCTTAATCATGCTTCTTCCTAAAGGTCCTTTTGGAAGCATTCCCTTAACTGCAAGTTCAATAACGCTTTCAGGCTTCTTAGCAAGTTTTTCTTTAAGTGTCATTTCTTTCATACCACCAACATATTCTGAATGATGATAGTAAATCTTCTGATCTAACTTCTTACCTGTAACCTTAATCTTTTCTGCGTTTGTAATAATTACGTAATCACCAGTGTCGATATGAGGTGTAAACTGTGGTTTGTTCTTTCCTCTTAAAATCTTAGCAACTTCTGATGACAAACGTCCTAATGTATATCCTGTAGCATCAACTACATACCATTTTCTTTCAATATCTGCTGGACTAGCCATATATGTTTTCATTGGTTTACCTCCTGAAATTTTGCTTATCTAAATTCTTTAATTCTTTCTATGTCCGTACCGGGGCTTTGGCTAAGACACAAAAAACTAACGTGCATAACACGTCACAATACTGAAATATTATACACTAACAAAAATTTGGTGTCAATAATATTTTTCACATAATTTGTAAAACATTCTCTTAAATTTTTCATAGTGTAAATTTGAACGTGGTTATTTAAAAGTGCTTTATCTGTTCCAAAGTTAATCTTCATATTTTATTTCAACAAGGGTAAGCCCTCTTGCCGGTGCTTTTGGACCTGCTGCATATCTGTCCTTTGCATCAATTATTTCTTTTATATGCTCCGGAGGATAAACCCCAAGTCCTACTTTCATTAAAGTTCCAACGATTATTCTTACCATATTGTAAAGAAAGCCGTTGCCACTAATTTGAATTGTTATAATATCATCCTTCTTATCCACATCCAGTCTATATACTGTTCTGACTGTTGTTTTTACCTGACTTCCTGCTGAGCAAAAACTTGCAAAATCATGTTCTCCAACAATATATTCTGCTGCTTTTTTCATTTTATCCACGTCAAGTGGCATATACACAAAATGGGTGTACAATCTTTTTAGCGGATCTGGAAATCTTCTGTTTAATATTTTGTATTCATAAGTTTTCGTGCTGTTACAATATCTTGGATGAAAATCATCTGCCACCTGTTCTGACTTTTGTATACGAATATCATCAGGCAGTCTCTGATTTAATGCAAAAGAAATCTTTTCTGCCGGAATTTTTGTGTTTGTATCAAATACAGCAATATTTGCCATGGCATGAACACCTGAATCAGTTCTGCTTGCTCCAATTACTGCAATATCTTCTTTCAACAAATCTGTCAATTCCCTGTTTATAATCTCTTCTACTGTTATTCCATTTTTCTGAATTTGCCATCCGCAATAATTTGTTCCATCATATGAAATGGTAAGTCTGACTCTCATTAAAATACCACCTGTCTAAAAACTAATCTTGATAAAGTTCATGGAAAGCACACAAAAAGCCAAAATAACATAGCTTCCATATGCCACAAAATCTCTTTTTTCATATTTTAAAGGCTTCATTTTTGTTCTGTTCCCATTTCTGTAACATCTGGCCTCCATAGCTGTTGCCAGCTCCAATGCTCTTCGTATTGAAGAAATAAACAATGGTATTAAAATAGGTATAAGACTTTTTGCTTTTTGCAATACGTTTCCTGTATCAAATCTTGCTCCCCTTGCTTTTTGAGCCTTTGTTATTTTTTCTGTTTCTTCCATTAATGTAGGAATAAATCTAAGAGCCAATGACATTATCATGGCGATTTCATGTACCGGCACTTTTATTACTTTCAAAAATCCAAAAGACTTTTCCAAGCCATCTGCCAAATCGTTTGGTGTGGTTGTCAAAGTCATTATTGATGTACATATAACCAAGTATATCAATCTTGTAGCCATCGAAAGACTTTTGATAATGCCTTCTTTTGTAATTGTTAATATTCCTACGTCCAAAATTGTGTGACCGGGAGTCAGAAATAAATTAAATACTGCACTAAACAGTAACAAAAATAAAATGCCTCTGATTCCTTTTAGCATCTTTTTAAATGGAACCTTTGATGCTTTAATAATTGCAGCCATAAATCCTGCAAACACTACATATCCAAAAACATTGTCTATAAAGAAAACTAATATTATAAACACCAGTGTTCCAAATAGTTTTACTCTTGGATCTAATCTATGGATAATTGAATTTTCCGGATAATATTGTCCTATTGTTATTCCTGCCATTTTATTTACCTAAACTTTTTAATATATTTTTCCTTGCTTCTTCTATATTTATAATGTCAGTGTCTACATCAAGTCCCTGCTCTTTCAGGCGATGCATCACATAAGTGATCTGTGGTGCTGACAATCCTATTTTTTCCAATTCCCTGTAATGTTTGAATACTTTCTTTGGTGTGTCATCAAACATTACCTGACCATCATCCATAACAATTATACGCTCTGCATAATTTGCTACATCTTCCATACTATGGGAAACAAGGACAACTGCTATGTGTTTTTTGTCATGTAACTCTTTTATGCAATTTAATATCTTATCTCTTCCTGCCGGGTCAAGTCCTGCTGTTGGCTCATCTAAAACCAATATATCAGGTTCCATGGCAAGAACTCCTGCAATTGCCACTCTTCGCTTTTGACCACCTGACAGTTCAAATGGAGATTTTTCATATAATTCTTCATCTACACCTACAAGTGTTAACGCTTCCTTTGCTTTTTCTATGCACTCTTCTTTTGAAAGTCCCTGATTTTTAGGGCCGAAACATACGTCTTTTAATACATTTTCTTCAAACAACTGATGTTCAGGATACTGAAATACCAGTCCTACCTTACATCTCAATTGTCTAATATCAAAATCTTTGTCATATATATTCTTGCCATCGTAATAAACTTTTCCCTCAGTTGCCTTTTCCAACCCATTAAAGTGTTGTATCAGAGTAGATTTGCCTGAGCCCGTATGGCCGATAATTGCTACAAACTCACCTTTTTCAATTTCCAAATTTACGTTTTTTATAGCTGCTGTCTGAGAAGTAGTACCCTGTTCGTATATATAACTGATATTTTCTAATTTTAACGACATAATTTTACCTTTTCTACCAATTCATCTATAGTTAATATTCCATCTTCTATATTAAGTCCACTTTTTTTAAGTAAATATCCCAGTTCTGTTACCTGTGGGACTTCCAAACCTATCTCTTTTATTTTTTCTACATTACTGAATATTTCTTTTGGTGTTCCTGACATAACAAGCTTTCCCTTGTCCATTACAAACACCTTGTCAGCATCAACCACTTCATTCATATGATGAGTTATCAAAATAATGGTAATGCCCTTCTCCTTATTTAAATAATGAAGTGTTTCTATAACTTCTTTTCTTCCAACGGGATCCAGCATAGCTGTAGGTTCATCCAACACTATGCACTGTGGCTCCATGGCTATAATGCCTGCTATTGCCACACGCTGTTTTTGTCCTCCTGATAATTTAAGTGGAGACTTGTGTCTGTATTTTGTCATTTCAACAGCACCCAGAGAAGTTTCAACTCTTTTCCAGATTTCGTCTGTTGGCACACAAAGATTTTCAGGTCCAAATGCTACATCTTCCTCTACCATTGTTGCCACAATCTGATTGTCAGGATTTTGAAATACCATACCTGCTGTCTGTCTTATATTCCACAAATGTTCTTCCTCTGAAGTTTCCATTCCATCTACCCATACTGTTCCTTTTGTAGGCATCAGCAGCGCATTGATGTGCTTTGCCAGAGATGATTTTCCTGAACCATTGTGTCCAAGAACTGCAATAAACTGGCCTTTTTCTACTTCAAGGTCAACACCTTTAATTGCATGTACAACAGTATTTTCTTCTTCATCTATATAGTCATGTATTAAGTTTTTGATTTTTAACATTTTCATAAAAAAGACTCCTTGCAATCATCCTTGTCAACTCACTTATTTTATTCTATTTAATACATTTTTGCAACTTAGATACAGAAAAGTAATGTACATTTTTTTAAGTTTATGCTATTTTATTGTGTGGAGGCATATCATGAAAGAAAAATTAAATAATTTATATAAAAAAATATGTACATTTTTAAAAGTACACAAGTATACAATTTATTTATCAATTCCATTTTTTATGATGGATTTTGCAACAAGATTATTTGGATACAAAATTGAATTTTTCCCTATTTATTATCCCGGACCACTTGTTTTTACGTGTGTATGGATTTTCTTATTTTTGGGGATTATTACCAGCCTTAAAGGACGTGGTTCAAAGATAGCCTATTGGCTGTTTTTCACTTTGTATTTTGTATTATTTTTAACCAACAGTATTTATTACTCATTAACATCATTTTTCTTTAGTTTTAATCTGATGTTAATGGCTGGTGAAGGCAGTAATTACATTTTAGATACAATTATTAATGCCAACCCACTTATTTATGTGGTGGCTGTACTTATTCTTATTGTTGCAATTTTTGTATATAAGAAGTTTCCAGGCAAAACTACTTTTAGAGGAAAAAGACTTGGCATTATTTGTCTTGCATTTGTAGTATTACATACTATCGCTCCTCTTTCACTTGGATTTGCCAACAATCATTTGAAATGGAACAACTTTAAAAATCCAAGAAATATATACAACACTTACAGTGACAGCAATAAAAGTATGAGAGTGTCAGGATTATTTGAATATTCATTTAGGAATTTTTATATAACTTTTGTTAAACCTAAAGACAAAATCAACAAAGAAGACAAGGCTTTCTTAGATGATATTTACAACGCACCTGACAACAAACAGACTGACAGTTACACAGGTTTGTTTAAGGATAAGAATATTATTTTCCTTCAACTTGAGGGAATGGATACATGGCTGTTAAGCAAGAAAAGTACCCCTAACTTATATAATTTGATGAAACATTCCCTTAATTTTAAGGATCATTATTCTATATATACAGGTGGTGGCTCTACATTCAATTCAGAATTTGCAGTAAATACAGGTTTTACAACTCCTGCATCCTACACTGAAAATGTATACACCCTTAACACCAACACTTTTAATTATACTTTGGCAAAATTATTCAAGAAACAGGGCTATGCAGTAAATGCATTCCATATGAATTCTGCTGATTTTTATTCCCGTGGTATTAATTATAAAACATGGGGGTACGATAATTATTATAGTTTGAAAGATAGCGGAAAATACAGTGACTTGGAATATGAATTGGACCGTCAGCTTATTTTGGATAAAACATTTTACAATAATATGTTCAAAAAGGATGGCAAATTTTTAGATTATATTATCACTTACACTCCCCATACTCCTTTTACTACTCAAAAGGAGGTAGGACAACTGGTTGCTCAGATGAAATACGGCAAAGACAATGTTCCTGATTTGTCTGAGGAAGACAGTGCTAAACTAATGGTTGGTGAAACTGATTACATGGTAGGACTTTTGATACAGGCACTTAAAGACAACGGCTTATATGATAATACTGTTATTGTAGCCTATGCAGACCATTATCTTTACACCATCAATGACAAATCTGTTTTAGACAAGTATAAAAACACTACCGGCAACTTAATTAATCATACTCCATTCTTTATTTGGAGTAGCGATATTAAACCTAAAAATATTAATAAAGTAACTATGCAGATGAACATTTTGCCTACAGTTCTTAATTTGTTCGGTATTGATTACAACAGCAATTATTATATTGGAAAAAATGCTTTGGCAAAGAACTATCAGGGACTTGCTTTCTTTAGTGATTACTCATGGTACAACGGAAATGTTTATGTTGAAAATGATGAGATTGTAGGGCGAGGCAAAATGTCCCAAAATAAAGTTGATGCCATTAGCAAACAGGTTCAGGATTTGTATCGCAAAAATGATTTAACATTGAAATATGATTATTTCAAGAAAACTAAATAATAGAGTCTGTGAAATAAAGTCTGTAAATAGACATTCTATGATAAGTGATGGAGCTGT
>OJUG01001677.1_pt1 | contig 27005 bp, 24 predicted proteins | sample 1599841 | NCBI WGS metagenome assembly OJUG01 (sample SAMN04168659, study PRJEB22393) | human gut metagenome | biome: human gut microbiome; feature: stool | host: Homo sapiens | collected 2014-05-12 | reverse complement strand
TTAATTTTTAAAGATGAATGGTTATGAAATTATGGAATATCATTTGGATCGGGGTTGTACTCGTGTGTGGTGTAGGATGTTCGGATTTTCTGGATGTTCAGCCCAAGGATAAACAGTCTGAGGAACAGTTGTTTTCGACGAGAGGCGGATTCTACACGGCGGTAAACGGGATATATAACAAGGTGGCCTCCACGGCTCTTTACGGGAAAAATCTTTCTTACGAGTTGGTGGACGTGATCTCGAAACGGTACGCACCGTTGCAATCAAACACGTACTTGACAGCGTTGAGTACCTTCGATTACACGGAGGCTTCGGTGCAGACCGGGTTATCGAACACGTGGACTGAGGCTTACAACACGATATTGAATTGTAACGTGGTGTTGGATAATCTTGAAAAGAGCGATGGCGTGTTGTTGCCTGCTGAATACCGGATGTTGAAAGGAGAAATGCTGGCTCTCCGAGCCTTCTTGCATTTTGATATGTTACGTTTGTTCGGTCCGGTTTACAAACTTCATCCGGAGATGGAGTCGATCCCTTACAACGAGTCATCGAGAGTATCAGCCTTGCCGTTGTTGACGGCTGATTCTGTACTACATGAGAAGATTCTGCGGGATTTGGATGAGGCTGAGCGTATGCTGGTGGATAGCGACCCCGTGATTGAAGGCGGGCGGATGGCTTCGCAGGAGGGGGATGAGGATGTGTATTTGCGTTATCGCCAGTTGCGGATGAATTATTATGCCGTGCTGGCATTGAAGGCGAGGGTGTACCTGTACGCGGGAGAAGAGGCGAAAGCTTTGGCCGTGGCTCGTGAATTACTGACCGATTCGAAAGTGGATGAATATTTCCCGGCTGTTGATCCCAATAAACTTCTGGCGAATCAGGATAACCCGGATCGGGTGTTCTCGACAGAAGTGTTGGCCGGAATCTATGTGAAAGATCGGGCCGATATTCATACTACTTATTTCAGTTCAGAACAGGCGGGAACGAATTACCTGCACCCCCGGAAGAATTACGTGAATGCGAACCTTTTCGCGGAAGAAACGCAGGATTATCGTTTTCAATCGTGCTGGCGTACAGCTTCTAACGAGAACGAAGGAGGATATGACTTTATCAAATACGAGGAGATTGCTAAACCTACTCAAGCGGGAGAGACCGAGTATTTTTATGCCGTTTTCATGTCGTTGATCCGGTTGAGCGAGGTGTATTATATCGCGGCCGAGTGTGAACCCGTGCTGGCAGATAAATACGAGTGGTTGAATAAAATGCGGGAGCGCCGAGGTTTGAGTGCTTTAACTGTGGTTTCGGATGAAGATTTCATGAAGCGTTTGCGTACGGAATATTTGCGGGAGTTCATGGGCGAAGGACAGATATTCTTCATGTACAAACGGTTGTATGCCCATCTCCTCAGTGATGAAAACGGGAATGATGCAAATGCTTATGAAGCCCGGGAAGAGCGTTACGTGTTACCGTTACCTTCCGGGGAAATCGCTAATCGTTAAATAGTAAGGTTATGAAATGGAAAATGATATTGTTTGTTTTAAGCTTGAATATTGCTTTTAGTGCTTGTGAAAAGAAAGATATTTCGGTGTTCTCCACGGATGATACCGGGATTTATTTTCAAATGATAAAAGGGTATTACGGGACGAACACGGAAGTGTATATCGATTCACTGGACTTTTCTTTCGCTTCGGTTCAAGCTTCTATAAAAGACGTGATTCTTAACGCCACGGTTCGGACGATGGGGAAGGTGGCCGATCATGACCGTCCTTTCAAGGTGGTTGTGGATAAAGAGGGGGCGACTGCCATTGAAGGGGTGCATTACGAGATTGACGTGGACACGGTGGTGATTCCCGCCGGGAAAAGTACGGCGTATGTCAACGTGCGTTTCTTCCGGACAGATGATTTAATGGAAAAATCAGTCCGTCTGGCTCTTCGTTTGGAAGATAACGAGTATTTTAAGTGTTATTTCCCGGAATATAAGAACATGAATACCTACACGACCACGGGCGTGCAGATTCACGGGGATTCATTCTCTTTCACGTTGAGCGAAATGTACACGATCCCGTGGTATTGGAGGGTGATTATTGAAACCGATTATTTCGGGGAGTGGACGCCTAAAAAGTTCGTGGTTATTAATATGGTTTGTGGTTTCACGATGGACGATTGGAATAGTGCAGGGGGTACCGGGGCTAAAATAATATACGGGCGTTGTGGTTTTTTCGCAACGATGATTCAAAAGTATTTACAGGAACAGGCGGATGCCGGAACTCCGGTACTGGACTCGGATGGAAAATATATGCAGCTTCACCCAGATTACGCGGTGGATTATTCCCGGTATGAATAATATTAAAAAGTGATGTTATGAAAATAAATCGTATTATACTGTTTTTGTTTGGTGTTTCTCTTTGCGGCTGTTTTGACGATAAGGGAAACTATGATTACCGTGATATGGCGGATATAACGATAGAGAATATTCCGGAAGTAATCGAAGTGTTAGGAAATTCCGATCGTATTATTGTGACCCCGAAAGTGATCTCTTCTTTGGATGGAGAGGTGAAGGAGGATAATGGCAATTTCGAGTTCTCGTACAAGATCGAGAAGAAATCCGGGGGAACGATGGTTGCCGGGCAGAAGTGGGTGGATTTGAATCCTTCGAAAACCTTGAATTTGGACACGTTGGCCGCTTTCGCAGCCGACACGTATGTCGGGTGGTTTGCCGTGACTGACAAGCGTTCGGGGGTGCAGACGTCAACTACTTTTGATATTAAAGTGTCTTCCCCGACTTAGGAGGGATGGATGGTGTTGTGTAACGAGGGCGAAAAGGAACGGGTACGCATGGATATGATTTCTGTGATCTCTGCGGAACGGGTTATTCCGGCATATGATGTGTTGGCACCCTTGGGATTTCCGGAGGTGAAACACGCGAGAGGGATCGGTTTCTATCCGAACCGCTTGGCGAATCCGGATGACGTGATCTACGTGATGTCGGAAGAGGGAACGTACAAATTGAATAAGGAAACGTTTAAGACGGATGAATCTTGGAATATGAATAACGTGGATTTCATTATTCCCCCGACCGATGAGCATGTCGTGTATTATAACACGGTGAATAGTAGTAATGCCTCGGCTGCATTGGCCTGTCTTTGCGTAACGGATGCCGGGAATGCCTACGCGCAGGTGTTGAATACTCCCGGTGCGGCTTTCGAAAAACCGATAAATACTTCCGCCCGGGGAGAAGCACCGACTTACCGGGTTGCCCCGTATATCGGGGTGAGCATGGCTCGTCCCGGAAATGGGAAGGCGGCTATTTTTTATGACGTGGATAACCAGCGTTTTATGGGATGGAAACAGGGATATGTTGACTTTTTGATGCAGGTGTTGAATCCTATCCGGGATAAAGAGGGGGCTTTGTTTACATTTAAAACGGGAATGGATTTGGTGTACATGGAGAGTACCCGTTATTCCAACGGATTGGTATACGCGATCTTACAGGATGCTGCGGGGAAACGTTGTATTTATGGCATTAATATGTCGGGTAATGGGTATGTTCCGGAATCGAAGTACGAGGATTTGAATGCTCCCGATTTTGATAAGGCGACGCTCTTTGCATTCCATTCTCAATTCCCTTATATGTTCTATGCCGTGGGGAACAAGGTGTATTTGCATAACTTGGGGACAAACACGACTTACCCGGTGAATAATATTGCTTTAGGGGAAAACGAGACGGTTACGATGTTGAAATTTAACCTGTACAGGCAATGTTCATTGAAAGATCTGAACAACCAGTCGGAGGAATTTATGGCCCGGCAGTATGAACTGATGGTAGGCTCTTATAATGCTGCGACACCGGATAACAATGGTGGTAGATTGGGATTTTACCCGGTGGATGGGGTGAATAACAGCGTGACGAAAAGGATCGAGTATAGCGGTTTTGCGAAGATTCGGGATGTGGTGTATCGTGAACGACGGTAAGTAGTAGTAAATCAAAATGTAGCAATAAGTCCGGGATTATCCCGGACTTATTTTTTATCGTGACTTATTTGTCCTACATTTGCACCCGCTAATTGCATTTGGTATGCAATATATTGTAAAACAGATCACGGGGAGCCGTGATTCTTAAAGTGCGAGAACGATAAATGAAAGAGTTGGATTTGACACAAGGCCGGGTGCCAAAGGTATTACTTCAGTTTGCCGTCCCGTTTTTAATTGCGAATGTTCTTCAAGCGTTATATGGTGGTGCGGATTTATTTGTTGTGGGACAATATGACGATGCGGCCAGTGTTGCCGCAGTTGCTATCGGTAGTCAGGTGATGCAGACCATCACGGGAATCATTCTTGGGCTCACGACGGGGACGACGGTGTTAATCGCTATTGCCACGGGAGCGAGGGATGATCGGCAGGTAGCTTCGACAATCGGTTCATCTATTTGGTTATTTGCCTTGTTGGGTATATCGCTTACATTGGTTATGACTCTGTGTCATGGAGCGATAGCCTCGCTAATGCATACACCCGTGGAGGCGATGCGTGACACGAAACATTACATTTTAATCTGTTCCATTGGAATTCCTTTCATCATGGGGTATAACGTCATTTGTGGTATTCTCCGCGGACTGGGCGATTCCAAAACACCTCTCTATTTCGTGGGATTAGCCTGCGTGATTAATATCGTGCTTGATTTCATCTTGGTCGGATATTGCGGTATGCGGGCGGCGGGGGCTGCCATAGCGACCATCTCGTCACAGGGAATCAGTTTCGCCACGGCGTTATGGTTTCTCTACCGGAAAGGCTTTCGTTTCGAGTTCTCGAGACATGATATTCGCTTGGATCGTATTCTTTCGAAAAAGATCGTGACCTTGGGGGCTCCCATTGCTTTGCAAGATGCTTTGATTAATGTCTCCTTTCTCTTGATCACTGTAATCGTGAACCAGATGGGGGTGATTGCGTCGGCCTCCTTGGGTGTCGTGGAGAAAATCATTGTATTTGCCATGTTACCCCCGATGGCCATATCCTCGGCGGTAGCCACGATGACGGCACAGAATTACGGGGCGAAATTAATCTCTCGTATGAATCGTTGTCTTTATTCGGGTATCGGGATGGCATTGGTCTTCGGGCTATCGGTTTGCATTTACTCGCAATTCCTGCCGGAAACCTTGACGGGAATATTCACGAACGATCCGGCGGTTGTTGCCGTGGCGGCGGAATATTTGCGTGGTTATAGTATCGACTGTGTATTGGTGAGTTTCGTGTTCTGTATCAACTCCTACTTTAGCGGACAGGGAAACTCCGTGTTCCCGATGATTCACAGCATGATCGCCACCTTTTTGGTGCGAATACCCCTTTCGTATCTATTCAGTCTGATCGACCCGTCTTCCTTGTTTATCATGGGATTTGCCCCACCCATTTCGACTTTCGTATCCTTGCTGATTTGCATTTGGTATATGCGATACACCCGAAACAAAAATCGAATGGCGGTAAACGTGGCGACTTCGTGTTAATCAATTGGAAGATGAATATGGCCTTATGTATAATAATTAAAATATGAATTGATGATGAGAGTAATATCCGTACGGGAAAACCCGGAATATAAAGAGGTCGCCATAAAATATTTCCCCAGTAAGTGGACGGAAGTAGCTCCAGAAATATACGAGGATTGTATCACTCATGCCGTGGGGAGTGAGGATGTTTTACCACAATGGTATCTGTTGGAAAAAGAGGGGGTTATCATGGGATGTGCCGGCTTGATCACGAATGATTTTATCAGCCGGATGGATTTATACCCTTGGCTTTGTGCCTTGTATATCGAGGAGGCGTATCGGGGAAATGCTTATGCCGTGTTGTTGATTGAAAAAGCGAAAGAAGATACCCGTAGGGCGGGATTTAGCCGTATGTACCTTTCAACAGAACACGTGGGGTATTACGAGAAATACGGGTTCCGCTATATCGGACAGGGGTACCATCCGTGGGGCGAGAACTCCCGGATTTACGAGATCGAAGTTTGAACTTCTATTTAAAATGTCACACTAATGAATGATACGAACGAAACGGGTCGACTAATTGAAAAATATCTTCCGGTGGATTACCATGATACATTTTCGGTACAAACCGACGTGAACGGGTTATCTCCGGCGGAGATCATTACAAGAATATTCTCGTATAATCCCGCATGGCTCCGGGCTTTATACAAATTCCGGGCCTTTCTCGTGAAACCTTTCGGGATCGAAACGAAAACTCCACGGGTAAAGAACTTGATCGTGGAGGAAAATGAACGGGAGGCGATCATGCGTAAGGATGATAGTCATTTACTTTTTTACGTTTCGGTATTTATTTGCCCGGAAGAAGGAGGCAGGCAGACCACGGAAATCTCCACGTGGGTGAAATATCACAACCGGATAGGGAGAGTCTATTTTTTCTTTATCAAACCGTTTCATCGGGTGATTGTCCCACGGGTCTCGAAACGGGTATTAATAAAAGAGTGATGTTCCTCTATTTTGGATCTCTTTACAAAATGTGTTAATGATAAATAATATGGTAGATATTAGAATTAAATCTTTGAAAAATACGAGTTTTGATGAGTTATTCGAGGCGTTCCGGCAGGCTTTTGCCGAGTATGAAGTACAGTTGGATCGTGCGGAGTTACAGGCCATGCTGAAACGACGAGGTTTTGATCCGGAACTTTCTTTTGCCGCATTTGATGGGGATAAGATCGTTTCGTTTACTTGTAATGGGATCGGGGATTTCAACGGGACTCGGATGGCATACGACACGGGAACCGGAACATTGAAAGATTACCGGGGAACCGGGTTGGCAACACGGGTGTTTGAGTCCTCCATTCCTTATTTGAAGGAGGCCGGAATTAAAGAATACTTGTTGGAAGTGTTGCAACATAACACGGGAGCGGTTTCCGTTTATCGGAAGATTGGTTTCCGGGTGACGCGGGAGTTTTATTATTTTAGGGCGGAGAACAGACAGGTCCGGAACGAGGTACACGTTGATATTCCTTACACGTTACAGGCTATTCGGATCGAAGATCACGTTTCGATCTCTGATTTCTGGGATTTCAAGCCGTCTTGGCAGAATAGTTTGGAGGCGATAGGCAGGGCGGCTGATACTTTCGTTTGCTTGGGTGTTTTCACGGAAGACAGGTTGGTTGGGTACGGGGTTTTCGAACCCGTGTCCGGGGATGTTACCCAGATTGCTGTTGACAGATCGTTCCGTCGTAAGGGCATAGGTTCCTTGCTGTTTCAAAAGATGCTCGAAATGAATAAATTAAATTCCGTAAAGATATTGAACACCGATGTTACTTGCGATTCGATGACCGCATTCCTGCGCTCGAAAAATATTGAACCGACGGGAAAACAATTCGAGATGATAAGGCAGTTGTAGGTGCGGTTACTGTATCGCGGTTCGACAATTCGTGTGGCCCTTTTTTAGTAAAGAGCCCGGTAGGTGAACCCTTTTTTATAGGATTTAACGGGTTTTTCCTAGGGTAAATCATGGAAATTGCTAGGTCGTTGGGCGCCTCTTAAAAGGCTGTTAGGCGCTGTCGCCCGATTGTCGCCCGATCATCACCCGATTATCGCCGCCATTTTAACAAGATATAAGCAAAGATAACATTTGCCGAGAAAAAGTGTGGAGAGACAACAGGGAGGCAGCCTGCAGGCAAGAATAAATCAACGGTTACTCGTAATCCCGAGACAAGGGTAAATGTTGTTTATGTCTTTCCATTTTTGATGTATCGTTAAGGAATGAGATCAAAATCTTGGTTGACATTCTGGTTGACAAATTGGTTTAACCGTAGTTTAAACATTGGGCTGAAAATGGCATTTTTGAGGGTAAAAGAAAAGAGAGTCACTTTCGTAACTCTCTCATTTTCAGTGGTGCCACCAGGAATCGAACCGGGGACACAAGGATTTTCAGTCCTTTGCTCTACCAACTGAGCTATGGCACCATCGTTATTGTTTAACGGGTGCAAAAGTAGGGAAAATTTTTGAAATCGCAAGCGTTTAGGGAGAAAAAGTGGAGGAAAATGTAAAAAAAATGATGAATATGGAATCGAGTTGAGGAAAACAGGCTGTGATTCTGTATCCATGATAAGGGAATAAATCTGATGTAAAATAAAGAAAAAATGCGTGATTAATTTTTGATTATTAAGAAATTACTTATATTTGTCGCATTAGAAGATAAATAGTTGTTTATCGTTGAAACCAAAGATATACCTCTACGTACCCTTCTATATGTATTATTAATTTTAATTATTTTTATTGTGAATATTTTTGTTGCAAAGTTAAGTTCCACGACCACAAGTGAGGACTTACAGGCTCTTTTCTCAGAGCATGGTTCTGTTTCTTCAGCCAAAGTTATTATGGACAAAGAAACTGGTAACTCTAAATGTTTTGGTTTTGTTGAGATGGAAGATGAAACGGAAGGTTTCAACGCGATCAATGCCTTAAACGAAACTGAATTCCAAGGAAGAAAAATCGTTGTGAAAAAGGCTAGACCCAGAGAAGAAGGTGGCGACGACAGAGGTCAAAGATTCCCAAGAGAAAGAAGATTTAATTCGAATCGTTAAGAATGAGAAAACAGAGAGTTTGAAAAAGCTCTCTGTTTTTTTTGTATCATTTCCGGTACTTCGCTTTCAAATAAGCGTATAACACTTGGTGCATTAATTGTGCTTCCGTCAGTTCTTCGTCTGTGAGGTTGGGAGCGAGTTCTATGCCGTTGCAGACATCTGTCAATTGTTCATCCCGGTCAATACGGTCATCGAAATTCTGTTCTATCAAGAATATATCGAACAATTGCATCCGTTCGATGGATTCCAAGGCCAGATTTCGGGCTTCCAACAGGTTGTTCTCCCGGTATCTTTTCAAGAAGACTTCGATTAGGCTATCCGTGAAATAGTCCGCGAAATAGTGCATCAGGATGATACGCTTTTTGAGGCACTCGTAGATGTGTGCCGGGGCTGACGAGATACACTCGCTGATGCCCAGATAAGCAAGTTCTGCCAGCTCGATGCTTTCCTCTTCTTCTTCATCCAGTTCGAGTAGGAGAATCTTGTACAACAAATCGGCGTATTCCTCTTGACGGGTGATGTTCCGGCTTTCATGGTAATAATGAAAACGATCGGGGATGACTTTCTTCAATAACAGACGGAGGGCCTTCCGGTCCCCGCTGGCACTGTGTAATAAAGATTCGTCAAGAATGTTTTCCAGTTTGTTCATGGTGGTCTGTTATTTTTCTTCGGACGGGTTAAAGTTTACCCAGCCTTGGGCTTTCAGCTCGAATGAATTACCGTCCTTCGTGATTAAATTATAACCTTCGCTTTTGGCACAAGTATGTCCGATGATACTGATCTCTTCCATGGTAATCAGTTTATCGTAGGCATCCAGTGGTGCGGTGAACAAGAGTTCATAATCCTCTCCCCCGGAAAGAGCGCATACCGTGGCGTTCATGTTAAGCTCCTCGGCCATTTTGAACGTCTGGTAATCAATTGGAATCTTTTCCTCGTAGATGTTGCAACCTAGGCCGGAATCATGACAGATGTGCAATACCTCGGATGAAAGACCGTCGGAAACGTCCATCATGGCAGTCGGCTTAATGCCTTTTTCCTTGAGTAATTGGATAATATCCATTCTGGCTTCCGGTTTTAGCTGGCGTTCGAGGATATATTCATACCCCGAAAAGTCCGGTTGGGCATTGGGATTTTCCTTGAACACGACTTTTTCTCTTTCCAACAACTGCAGTCCCATGTAAGCGGCACCCAAATTCCCACTGACACAAATCAGGTCATTTTCCCGTGCGGTATTGCGATAAACAATATCTTCCTCGTTAGCCTCTCCGATCACCGTGATACTGATACACATTCCCGTTTGGGAAGAGGTCGTGTCACCCCCCACGAGATCAATCCCGTAGTGGTCGCAGGCAAGATAAATTCCCTCGTACAATTCATCGACCGCTTCCAAGGAGAAACGATTGGAAACAGCAAGGGAAACCGTGATCTGCCGGGGAGTTCCGTTCATGGCGTATATGTCGCTGGCGTTTGTCGCTACAGCCTTGTACCCTAGATGTTTCAACGGGGCATAGGCCAGATCGAAATGTACTCCTTCGATCAGCATATCCGTGCTGACCAGCACTTTTTTGTCCTTGTAATCGAGTACGGCCGCATCGTCGCCGACTCCTTTCAATGAAGATTCGTTTTTTAATTTTATATCTTGTGTCAGGTGGCGGATCAAGCCGAATTCCCCTAACGTGGATAGTTTCGTCAATGGTTTGTTTTCACTCATGTTTCAGTTCTTATATATCGAAAACAAAAATACGCTAAATTGATGAATCGAGCAAATGATAATGTGGCTACGCCACGTTACAGGTTACAAGTTTGCAGGTTACAAGTTTATGATGAGGTATTTCGCAAGAGAGAATGAATCATAGCGGGGATTTATCACGTAATAGATATTATCTACCTGATAGATGATTGATAGGTAATATTTTTTTGTACTTTTGCACAGATTGATAAATTGGAGATAATAGGGTATAAAAGTTATGGCTAAAGAACAAGACGATATATTGAATGAAGTAACTGAGGGCGAGTATAAATACGGTTTTGTTTCTGACGTGGAAACCGAGATGATCGGGAAGGGATTGAATGAATCGGTGATCCGCTTGATTTCACAAAAGAAGGAAGAGCCGGAATGGCTCTTGGAATTCCGTTTGAAGGCTTACCGTCATTGGCTTACGATGAAAATGCCCACGTGGGCGAAGTTGGAGATTCCTCCGATTGATTATCAGGACATCGTGTACTACGCGGCCCCGAAACAGGAGGTAAAGAAATCGTGGGATGAGGTCGATCCCGAGTTGAAAGCGACGTTTGACAAATTGGGTATTCCTTTGGATGAACAAAAAGCGTTATCCGGGGTGGCTGTGGATGCTGTGATGGATAGCGTGTCCGTGAAGACCACGTTCAAGGAGACTCTGGCAGAGCGGGGAGTGATCTTTTGCTCGTTCTCCGAGGCCGTGAAGAATCACCCGGATTTAGTGAAACGTTATCTGGGTTCGGTTGTCCCCTATGCTGACAATTTCTTTGCCGCGTTAAATTCGGCCGTGTTTAGTGACGGATCGTTTGTTTACATCCCGAAAGGGGTTCGTTGCCCGATGGAGTTGTCCACTTATTTCAGGATCAACGCGGCAAACACGGGACAGTTTGAACGTACTTTGATCGTGGCAGAAGAGGAGAGTTTCGTGAGCTATTTGGAAGGATGTACCGCACCGCAACGGGACGAGAATCAGTTACATGCTGCCATCGTGGAGATCGTGGTGGAGAAGAATGCAGAAGTGAAATACAGTACCGTGCAAAACTGGTACCCGGGAGATAAGAACGGGAAAGGTGGTATCTATAATTTCGTGACGAAACGGGGTATCTGTAAAGGGGAGAATGCCAAACTGATCTGGGCACAGGTGGAGACCGGATCAGCGGTTACCTGGAAATACCCGAGTACGATATTGAAAGGAGACGGATCTGTCAGCGAGTTTTACTCCGTGGCCGTGACTAACAATTACCAACAGGCAGACACGGGAACCAAGATGATCCATATTGGAAATAACACCCGTAGCCGGATTGTATCGAAAGGTATTTCAGCGGGATATAGTTCCAACTCTTACCGAGGACGGGTGAAGGTGGTGAAAAACTGTAAGAATGCCCGGAATTTTTCACAATGCGATTCTTTGTTATTGGGAGATAAATGCGGGGCTCACACGTTCCCTTATTTGGAAGTGGCGAATCCCACGGCACAGGTGGAACACGAGGCTACAACTTCCAAGATCGGGGAAGACCAGATATTCTATTGTAACCAGCGAGGAATTTCAACAGAAGATGCCATTGGTTTGATCATCAAAGGATATGCCGGAGACGTGATCAATAAAATGCCGATGGAATTTGCTGTCGAGGCACAAAAGCTGTTGCAAATTAGTTTGGCGGGAAGCGTGGGATAGAAAGCTAAAAGTTAAAAGTTTATAGATTTACGATTTATGAATTACGATTTATGATTTTGGAATGGAGGCAGTTCGAGGGATTGGAATCTGAAATCTAAAATTTAAAATCTAAAATAAAATGGGTTTACTAAAGATAAAAAACTTACATGCCGCGATAGACGGGAAAGAAATATTGAAAGGGATTGATTTGGAGGTGAATGCCGGGGAGGTTCACGCGATTATGGGACCGAACGGGGCTGGGAAGAGTACTTTGTCGGCCGTGCTTACGGGACGGGAGTGTTTTGAGGTGACGGAAGGGGAAGTTTGGTTTAACGGGAAGAACCTGTTGGAACTTCCGGCTGAAGATCGGGCAAGGGAAGGAATATTCCTAAGTTTCCAGTATCCGGTAGAGATTCCGGGTGTAAGTACCGTTAATTTCTTGAAGACCGCGGTAAACGAGCAACGTAAGTATAAGGGATTGCCTCCTTACCCGGCAAGCGAGTTTCTGAAAATGATCCGGGAGAAAATGGAGATGGTGAACATTGACAGTCGTTTGTTGAACCGTTCTCTGAATGAAGGTTTTTCCGGCGGGGAGAAGAAAAAGAACGAAATATTCCAGATGGCGGTGTTGGAACCGAAATTGGCTATTCTGGACGAAACGGATTCCGGTTTGGACATTGACGCATTACGTATTGTTGCTAGCGGGGTGAACAAGTTGAAACGACCGGATAACTCTACTATCGTGATCACTCACTACCAGCGTTTGTTGGATTACATCGTGCCGGATGTCGTACACGTGTTGTATGACGGCCGTATCGTGAAGACGGCTGGAAAAGAGTTGGTCTTGGAGTTAGAGAAGTATGGTTATGATTGGATTAAACAGGAAGTTGAGTCCGGTAAGTAATGGAAGATGGAAAGATTAGAAAAGATAAATAATGATTTCGCGACTCTGTTTCGGGAGGGACAACGGTTACTGCAGGAAGGATGCGGTGACGTGATGAACCGACACCGGGAGGAGGCGTTTCAACGTTTCGAGGCCTTGGGAGGAATCCCCTATAAAACGGAGGACTATCTTTACGCGGATACCTTACTGGTGTTTGATCGGGATTATAGGGTGGTACTGAAATATATCAAGCAAGAGGTTGAAGTGGGCGAGATATTCAAGTGTCACGTGCCGAATTTGGACACCAATCTGATTTTGACGATCAACGGTTGGTTCGTGCAGGAGAATGTTGTACCGGAAATTCCCGAAGGCGTGGTGATTTGCAGTATGGCAGAGGCCAGCGTGAAGTATAAAGAGTTATTTGAAAGACATTATAATCAGTACACGAAACCGGCAGATGCGGATGGATTAGTGGCACTGAACACGGCATTTGCCCAAGACGGGGTATTCGTGTATGTTCCGGATCGGGTGGTGATGGAGCGTCCGTTGCAGATTGTGAACCTGATGCGGGCGAATGCGGACTTGATGTCGTTCCAGAGGAACATGGTTATCTTGGGACGTGATGCTAAGGCGACTATTTTGGTTTGCGACCACACGCTTTCCGACAATAGCTTTTTATCGAATAATACCACGGAAGTGGTTGTCGGGGAGAATGCGGCTTTTGAATACTACCATGTTCAGAATCAACATATCGAGGCTTCCCAGATAAACAGCGTGTTCGTTTCCCAGAAACGCAATTCCCGGTATGATGCAAACGTGATTACCCTATATGGCGGGTTCATTCGTAACAATCTTTTTGCCGCTTTGACGGAAGAAGGATGCGAGAGTAATCTTTACGGGATGTATTTGTCGGATAAAAAACAACAGGTGGACAACTTCACCTTTATCGACCATATTGCACCTCATTGTACAAGTAATCAACATTTCAAAGGCGTGTTGGACGATGCGGCACTGGCTAATTTTGCCGGACGGATTGTCGTGCGTCCCGATGCCCAAAAAACAGAGGCCTATCAAGCAAACAATAACTTGTTGTTGACGGATACAGCTCAAGTGAACACGAAACCCCAGTTGGTGATTGATGCCGACGACGTGAAGTGTAGTCACGGGGCCACGGTCGGACAGATCGACGAGGAGGCCATGTTCTATCTTCGTTCCCGTGGGATCGGGGAGGCCGAGGCTCGAATGATGATGATGTTCGGTTTTGCACATGAGATTGTTGGACGGGTGAAACTTGAACCGCTCCGGGAAGAGATCGATAGTTTGGTGGATAAACGATTAAGAGGAGAATTAACCAAGTGTCACAATTGCGTGATGCATTGTAAGAAATAAATTATGTTTGACGTCAATCGGATTAGAAAGGATTTCCCGATACTGGAGGAAAAGATTTATGGCAAACCGTTGGTTTACCTTGATAACGGGGCTACAACCCAGCGACCTTTGCGGGTGGTGGAAAAGATGACGGAATATTATTTACGTTACAATTCCAACGTGCATCGGGGAGTGCATTATCTGAGTAATAAATGTACGGATGCCAATGAACAAGCCCGGGAAACCGTGAGAGAGTTCATCAACGCAGAGTCCACGGACGAGGTGATATTTACCCGGGGAACGACCGAGAGTATCAATCTCGTGGCTTACACTTTCGGGGAGGCTTTTATCCGGGAAGGTGACGAGATCATCGTGACGGAAATGGAACACCATGCCAATATTGTTCCTTGGCAAATGCTATGTGAACGCAAGAAGGCCGTGTTGAAAGTGGTTCCTTTTAGAGATAAGGGTGAGCTGGATATGGAGGTGTTCCGGGGGCTTTTGAATGAGCAGGTAAGATTGGTATGTGTGGCTTATGTTTCTAACGTGTTGGGTACGGTGAATCCCGTGAAGGAGATGATTGATGCGGCACACGCTTTAGGAGCATACGCTTTGGTTGACGGGGCTCAGGCTATCCAACATATCCCGGTTGACGTGCGAGCATTGGATTGTGACTTTTTCGCTTTTTCAGGGCATAAGGTGTACGGGCCCACGGGAGTTGGTGCCCTGTATGGAAAGCGTAGCCTGTTGGAACAGATGCCACCTTGGCAGGGCGGGGGAGAAATGATCAAGGAAGTTCGTTTCGAGAAAACGACTTACAACGAATTGCCTTTTAAATTCGAGGCAGGAACTCCGGATTTTATCGGGGTTGTCGGTTTAGGTGAGGCCTTGGAGTACGTGAAAAGTATCGGTTTGCAAGAGATTGCCGAATATGAACATGGTCTGATGGATTATGCCATGAAACAGGTTCGGGAGGTTCCGGGCATTATTTTATACGGGGATGCCGCGAATAAGTCTTCCGTGATCTCGTTCGGAATCGAGGGCATACATCCTTTTGATCTGGGCACTTTGCTGGATAAGATGGGGATTGCCATACGTACGGGACAATTGTGTGCGGAACCCGTGATGCAACATTACGGGGTACAGGGAATGGCTCGCGCCTCCATAGCCATGTATAACACCCGGGAAGAAATTGATGTTTTCTGTGAAGGGTTAAGAAAGATAGAAAAGATTTTCAAATTATAAGAGCAATGACGATAGAAGAGATTCAGAATCAAATCGTGGACGAGTTTTCCATGTATGATGATTGGATGGATAAATATGCTTATCTGATAGAAATAGGTAATGGCTTGAATGCGATGGACGAAACGCACAAGACGGAGGATAATCTGATTAAAGGATGTCAGTCCAGGGTGTGGTTTCATGCCGAATTGCGAGATGGTAAGTTGTATTTTGAAGCGGATAGTGATGCCATTATCACGAAAGGTATTGCCGGATTATTGATCCGGGTATTCTCCGGTCAGACGCCTCACGACATCGTGAATGCTAATCTGGATTTTATCGACAAGATCGGTTTAACTCAACATCTGTCACCGACACGTTCTAACGGGTTGTTGTCGATGGTGAAACAAATAAAGTATTATGCCTTGGCATACGAGGGAAAATAACGAGAGATATGGGAAAAAGTTTAATGGAAGATTTAGTGATCGAGAAATTGTCTACCGTTTATGATCCGGAAGTTCCGGTGAATATATGGGAGTTGGGACTCGTTTATAATATTGAATTCCCGAAACAAAACGAGGTGATTGTTACCATGACCCTTACTGCTCCGGGATGTCCGATTGCCGACCAGATTGTGCAGGAGGTGCATGATGTCGTGTTGACGATTGACGGGATTGATGAAGTCACGGTAAACCTCACCTTCGAACCGATGTGGACTCCGGAGAGAATGAGCGAAACGGCCCGCTTGGAATTGGGTTTTGATATTTAAGTTCATAAATGGAGTCATTATTAGAAAAAGCCAGAGAGTGCGAATTTGATGCCTGTGGTGTTGTTCCGGTGGATGTTTTATTCCGGGAGAGGGAGCGGTTGGAACGATGGATCGGACGGGGATTTCATGCGGGAATGAATTACATGGCAAATAATATAGAAAAGCGGGAGAATCCCGCTTTACTTGTTGAAGGGGCCCGCTCGGTGATCGTGACTCTGACTAATTATTATACTCCGAAACTCCAGTCGGAAGGTATTCCGGTAGTTGCCCGCTATGCATACGGGAAAGATTATCACCGGGTGGTGAAAGATCGGTTATTTAAATTGCATACTTGTTTAGAAGAAGTGACTGGACGAAAAATTACGGGTCGGGCATTCGTGGATTCCGCTCCCGTGTTTGAACACGAGTGGGCCCGACGGGCCGGGTTGGGATGGATTGGCCTGAACTCGTTGTTGATTCATCCTCGTTTGGGGTCCTATTGCTTTATTGGTGTTATTATATCGGATTTTGAACCTTCTAGGTATTCCTTACCCGAAGAGCGGAATTTTTGTGGTCAGTGTAACCGGTGTGTGGAGGCTTGTCCCACGGGAGCCCTTTCCTCGCATGAAGTGAATGCCAACCTTTGTATTTCTTATAACACGATCGAGAGAAAAGATGATATCCCGTCAGAAATAAAGAAAAAGATGGGAGATCGCTTTTTCGGGTGTGATGCCTGTCAGGAGGTCTGTCCGTGGAATCGGAAAGCTGTATTGCATCATGTAGAGGAATTTTCCCCGAATGAATGGTTGATGCGGATGAGCCGGGAAGAGTGGTTGGCACTTGATGAGGAGGCATTTCAAGTCCGCTTTAAGGAATCCCCGCTCCAAAGGCCCGGTTTGGAACGGATAAAACACAACTTGTAATTTCGGATCATTCATACATTGTTTTTTTCTTGCTAAAATTCCCCTTGATTTTAGATTCACCGGATAAAAATTCTATTTTTGTATCAAAATGGATTCAATCTGTTATGATGAGACAGCGGTCGGTGAAAGATCAAGAAATTTGTGATTTGTTAAATGCTCGTGATCAACGAGGGATGGAGCTTTTATTTGAAGCTTATTATAAATCTCTGGTTTCATGGGCTAATACTTTTTTGAATGATCTCGGGGTAGCAGAGGACGTTGTGCAGGAATTTTTTATTGCTCTGTGGAATCAAGAGATTCATCGAGAATTAAAGCCGGAAACACTTTCTTCTTTTTTGCGGGTGTTGGTTCGAAATCGTTGCTATAATCGCTTGACGAAACGTGATATATTCACGTGTTTTGTGCGTGTGGAACGTGTCGATTGTATGTTTGAGGAATATGATGATTCGAAGGACCAGTTGATCGCTAAAGTGATGGATGAAGTTGCTCTTCTTCCGAATCGTAGTCGGGAAATTTTGAATGGCGTTTTTGTTGAGGGAATGAAATATCAAGAAGTGGCAGATCGTTACAATATTTCGGTTTCTACGGTAAAAACTTTGTTAGGAACATCTATACGGAAACTACGAGAGCGAATGGGGCGTGAAGGATTTCTTGATTTTTTGCTCGTTTATTGCCGGTATTGTTAAAAAATAATGTTTTTGGGATAATTGATGATTTTTTTTCAAAAATCACTAGACTTTTTCATCCTCTTTTTTGTACATAAGATGAAAAAGGATCAAATCTATGGAAAAAACGAAATTGGATCACGAAACAGAGGATTGGTTAATTGCTTTTCTGAGTGGTGAATTAGACGAGCGGGAAGAGAAGGATGTGCGTGTATGGTTGGAGGCGAGTCAAGAGAATCGTAATGCTTACGAGTCTTTGATGAAGGATTATTTACGAATCCGGTGGGTACAAGAAAATGTACATATACGGGAAAAACAGGCAAAAAAGATAATATTTTCTTCTTTGAAAAAGAAAAGGAATCTGACGCCTTATTACGGAGTGGCAGCTTCAATAGCGGTGTTATTGATTGTGACATTATTCTTTTTTATTCGAGAGGATAAACAGGTCGTTTCTGAAAAACTTGTTGTTTCGGAAATAAAGCCAATTCAATCAAGGGCATTGTTAGTTCTGTCCACGGGTGAACAAATTCAGTTAACGAAATCGGCACAAGAGATTCAGGAGCAAGACGGTTCCGTGTTGAAGATCGACAGTGTCATGGGAGTACAATATGATTCTTTATCTACAAAGAGAGCTGAAAAGCCGATCTACAACAAAATTGTCGTTCTGCGGGGAGGTGAATATTTTGTGACATTAAGTGAAGGTACGAAAGTGTGGTTGGATGCGGATTCAGAATTAGAGTATCCGGTATTTTTTTCTGGAGATTTCAGAGAGGTGAAATTGAAAGGAAATGCTTATTTCAGTGTCACGAAGAAAAATGATAAACCTTTTATCGTGCGTGTCGGGGAATTTTCTTTGAAAGTATACGGAACGGAGTTTAACGTGAATGCCTACGATTTACAAAATATTGAGACTGTCCTCGTGAACGGATCAATAGGGTTTAAGGCGAATGAAAGTACTCCGGAACGGATGATGGAACCCAACGAGTTAGCTGTTTCGGATTCCCGGACGGGGCTGAGTGAAATACATCAGGTGGATATATATCCTTATATTGCTTGGAAAAATCAAAACATAGTGTTTGTCAACGAGCGGTTAGAATCTATCATGGAAAAAATGGCTCGTTGGTATGATGTAACCGTGTTTTTTCAAGATGAAAGTCTGAAAGATTTACGGTTTGATTGTAACATGAGACGGTATACTGATATTAGGGATTTGTTTTTCTTTTTGGAGAAAACCTCAAATGCCCGGTTTGCTCTGAATGGACGAACAGTTGTCATAAGTAAAAAATAAGTGACGAAGAAATGAGCCTCTTCATCACTTACAGATAACTAATAGATAGGTTCAATTGAGCCTGAACCTATCCAGTATTAATTTTAGTTCAATCACAAATGTATGAAAAAAAAGAGAATCATGTGGCACATCTTGGATGAGTCGCATAAAAAAAATTGGATGATCATGAGGTTGTGTGTCATTTTTGTGTTTTTTTTGCAATTTACCGTATTTGCAAATAGTGTAGCACAAGATCAAGTGATTAGCTTGAACTTGAAAAACGTGAGTTTTTATCAGTTATTTGATGAAATTCATAGACAGACGGGGTTACGGTTTATTTATAACACGAACCAACTGGAGAAAATGGACAAGTTGGACATTCATGCGGAAAAGAAGAAAGTTAAAGATGTTTTACGTGATGCGTTGGCTGAAACCCCATTTACCTTTTTGTTTGATAAGGACGTGGTGATGTTGGTGCAAAAAGAGGAGAAAGAAAAGAAATCAATCCGGCTTAAGGGATTTGTGTATGACACGAAGAAGCAACCGATGCCGGGCGTGACGGTGAAGTTGATAGGGACTTCCGTGGGTACGGCAACTGATGCTAATGGGTGGTTTTCCGTGGTATTGCCGGTGAAAAAGGGGCAGTTGGAATTCTCTTTTATCGGTTTCCGTAGCCAAATTGTGTATTTTTTAGAAAAGACGGAAACCGATACTTTAAAGATAACGTTGCATGAGGATATACAAGCGATTGATGAAGTGGTGGTAACGGGTTACGGTGACGTGAGCCGGAAAAACTACACTGGAGCAGCGACAACAGTACGGGCAGCGGATATTTTAATGCCGGGAGTCTCCTCTATCGATCAGATGTTACAAGGTGTTGTTCCCGGAATGTTAGTATGGAACACAACAGGGCAAGTGGGGGCAACACCCAAGATTCGAGTTCGGGGAACTTCCACTTTGTTGGGGAGTCAAGAACCGGTATGGGTAGTGGATGGCGTAATCCAACGGGATATTCAACCTTTTAACTCGGAGGATAACACGAAATTTTCCACGGATGCTGATGATATTAAACAATTGGCGGGAAATGCCATTTCGTGGTTGAATCCCAATGACATTGAATCCATAACCGTGCTGAAAGATGCTTCTGCCACTGCTATTTACGGTTCCAAGGCGGCGAACGGGGTGATCGTGATTACCACGAAGAAAGCCACTGTGGGGAAGGTGCAGGTTAGTTACAGCGGAAATGTATCCATTGGCCAGCGTCCCCGTTACGGGTTGTATGACTTGATGAACTCGGCAGAGCACATGCAATTTCAACGGGAAATACATGAGGAACGCAAACAATACCCTTCTGGTTCTCTTGTGTTACCTATGGGGTATTATGGCTTACAGCAGAAATTATTGCGGAAAGAGGTCACGTTAGAAGAGATGAATAAAGAGTACGAGAAATTAGCTCGGATGAACACGGATTGGTTTGACATTCTATTCCGCAATTCATTTAATCATTCTCATTCGTTAGGGATCAGTGGCGGTTCGGAGAAAATTCAAAATCGTACATCCTTGGGATATACACAAGAAAAAGGAGAGGCAAGGGGAAACGATATGAGGAGTTTCACGATGTCTTCCAATACAACGGTGTCACTTTGGGAGCGCATGGTTCTTAATTTATCGCTCAATGGAAGTGTCCGGAATGTGGAAGGTTTTGCTTATGATGTGGATCCGTTTAATTACGCTTACAACACTTCTCGTGCGATTCCGGCTTACAACGAGGACGGTTCGTTGTTTTATCATGAGAAAATAGGTAGTACAAGTACAGCGATAGGTGGTAAAACGACTTATAACTATAATATTTTGAATGAATTGGCAAACACGGGAAGCGAAAATGAAACCCGGACATGGAGTGCCACGGTGGATTTGCAATGGGAGATTTTGCTAGGTTTGAGTTATCAGGGATTGTTCTCTTACTCTTCTGCTTCGGCGGACACGGAACAATATGCGGGGGAACGCTCTTTTTATATTTCCAGTTTTCGAGGGTACGAGTACGGGAGTGTATCCCCCAATGGAAATGAAACAAAATGCACCCGTTTGCCCATGGGGGGATTGCAAGAAAGCAGTTTGACGAACACCAAGGGTATCTCGGTACGTAATAGTCTAGTTTACAATCGATCGTTTAAAGAAAAACACCGGATAACGTTGCAATTGGGAATCGAGACAAATTCAACAAAGACAAAGGGAGCATCCAATAAACGCTACGGATATATGCCGGATCGCGGGGAATCTTTTGCCACTCCCCCAGCTACTTATTACTGGGACATGTCTATCGAGAGAGACAATAAAGACGTTGTTAGCGGGGAACACTCCATCGTGAATCGCATAGAGAATAGTTTGAGTGAATTTGCCACGGCGGTGTACACGTATGATAATCGTTACGTGTTGAACTTTAGTGCCCGCCTGGATGCTTCAAATCGTTTCGGGCAAGATAAAAACAAGCGGTTCCAACCCACTTGGTCGGCAGGTTTCAAATGGAATGTGGCAAGTGAGCCGTTTGTGGCTGCTTCTTGGTGGTTGAATAACTTGGATATTTATACCTCATACGGTTACCAGGGAAATGCGGTCTCTTCTGTCGGTCCGGAATTGATCACTACAGAGAAATACCTTGATCATTATGGAGCGTATGGGTTAGAGATTAAATCGTTGCCTTACCCTGATTTAGGTTGGGAGAAAACGAAAACTTGGAATTTGGGAATAGATGCCTCTTTTTTGAAAGGACGTTTGAATTTCACGTTCAATTATTTCAAAAAAATCAGTGATGTACTTTCTTCCCGCGGTATAGCTGTTGAGAACGGCATGACAAATGGCATCGTTTCCGGCTCCACGATGGAAAATAGTGGGTATGATTTCGTGATTAATGTGGTCCCAGTTCGGACGAAAGATTTCACGTGGCAACTTTCATTAAATACCTCCATCACGGAAAATAGCGTGGATAAGAATGAGCGTATCAATACCTTAGATGATTATTTGAATGGCTCTGCCGTGGTGGAAGGTCGTGCTTTTTCCACGTTCTACTCTTACGAATTTGACGGTTTGGACGAAGAGACGGGAATGCCCACGTTCAAACACATGGATATTGCTTTCGAGGATGCCGAAAGCCCGAAAGATTTCTTGGTGAAAAGCGGTAAGTTTATCCCGGATTTCTCGGGGGGATTGAATACGATGTTTAAGTACAAGAATTTTTCTCTTTATGCGTTGTTTGCCGTGCAATGGGGAGGACACAAGCGCTTACCGGATTTATATCCCTCTGGCGGCGTGGTTGCTGGCTCTGGACTCCCTCGTCCGGAACAAAATGTTTCACGGAAATTGATCGATCGTTGGAAATCTCCGGGAGAGCAGACCATTTACCCCTCTTTACCGAGTTCTACCCAAGATGAAATCATATATCTCCCTGAAACAAAAACATCCTCAGAGCAGGAAGAGAATAGATATGTCATGTATAATTTCTCTGATATTCGTGTGGCCAACACGGACTTTATACGTTGTCGTTCACTTTCTTTCAGTTATGATTTCACGGGGAAATCGTTGAGGAAAATGGGATTGGGTTATTTGCGATTATCAGCGAGCATGACGAACCCATTCATGTGGGTATCAGACAAAAAATGGGATGGATTAGACCCGGAAACGGGAGATTGGCCGGCTCGTCGAATAACGTCATTCTCATTGTCGGTAATGTTTTAGTTTTTACGTGTAAATAAAGAAAAAAATGAAACAGTTAGGATTAATGATATTAGGGATATTCTGTATCTTTCTATTGAACGGGTGTTCTGATTTTCTCGAAGAAAAGTCTCAAGATGAGGTGATCCCCAAAACAGTGGAGGACTATAACGAATTATTGTTGAATTATATGGGATACACGGATATTTGGAGTGTGCTTTACGTCTTGAGTGATGAAACAGGTATAGGGGAGAAGCTATTGCGGTCTGATACTGATAAAGATGATTATCGGGCTGTTGAAATTAAAGGTGTTTTTACCTGGCAGCCGGATATGTGGGAAACCGAATCAGTCGGAGTCAATTCCGCTTACGAGGACACGTATAAGTTAATTATGGGGGTAAATGCCGTGTTGGACGGGATCGACGAGGCTACTGGAGATCAAAAGACGAGAGATAGGATTAAAGCAGAAGCCTTGGGAATGAGAGGATTTTATTATTTCTTCTTGGTAAACTTGTATGGCGAGCCGTATAATTATAATAAAGACGCACTCGGTGTCCCGCTGAAATTGACGGCAGCTTTAGAGGAAAACGGTATTGCGCGTGCTACCGTGGGAGAAATATACGAACAGATCGTGAACGATTTGGAAGCTTCGTCTAAATTATTTAGTAATCTCCCGAAACAGCGTGGTGATTACCGGATAAATGGTACAACGGTAGATATTTTATTGTCCCGGGTATATCTTTTCATGGAGCGGTATGACGAGACCATCGCTGCTGCCGATAAGGCAATCCAGTCAGCCGAGGGGTTGACAGATTATACTGCCTTGCCCGGGGATACGGAATTTTTCATGCCGACTTACGATCATAGCGAGGTAGAGTGGGTGTATGGTGCTGTAAGTTTGGAATCTGGTATGCATGTATTTGCTCCGGCGAGGGAGTTGATGACTTATTTCGAGGGGAAAGAGGATCGACGGGAAATTTTTTGGTTTGAAAATAATACAAAAGACGAGGTGCAAATCAATAAGATCGCTTATAGTTATCAGTCCGTTCCGAACAACACGATTCGTGTTTCCGAGGCCTACTTGAACCGGGCGGAGGCTTACGTATTGTCGGGACAGGCGAATAAAAACACGCTTGCCTTGGCGGATTTGAACGAATTGCGTCGCCACCGTATTGTGGGTTACGAAGACGTTACCATCGCAGATGAAACGGAGTTATTGGCTGAGATCCGGGAGGAACGTTACGTGGAACTGTGTTACGAGGGACACCGTTGGTTTGATCTGCGTCGTTACGGGATGCCTTCTATTTCCCATGATTATAAGGCAAGATCAAGTCTTCCGTGGGTAACCTATACTTTGCGAGAAAAAGATCCGCTCTACACGTTGCCATTTCCAACAACCGTGTTCAAGAATAATATTCAGTTGAAACAAAACCCTTCTGCCCGGGAGCCGGAAAGAACGGGTGAAATTAAATCGAACTAAAATGCAGAAAATGATGGGGAAATATGTAGTATACTTGAGCATGTTGGGACTTTTAGTCTGCTTGGCTTGCTCAGAGGACAAGAAAATAGGAGAAGTGGAAACGTTGACCTTAGATTACGAATTACCGCAAGGAAAATCTCCGGCAGATGATCGTATCGTTGAGATTTACGAAAAATATGGATCGTATATCTTGTACGAGTACACGGATAAGGACTTTTATTATGATAGTGACATTAATTTTGGAAGAACGTATGTTTATCAACTGTTGGATCCGCAATGCGTGGAGAACATGGTAGATTTGTTGGATGAAATCTGGTTCGATCTCTACCCGGAAAAATTTCATCAACAGACGTTGCCTTACCATGTTTTTCTGGCAAGTGATTTGTTCTACGAGGATTTATTTGGTGAAATCGTGAGAGAACCTATTTGTACGGGAGCATTCTCGGCTGTGGTGAGTGTGAGTACCGAAATGTTACAAGAATTGACTTCGGAAATGAAGTTAGAATTAAAAAATAGCTTACAAATAAAATTGTGGAAATTCTGGCAGAGTTATAACTATATTGAGCTGCCGGACGAATTTTATGAAGTGAGTAATTATGTGGGAGTGGCTAATACAGATGAATCTTCCCCTAATTATGCTCGTGCAAGAGGGTTTGTGGACGGATATAATCAAACTACTTTATGGTATACTTCTATAGATGACTGGAATGCGGGAACTGTTAGCCAAAAATCTGATTTGTATACATTTATAGAGTGTATGCTGACCCGATCGTCGGAAGAATGGGAAGATGATTTGGCGTGGCCTTTAGTAAAAAAGAAATACGATATTTTAAGAAATTGGATACAAAAGCAATATGGCTTTGATATTCAGGTTGTCGGAAATTTATTTTGTGAATAAGTATAGAAATAACATTAACGTAGAAAAATATGAAAAAGATATTATTAGCATTTGTATTCGGAATGATCACGTTGAGTGTGTTTCCACAAAAGAAAGTGTCATTTTTGGATAATGAACCATGGGAAAAGGTTCTAAAGCAAGCTCAAAAGGCTCAAAAAATGGTATTTGTGGATTGTTACACTTCGTGGTGTGTTCCTTGTAAACATTTGATGAATGTAATTTTTCCTCAGAAAATAGTAAGTGATTACTTGGACTCAATGTTCGTATGTGTAAAATATGACATAGAGAAAGAAAACGGGAAAGCGTTTGAAGATCAATATCCTAATAAGATATTAGCGGTTCCTACCATGTTTGTCACCGATTCGCATGGAAACCTCTTGCACGTGTTAAGAGGGGCACGGGAGGCCGATGATTTATTAGATAACCTGAAAAAAGGATTATTGGGAAAACCCTTGTACGAGATCGAAAAGGAGTATCGGCAAGGAAATCGAGAATTGGATCTTGTAAAAAGATATTTGTGGTTTTTTGAATGTGTGGGAGATCAGCACAACTATGCAAAGGTGGCCGGTGATTATGCCGCTCAATTTCCTATGGATAGCTTATGGACTCCGGATATTTGGGGTATGGTGGGAAGTTACATTTGGAGAGATCCATATAGTCGGGAATTTCGTTTCATCCTTGAACATTTGGAAAAATTCGGGAAAGTAGAAAAAGATTATTACAAATTGGAAAATCTATTATACGAGAGGCTGAGATTCGAGACCACCGTGATAAATTTAAAGATGGCTCAAACAGAAAATCCGGATTCTTTGCTTGCGTTGAAGCCCAAGGTTGATCAATTATTGGAGGCAAGTAAATATCCCGTGAAGGAATTTCCCAAAATATCGGCTGAACTGTTAGTGATAAAAGCTATGCTTGACGAGGATACAGATAAAGTATATGAACGCTTTATGGTATTTGAGAATTGTAATTTCCTGATTGATGTGCCTTTGTACCGTGCGACCGTTTTTCGTTATTTGTTTACACGATTAACGGACAAGTCGCGCATGCAAGCTTGTATGGATCGCTTGCTTGCCTATCAGAGGCGATTAGGTCACGAGGGAGAGGCCGTTGATGATGTGGTTGCCTTGGGTAAAGAGAAATTAGCGAATATGTAGCGTCAGAGAAATCGTGTGTTTGAAGAACGAAACTTCGCTGAAAAAAATGAGGGAATAGTCCTCTTTGATTGGTGTGGAATTGAATCGGAGAAAGCTATTTTTATTCTCGTTCCGGGTGTAGGTAGAGGGGAATTTTAGATTATCTAAAATAGATAGTGAATCCCGTGATCGCATGACAATGGTGTTTCCTTAACTTGAACTCACGGATAACAGTGGTTAACTTTTCTAGTTTTTCTTCTCGCTTTTTCCCGCTTCCCGTTAGGGTTCTAGCCTGGCTCTTCCGGTTGTAAAAGTCTGGATTCCAGCGTTGATTGAAAAAGTTTGAAAAAAAGTGGTTGAAAAGTTTGGAAAAGGGTAAATGTTTACCTTATCTTTGCACCCGCTAAAACGGGACAGGGGGAGGATGAAAGAGGCAGTCGAGTTCACGTGGAGGCGGCGTTCTGGAGGTGTTGATGACGATCTTTAACGACGTGAATTCTCTTTAACGAGGGTCACGAAAAAAAGTTTGAAAAAACTTCGAAAAAGATTTGGAAGGAAAGATAAAAACGCCTTATCTTTGCATCCGCTTTCGCTCCTGAAAAAGCGAGGGCGATGAAAATGACAAGAAGAGTTCTTTAACAATATTGACGTGAAAATAAACAACGTAGCGAGCGTGAATCGAGATCGACGGTAGTCGAGATTCATGAAACACATGACCCGGCCAGAATAAAATTTCTGTAAATAACT
>OJUG01001629.1_pt1 | contig 27560 bp, 23 predicted proteins | sample 1599841 | NCBI WGS metagenome assembly OJUG01 (sample SAMN04168659, study PRJEB22393) | human gut metagenome | biome: human gut microbiome; feature: stool | host: Homo sapiens | collected 2014-05-12 | reverse complement strand
ACAGCTCCATCACTTATCATAGAATGTCTATTTACAGACTTTATTTCACAGACTCAAAAAAAAACAAGCATCTGTGTTAGATCTTACTCTCACTAGTGCTTGTTTTTTGTTATCTATAAATCTTTAAAATTAAATTCCTTTTTTCCTGTAGCATAGTCATCTACAATATTTCCATGTCCATACATTTTGTATTTGTAACTAACCAGTCCTTCAAGACCAACAGGTCCTCTTGCATGAATCTTGCTTGTACTGATGCCAACTTCTGCTCCAAATCCATATCTGTATCCATCAGCAAATCTTGTAGAACAGTTCTGGTATACTCCTGCTGAGTCAACCAAATTCATAAATTTTTCTGCACTTTCATCATTTTCCGTCACAATGCAGTCTGTATGATGTGAACCATACAAGTTTATATGATTGATTGCTTCATCAATATTTTCAACTTCTTTTGCAGAAACAATATAGTCTAAATATTCTGTACTGTCATCTTCAGGTGTACTCTTCTCACATCCTGTAAGACTTACAATATCCTCTGTGCCAAGAAGTTTTACATTATTTTTCTTTAATGCATTATAAAGCATAGGTACAAATTCTTCTGCTATAGCCTTATGAATCAATAATGTTTCAACTGAATTGCAGGCAGATACATACTGAGTCTTTGCATCAACAATAATTGGAATTGCCTTTTCAAAGTCCGCATCTTTGTCTACATAAATATGGCAAATTCCATCTGCATGTCCCATAACAGGTATTTTTGTATTGTTCATAATGTATTGAACAAAAGCATTTGAACCTCTAGGTATTAAAAGATCCACGAAGCCGTTACATTCCAAAAGTTCAGAAATTTCAGAACGTGCTTCTAACTGTAACATACAATTGTCAGGCATGCCCACTTTCTTTACTGCATCATAAATTATATTAAACAAAACTTTGTTACTATTTGTTGTTTCACTTCCACCTTTTAAAATGGCGCAGTTTCCACTTTTAATACAAAGTGATGATATTTGTACCAAAGCATCAGGTCTTGCCTCAAATATAATGCCAATAACACCTATTGGACATGTTTCCCTAATTAATAAAAGATCACTGTCCAGCTGTCTTTGCAATGTTTTCTTATGAAGTGGATCAGATAAACCTATTAAATCATTGATTCCTGCAACCACATCTCTTAATTTTCCTTCATCAAACTTTAATCTTTTAACTATTGCCTGTTGAACATTATCTTTTTTTGCCTGTTCCAAATCTTTTTTATTTGCCTCAAAAATTTCTTCTTTGTGATTTTCAAGCTCTATGGCAATCTCTTTTAATGCTTTGTTTCTCAATTCTTCACTGGTTCCTGCCATAATTGGTGATGCAATTTTTACTAATTTGGCCTGCTCTTTAATATTTATGTTTTGCTGCATTTAATTTCCTTTCATAATTACAATATCATTTAATAGAAAATGACTATCCAACTTTTATTCTAAACATTATTTTTATACATATGTTTTTTCTCATTTTCTGAGGATATAATTAAATTTAAGGATTACAAATTCCACATGGATCATATCCCTGACTTATAACATCTTCTCTTGTTCCCTTATAATATCCCTTATTTGCCTCACTCATTTGTTTTACACTTCTACATGATGGATAATGGAATTTGTGAGTATTCATGTTAAGTATATATTCTACTTTTCCGCTACTTGATGAACTGCCACCTGAACTTTTCTTTGTAGTTTCTACAGTTCTTTTTGTAGTTTCATTATTGGCATATTTTCCTGTGGATATGCTACTGCCTGTTTTGTATGTAATTTTAACACCTGGCTGAACATTGTAGCAGTACACATTAAATGAAACTCCTGCACCTTTATCCTCAACGGAATAACCTTCCATCTGTACGCCTCGTGCCAGAAGTTCATTACCTTTAAATACAGGTGTAACTCTATACATAACATGATTGTTTGTTTCTTTTACATAATCAGCTACCATTTCTTCAAAAGGAAGCATGCCTTCAACATTCAAATACCTTGTTCCGGTAATCAGATTTCTGTTGTTTGCATTTTCACCTGTAAGCTGATATCCAATAAGATGACATCTGTTGTAAAGATATTTTCCTTCAACAAAACTGTATTTTATAGTTTTCCAACCGGTAGGTTTTACCGAGCCAATTGCTCCACGTTTTTCCGTGGGCATAATATCTTTTCCAACTGACGCTTCCGCCACCTGACACCTGCCAAGACTATCAAGTTTTGAATAGTCTTCAAAAGATTTGTCGGTAATTTCTTTTTTTGAAAAATCAGGCTTGTTTCCATTTATGGCAACATATGCCTTGCCACTGTAATTTGGCAAATTATCTACATCTACCATTTGAGATGAAATCTTTGCTGTTTTTGAAGATGCCTTGCCGATATTTTTACTTTTACTGTTTTTATCTGATTTTTTTGTTCTATCTGTTGATGTCTTGGTTTTAACCTGCGCCGTAGTTTCTGAAACAGACTTTGATATATTATCTGTTCTATCTGTTTTTGTTGAATCTGTATTTACGTTATTACCACAACCTGTTGCAAATATCATTGCCAAAACAACTATTGCCAACAGATATCTTAAAGCATCCTTAAATTTCTCCATTTTTCTCATAAACCTCTTTTACAATTTTGTCATGGGAATATCCTTGAAACTCCAATGTGCTAATCAATTTGAATCTGTTTAAAGACACTTTATAATCTGTTGGATAACTTTTGTCCCATCTGTATACAACAATTTTTTCTGTATCTTTTAAATCAACTATCTGATTTTCAATAAAGCAAAAATCTCCTTTTTTTGCACCATCAAAATAATCATCAGATATTTTTAAATTAATATTTGTCTTTTCAAACAACTCTTCTGAATATTTGTTAATATGTAGTGTTTTATCACCTACATTTCTCACTATATCTCTTATAACATATCTATCCTTACTTTGTCTTCTTTCATTGAAATATAATCCATTTCTCTGATCTAAACATAAAATTGCTATCATTTCTCTCCACCCTTTTTTTCTTAAATATATTTTACTACTTTTAATTATTTTTAATATTATTTACTTTAATTATTGTTACTTATGTGAACTTCCAATTGATTATACGGAATAACAATATCATTTTTCTCAAGTACAACTTTTATAGTTTCAGTAAGATAATAAAAAGCATTCCAATAATCAGGTGTATCCACCCATGCTCTAGTCTCCATCTCTACTCCACTATCTGCTAAACTTACAACAACTATATCATTTCGCTCATCATTTTCATCTACATATGGACATTGTTTTACTACATCCAGGGCTATTTTCTTTGCCTTTTCAATATCATTTTCGTAATGAATTGAAAACTTTACGTCGACACGTTTACCATTTTCATTTGAATAATTTACAATTACATTTTTTGTAACATCACCATTTGGACATTTTACAATAGTGTTGTCATATTTTGTAATTGTGGTATATATAATGTCAATTTTCTTTACAATACCTTCTTCACCAAGTATTTTGACATAATCACCGGTTTTAAAAGGCTTTGTAAGAAGAATCAAAACACCTCCTGCAAAATTGGACAAACTTCCCTGCAATGCCAAACCTACAGCAACTCCCGCACTACCAAGTAAAGTAATAAAAGATGTTGTTTCTATTCCAATTTCAGCACATATAACTATAAACAATATAAAATAGCCTACAATTTTAACAATAGAATCTACAAACTTTATAACAGCTGTGTCAGCACTTGTTTTATTTAATATTTTCTTTGCGATTTTTCTCATTATTTTAATTACAATTTTTCCAATAATAAACAAAATAATTGCATTAATAATGTTTAAACCGAAATCAATAATTTTTTCTGTAAAATTATCAAAAAGGCTTGAGACTTTCTTTAAATTTTCAACGTTATTTTCACTTACTTTCTCACTTATTTCATTACTTATATCACTGGCTAGAAAAAAATTCATAGTATTTCTCCATATTACAAAAGAGGCTATTTATTAGCCTCTTTTATCTATTTAGTTTAAATCTACTGCATTTATTATTTTACTACTCTAACTTTAATAACACCATCAACAGCATTTAATTTTTCAATTAATGCATCAGTTACTTCATGATCTAAATCAAGAATAGCATATGCAAATTCTCCTTTTGACTTGTCAACCATATCAGCTACATTTACGCCTTCAGCAGCTACTGTTGATGACAACTGACCAATCATGTTAGGAATATTTTTGTGGCAAATTGTTACTCTGCTTACCTTATCACATACACCAAGTGTTGCTGCAGGATAGTTTACAGAATTCTTAATGTTGCCATTTTCAACAAAATCCATAATTTCTTCAACTGCCATGATAGCACAGTTGTCTTCTGATTCAGCTGTTGATGCTCCTAAATGTGGTGTAGCAATAACACCCTTAACGCCTGCAACCTTTGGATTTGGGAAATCTGTTACATAACGTTTTACCTTGCCGGATGCCAAAGCTTCAATCATGTCATCATCACATACAAGTAAATCTCTTGCAAAGTTAAGAACTACTACTCCGTCCTTCATCATAGCGATTGAATCTTTATTAATCATTTCCTTTGTATCATCAAGAAGAGGTGTATGTACTGTAATAAAATCACATTCTTTGAAAATCTCTTCTCTTGTTGGTACAACGTGAACAGCTCTCTTTAAGCTAAGAGCTCCTTCTACAGAAAGAAATGGATCAGTTCCATATACTTCCATACCCATTGAAACAGCCATATTTGCTACCAATCTACCTATTGCTCCAAGACCAATGATACCAAGTTTCTTTCCTTTGATTTCATTTCCTGCAAAGTTTTTCTTTGCTTTTTCCATATCTTTGCTGATATTGTCATTGTCAGTGTTTTCGTCAACCCACTTATTTCCACCGATAATATCTCTTGATGCAAGTAACATACCTGCTAAAACAAGTTCCTTTACACCATTTGCATTTGCACCTGGTGTGTTAAATACAACAACACCGTTCTCAGCACATTTGTCAAGTGGGATATTGTTTACACCTGCACCGGCTCTTGCAACTGCAAGTAAGCTTTCAGGTAAATCCAAATCATGCATTGAAGCACTTCTTACAAGTGCTACATCTGCATCCTTAAAATCATCTACGATTTCATAATTATCATTTAATTTGTTAAGTCCTAACTTTGAAATAGGATTTAAGCAATTTACTTTTGTCATTTTTATGTTCCTCCATATACATTTTTAATAAGATTGTATTACAATCCAACCTTATTAATTCAAAATATTAAGCGTTTTCTTCTTCGAATTTCTTCATAAATTCTACTAATGCCTTTACACCTTCAGTTGGCATAGCATTGTAAATACTTGCTCTCATACCACCAACTGTTCTGTGTCCTTTTAAATTTTCAAGACCTGCAGCCTTTGCTTCAGCAACAAACTTAGCATCTAAATCTTTGTCACCTGTTACAAATGGAACGTTCATAAGAGATCTGTCTTCTTTTACAACTGTTCCCTTAAATAATTTGCTGCTGTCTAAGTAATCATAAAGAATTTTAGCCTTTTCTTCATTATGTTTCTTCATTGCTTCAAGGCCACCCATCTTCTTAATCCACTTAAATACCTTGCCACAAATGTAAATACCATAGCATGGAGGTGTATTGTAAAGAGAACCTGCATCTGCCTGTGTTTTCCATGCAAGCATAGTTGGAACTGTGCTGTCAACCTCTTCAGGTATCAAATCTTCTCTAATAATTGCAATAACAACACCTGCAGGACCAACGTTCTTCTGAACGCCACCATATATCACACCATACTTTTCAACATCAATAGGTTCTGACAAGAAACATGATGAAACATCAGCTACTAATGTATGTCCTTTTGTGTTTGGAAGTGTGTGATATTTTGTTCCATAAATTGTATTATTTTCACAAATATATACATAATCAACATCATCTGCAATGTCTAAATCACTACAATCAGGAATATATGAGAATGTCTTATCTGCTGACGATGCAACTCTATCAACTTCTACATACTTTTCAGCTTCAGCAGCTGCTTTCTTAGCCCACTGACCTGTAACAATATATGCAGCCTTACCATTCTTCTTTAAGTTCATTGGAACAGCAGCAAACTGCTGTGATGCTCCACCCTGTAAGAATAATACTTTGTAATTGTCAGGAATATTCATCAAATCCCTAATATCCTGTTCTGCTTCATCAATAATCTGCTGGAATGCCTGTGAACGATGACTCATTTCCATTACGCTCATTCCTGTTCCCTTGTAATCAAGCATTTCATCTGCTGCTTCTTTTAATACTTCTTCCGGTAATACAGCCGGACCTGCTGAGAAATTATATACTCTAGCCATTTTTATTTTACCTCCAAAATCTGCTTATATTCTTTCATAATACTTTTTTATTTAAATTAACAATCGTATCCTTTAGCTGCCAAATCCTCTTCTGAGAATACTTCGCTAATAGCTGTGTTGGCAGGAACCATTGGGAATACCTTATCATCTTCATCGATTTGTGCATCAATAACACATGGAATATCCATTGCAATAGCATCCTTTAAAGCTGCTTCAAACTCTTCAACAGTTGTAACTCGGTATGCCTTTGCTCCCATACCTTCGGCAATCTTAACAAAATCAACCGAATCGTTAAGAACTGTGTTTGAATATCTCTTTCCATAAAATAATGTCTGCCACTGTCTAACCATACCAAGCACATGGTTGTTAATAACAATCTGAATAATTGGAATATTGTATCTTGTTGCTGTAGCAATCTCGTTCATATTCATTCTAAAGCAACCATCGCCTGCAATATTTACGCAAACTTTGTCTTTGTTGCCCATCTTTGCACCGATACATGCACCAACACCATATCCCATGGTACCAAGTCCACCTGATGTGATAAGCTGTCTTGATCTGTGATATTTGTAGAACTGTGCAGCCCACATTTGATGCTGTCCAACGTCAGTTGTAACAATTGCTTCACCCTTTGTGATATTGTAAAGTGAATCAATAACAGCCGGACCTGTAAGTTTTGATTTGTCCAAATAAAGTGGATATTTTTCTTTTAATTCTTTAATGTGTTTCATCCACTGTGGATGGTTCTGTTTGTCGAACTTCTTATTAAGTCTCAACAATACTTCTTTAATATCACCAATAATACTTGCATCAGCTTTAATATTTTTGTTGATTTCTGATGGATCAACATCAATATGTACAACATTTGCATTATCAGCAAATGCCTTTGCATTTCCAATAACTCTGTCTGAGAATCTTGCACCAAGAACTAAAAGTAAATCACATTCAGTCACACCAAAGTTTGATGCTTTTGTACCATGCATACCAATCATGCCTGTATATCTTTCATTGTCACCGTCAAATGCGCCCTTACCCATAAGTGAATCACATACAGGAGCATCAACTAACTCTGCAAACTCTCTTACTTCATTATCAGCTTCTGAAATAACTGAACCACCACCAACTAAAATAAATGGTTTTTCAGATGCCTTAATCATTTCTGCAACTGTATTTAAATCATCTTCAGTAATATCCTGTGTATATCTCTTAATTTCTTCCGGTTCTTTACTTGTAAAATCAATTTTGTTTGCTGTAACGTCTTTTGTAATATCAACTAATACAGGACCCGGTCTTCCACTTTTAGCAATCTTAAAGGCTTTTCTAAGTGTTGGAGCAAGGTCTTCAATTTCCTTTACAATAAAGTTATGCTTTGTAATTGGCATTGTTGCACCAACAATATCAATTTCCTGAAATGAATCTTTTCCAAGACCTGATTTTGCAACGTTTGCTGTAATTGCAACAACAGGAACCGAATCCATGTAAGCTGTTGCAATACCTGTAACAAGGTTTGTGGCTCCCGGACCTGATGTGGCCATACATACACCAACTTTTCCTGTTGAACGGGCATATCCGTCAGCTGCATGTGCAGCACCCTGTTCATGAGAAACAAGAATATGATTAATATCGTCTGAATTTTTGTAAAGTTCATCATAAATATTTAATATTGTTCCTCCCGGATATCCGAAAACAGTATCTACCCCTTGTTCTTTTAAACATTCAATAACAATCTGTGAACCGTTTAATATCATAATATCTCCCTCACTTTTTTTATTTATTTATCTCTAATGTAGCACCCTTGTTACCTGATGTAACCATTGATGCATATCTTGCAAGATAACCTGTTGTAACCTTAGGTTCTCTTGGCTGCCATTTTTCTTTTCTTTTTGCCATTTCTTCGTCAGATACATCTACATTTAATGTCATTTCAGGAATATTAATCTTAATAATATCTCCTTCTTCAACCAATGCAATAGGTCCACCCACAGCTGCTTCAGGTGAAACATGTCCAATAGATGCACCTCTTGAAGCTCCTGAGAATCTACCATCTGTAATAAGAGCAACTGTTTCGCCAAGTCCCATACCTGCAATAGCTGATGTAGGATTTAACATTTCTCTCATACCCGGACCACCCTTTGGTCCTTCATATCTGATAACCACAACATCACCGTCAACAATCTTTCCACCTTTGATTGCTACAATGGCATCTTCTTCACATTCAAATACTCTTGCAGGACCTTCATGTACCATCATTGAATCAGCAACTGCTGAACGCTTAACAACTGATCCGTCAGGTGCAAGATTTCCTTTAAGAACTGCAAGACCACCTGTTTTACTATACGGATTGTCTAATGGTCTTATTACTTCAGGGTTCTTGTTTACACATCCCTTAATATTTTCTCCTACAGTCTTTCCTGTAACTGTCATACAATCTTCATGTAATAAACCAAGTTCACTTAACTCATTCATAACTGCATATACGCCACCTGCTTCGTTAAGATCTTCCATGTATGTAGGACCTGCCGGTGCTAAATGACATAAGTTAGGTGTTTTTGCACTAATTTCATTTGCAAATGAAATATCAAAATCGAATCCGATTTCATGTGCAATAGCAGGAAGATGTAACATACTATTTGTTGAACATCCAAGTGCCATATCTACTGTTAATGCATTTAAAATTGCATCCTTTGTCATAATATCTCTTGGTCTTATATTTTTATTGTACATATCCATAACTGCCATTCCTGCATGTTTTGCAAGCTTGATTCTTTCTGAATAAACAGCAGGAATTGTACCATTTCCTTTAAGTCCCATACCAAGTGCTTCTGTTAAACAGTTCATTGAGTTTGCTGTATACATACCTGAACATGAACCACATGTAGGACAAACTTTTTCTTCAAATTCTTTTACATCATCAAGAGTCATCTTTCCTGCAGCGTTTGCTCCAACTGCCTCAAACATTGATGAAAGACTTCTTTTTCTGCCATGTACATGACCGGCAAGCATTGGGCCGCCTGAAACAAATACTGTTGGAACATTGACTCTGGCAGCTGCCATTAAAAGTCCCGGTACGTTTTTGTCACAGTTTGGAATCATAACCAACGCATCAAACTGATGAGCCAAAGCCATACACTCTGTTGAGTCAGCAATTAGGTCTCTTGTAACTAATGAATATTTCATTCCCTCATGTCCCATTGCAATACCATCACATACTGCAATAGCCGGGAACATAATTGGTGTACCACCTGCCATGGCAACACCCATCTTTACTGCCTGTGCTATTTTGTCCAGATTCATATGACCCGGAACGATTTCATTGTAAGAACAAACAATACCAACTAAAGGTTTTGCAAGTTCTTCTTCAGTCATACCAAGAGCATTGAATAATGATCTGTGTGGTGCCTGCTGAATTCCTGTTTTAACTGAATCACTCTTCATAATAACCTCCATATACAATTAAATTCTCTTTGCTATTTCGTCGCCCATTTCAGAGCATCCCACTAATGTCATTCCTTCTGACATAATATCTATTGTACGAATATTGTCTTCTAATACTTTCTGTACAGCTGCTTCTACTGCATCTGCTTCTTTATCCAAATCAAAAGAATATCTAAGCATCATTGCTGCTGATAAAATTGTGGCTATAGGATTTGCTTTATTCTGACCTGCAATATCAGGTGCAGCACCATGACTTGGTTCATACATGCCAAACTTGTCTTCTCTAAGAGATGCTGATGAAAGCATTCCGATTGAACCTGTAATCATACTTGCTTCATCTGATAAGATATCACCAAACATGTTTTCTGTAACAACCACATCAAACTGTGCAGGGTCTTTTACCAACTGCATTGCACAGTTGTCAACAAGCATATGTGTAAGTGTAACTTCAGGATAATCTTTGGCAACCTGGTTTACTACCTTATCCCAAAGTCTTGAACTGTCTAAAACATTTGACTTGTCAACGCTGATAACACTCTTGCGTCTCTTCATTGCTATCTCAAATGCTTTAATTGCAATTCTTCTGATTTCTTCTTCATTGTATGTTAATGTATCTGTTGCTGTAAGGACTCCGTTAACTTCTTCTGTCTTTCTTTCTCCAAAGTAAAGACCTCCTGTTAACTCTCTTACAATAATCATGTCAAAACCTGCATCTGCCACCGATTCTTTAAGTGGACATGCATCCTTTAACTCCTTGTAAAGATATGCCGGTCTTAAGTTTGCAAAAAGATTAAGTCCCTTTCTTATTGCAAGAAGTCCAGCTTCCGGTCTAAGGTTTGGTGGCAATTCGTACCAACTGTCCTTTCCGACCACACCACCTACAGCTCCAAGCAATACAGCATCATTTGCTTTTGCTGTAGCCAATGCTTCATCTGTAAGAGGTACACCATGTTTGTCAATGGAAACTCCTCCCATGTCAACTTCTGTGTAATTAAAGCTGTGTCCGTATTTATTTCCGACCACGTCAAGTACTTTTTTTGCTTCAGAGACTATCTCCGGTCCAATACCATCGCCGGGAATAACTGCAACATTAAAATTCATCGTTAATCCTTCTTTCTTTCTGGTTTCATTTAATATTGAATACAAAAATCCATATTAACTCGTAAAATTATACCCCAAAAATTGTCATTTTTCAACCATGCAGATATAATGTATTTCTTGATTATTTTTTATGTGTCAAAATTTTAATTTAAAATTCCTATTATATAAAAAACTTTCCACTTCCTATGTGCACTGTTGCAAAAGAAGAATTGTTGCTAAAGTATCACTAACCGGGTGTAAAGAATATGGTAATTAATATCCGTTTTTTTCATGACAATGGAAAAAGAACTGTTTTCCACAAACATGTAAAACAGTTCTTGTATTTCCTTATATACTTTATGAATTATTTTCTTTTTTTGATTTTTATTAATGCAAATCCTGCAAATAATAACGTTATACACATTGCAAAATAAACATTATTCTTAATTGAATTTTTAACTTTTCACCTGACTTATATACTTTTTGTACAAATATGATTTCATTTCCTAAAACCTTAATTATAATGTTCTTGTCACCGTTATTTGTTTTACAACCTTTAATGTAAATTGGTGATTCTGTTGCATCAGTTCCTATTTAGGATTTTCATAAGCAACTGTGCCTTTGCCTGTTGTCTTCTCACACCCTAAAAACTCATAACCCTTTTCAGGCTTTTAAGTTGGAACCGATTCAACTGTTTCATTAAATTTTACAGATTGGTCTGTATCCCCCTGTACTTTACCATAATCATCTGCCTCAAATTTAACGTTATATAAGTTTTTAACATATTCATATATGATAATGTTATTCTCTGTATTAATAGTTAATGTTTTATATCTAACGATTATTTCGTTATTATCCACATCTATAAAAAATTTGTTTATGGTGCTTTATTGTAAAGCATTTTTTCAGGATTGCAACATTTTTATCACAATCTATTACAATTTATTATTGTTTATTATTTTCTTGAAATATTTTTATTTTTTCCATATATAATGGAATGTTGACGCTATCTTATAGAACTTTTTTATTACTTTCTTTGATTTTTTCAAATTTTGTCAAAGGTCATTTTCCTGGTTTTGTAAAGATTTTTTCTTTCTTTTCTTTAAAAACTGAGTTTCATAATCAGAATATTGTACTACAAAAAAAAGACATTTAAATGAATCTAATCATCTAAATGTCTTTTCTTAGTACTTAACCTGTTATGCCTCTGCTTTTTCTACATCAACAATTGCTGATTTCTGCATTGGAATACGGCAGTTTTTGTTTCCACCAAACTCAACAATAACTGTATCGTCTGTCACATCAATAATCATACCATAAAATCCGCTTGAAGTTAAAACACTGTCTCCAACTTCTACTGCATCCATTAATTCTTTCTGCTTCTTTTCCTGCTTTTTCTGTGGTTTGATAGCAATAAAATACATAAATGCAATAATGATAACAACATAAATTACAATTATGAGCCAACTACTTGACTGTCCGGCTGCTACTAATAAATTCATTGTGAATCCTCCTATTTTTTGTCATTTTCTAAAAATCCATTGATTTTATTCTTTTTATATTCTGAGAAGTTACCATTTTCAATAGCCTCTCGAATTTCCTCCATCATTGTATTATAAAAATACAAATTATGCAACACGCATAAACGCATGCCTAGCATCTCTTTTGCCTTAAGTAAGTGACGTATATATGCTCTACTGTGATACTTACATGCAGGACACTGACATCCTTCTTCGATTGGTGAAGCATCTGTCTCATATTTTGCATTGAAAAGATTTAATTTTCCTTTGTTTGTATAAACATGTCCGTGTCTTCCGTTTCTTGCCGGATAAACACAGTCAAAGAAATCTACTCCTCTTTCCACAGCTTCTAATATGTTGGTTGGTGTTCCTACTCCCATAAGATAAATTGGCTTATCTTTTGGAAGATATGGTTCAACACTTTCAATAATACGATACATCTCATCATGGGTTTCACCAACTGCAAGGCCACCAATTGCATAACCGTCCAAATCAAGTTCTGAAATTTGCTTTGCATGTTCTATACGAATATCATCATAAATACCACCCTGATTGATACCAAATAGCATTTGATTTTTGTTGATAGTATCATCAAGAGTATTTAACCTGTCCATTTCATTCTTACAACGTTTAAGCCATCTTGTTGTTCTATCAACTGAGTTTTGCATATATTCTCTTGACGCAACACTTGACGGACATTCATCAAATGCCATAGCTATAGTTGATGCAAGATTTGACTGAATCTGCATACTCTCTTCAGGTCCCATAAATATTTTTCTTCCATCAATGTGGGATCTAAAATGCACACCTTCTTCTTTTATGCTTCTAAGACCTGCTAATGAAAATACCTGGAATCCACCTGAATCTGTAAGAATTGGTTTATTCCAATTCATAAACTTGTGAAGTCCACCCATTTTCTTTACAATATGATCTCCTGGTCTTACATGCAAATGGTATGTATTTGACAATTCGACCTGAGTTTTTATCTGATATAAATCTTCTGCAGCTACTGCGCCTTTGATCGCTGCAGCAGTACCTACATTCATAAATACAGGAGTCTGAATAGTTCCATGAACTGTTTTAAACTCTCCTCTTTTTGCGTTTCCATCTTTTGCTAATACTTTAAACATAATTAACCTCATTTTTTACAAACTTCATTAATTATATTATTTCTATTTGTTTAACGCAAGGAATTCTTTTAATCTTTTCTTATTATTTGATATTATTCTGTATCCTTGCTATAATTGGACAAGAATTTAACATAAGGGAGGCTTATATGGCTGGTTCAACATACGGAAATTTATTTAAAATCAGTAGCTGGGGAGAATCTCATGGCAAGGCTTTAGGCGTAGTTGTAGACGGTTGTCCTGCAGGAATAGATTTAACAGAAGAAGACATTCAGATATTTTTGGATAGACGAAAACCCGGACAGTCCAAGTTTACTACTCAGAGAAATGAAGACGATAAAATAGAAATTCTATCGGGAGTATTTGAAGGAAAAACTACCGGAACTCCTATTTCAATGATTGTAAAAAACAAAGACCATCATTCAGCAGACTACAGTCAGATTGCCAATTGCTACAGACCCGGACATGCTGATTATACTTTTGATGAAAAGTATGGTTTTAGAGATTATAGAGGTGGTGGCCGTTCATCAGGACGTGAAACTATCGGACGTGTGGCTGCCGGTGCCATTGCTTCAAAAATTCTTAAGTCTTTAGGAATTGAAATTACAACATATTCAAAATCAATTGGGGATGTAGAAATTGATTATAAAAAATTTGACAAATCAGAAATTTCTAATAATCCAATGTATATGCCTGATATTGATGCAGCAAATAAAGCAACCGATTTATTAAAAGAAAAAATGGAGCAAATGGATTCTGTCGGTGGCATAATTGAGTGTTTAGTAGATGGTATGCCTGCCGGTGTTGGGGAAACTGTTTTTGACAAGTTAGATGCAAATCTTGCAAAAGCAGTTATGTCCATTGGTGCTATTAAAGGTGTTGAGTTTGGTGACGGTTTTAAAGTTGCCGGTTTAACAGGTTCAACTGACAATGACGGATTTAAAATCAAAGATGATATTATAGAAAAAACATCAAATCATGCAGGAGGTATTCTTGGTGGCATGAGCGATGGCTCACAGATTATTTTGCGTGCAGCTGTAAAGCCTACTCCTTCTATTGCAAGAAGTCAGGATACAGTGAACAAATTAGGTGAAAACATCAATATAAATATTAAAGGTCGCCACGATCCTATTATTGTACCACGTGCTGTTGTAGTTGTTGAATCAATGGTAGCTATTACATTAGTCGATATGTTATTTACAAATATGACTTCAAGAATTGATAAAATTGTTAATTTTTATAAATAGACAATTAAATATTTTAATAATAAAGGTGTAAAACGTTACAATATTTATATCGTTTTACACCTTTTATTTATTTTCTAAATCTACGCTTAATATTTTTTCATAAATAAGACCTACTATAAACCAAATTGGTGCATAATCAAGTCTTATTACGCCCTTAAAATTGTACTTACTTTTACTGTAATCCCATGGACACTTACCGTTCCTTTTTAACGCATATCCGCTCAGAAATTCCGTCGCATAGATTCCTACTGTGTATATTATGCCACGCTGTACTTTTTTTATGTTATGAGCTTTTAGTTTATTGCTTAAAGGTTTAATTATTGATGCCATTCCATATATTGGAAACATCCAAATAGATGTATGTCCCACTAGTTTATAATCTTTTTTTCTAAAACATACGGCTGATGTAAAAATAACTTCCATGCACCAACCAATTATTCCACACTTTACAAAATTACATTGAAAATTTTTTCTCATAAAGAAATTATTTCCAATATGAATTCTTTTATTCAAGTATTTTCTAAACAAAATACTCATTCTCATATTTTCCTATAAATTTATGTAATATAAATTCATTTAAATTTTCAGGTCCAAAAAAAACACACCCCAATAAAAGTTTAAACTCTAATCGGGATGTGCAACTTTTCTTTAATTATTCATATAAAGGATATTTGTCTGTTAATGTCTTAACTTTTGCTTTTACAGCTTGGCAGTTACCCTGTGGGTCTTCTGCTATCATTGCCATACATTCCGCAATAACATCCATATCTTCTGTATTTAATCCTCTTGTTGTAACGGCAGGTGTTCCAATTCTTACACCACTTGTAATACCAGGCTTCTGTGGGTCATTTGGAATTGCATTTTTGTTACATGTAATATTTGCTGCATCAAGTGCAATTTCAAATTCCTTACCTGTTATGTTTTTGCTTCTTAAATCAACTAACATAAGGTGATTGTCCGTACCACCTGATACAAGATTAAATCCTCTGTCTGTAAGTCCTTTTGCCAAAGCCTGTGCATTGTCTACAATGTTTTTTGCATATGTCTTAAAATCGTCTGATAATGCTTCCTTAAAGCATACTGCCTTTCCTGCTATAACATGCATTAATGGGCCACCCTGAATACCAGGGAATACAGCCTTATTTAATTTATGCTCTAGAGCAAACTCCTCACTTGAAAGAATAAGTCCACCTCTTGGTCCTCTTAATGTTTTATGAGTTGTAGTTGTTGTTACATGAGCATATGGAATTGGGCTCATATGCTGACCACCTGCTACAAGACCTGCAATATGTGCCATATCTACCATAAGGTATGCACCAACTTCGTCAGCAATTTCCCTAAATTTCTTAAAATCAATTTTTCTGGCATACGCACTTGCACCTGCCACAATAAGTTTTGGCTTATTTTCAACAGCTATTTTTCTTACCTGATCATAATCTATGTAACCGTCTTCATTTACACCATAAGATACAATGTTAAAATATGTTCCTGAGATATTTACCTTAGAACCATGTGTTAAGTGTCCACCTGCATCAAGGCTCATACCCATAACTGTATCTCCAGGTTTTACTAAAGCAAAAAATACAGCTAAGTTTGCCTGTGCTCCTGAATGTGGCTGAACATTGGCATATGTACATCCAAATAATTCCTTTGCTCTGTCAATTGCCAACTGTTCTACAACGTCAACATACTCGCATCCACCATAATATCTTTTTCCTGGATATCCTTCTGCATACTTATTTGTAAGGTGACTGCCCATAGCAGCCATAACGCCCCTGCTTACTAAATTTTCAGATGCAATAAGTTCAAGATGAGAACGTTGTCTTCCCATTTCGTCTGCCATTGCAGCGTAAACTTCCGCGTCTGCATTTTTAACTTCGTCAAATGAAAACATTCTAATACCTCCTAATGTCAATAAGATACACTGCACCTCTCGGTGCAACTTTAATCTTATATTACTTTACCATAATACAGTGTATTTTTAAATTGCTTTTTTACAATTTAGTTAAATTTGTTAATTTGTTAACTATTATATATCAATTTTTTGTTCAATATCATTTGTTACTTCTACAGGTGGAACCTGACATCTGTTTTCTACCTGATATTTACAGTCTTTAACATTGTAGCATTTTCTCTCTTCATCTTTTAATCTTCCTTCGCATTTTGGTGGATTAAGTTCTAAAAGTTTTATTTCTTTTGACAACAATCCACTTTCAACAAATTTAAGACATGTGTTTTCGCTTCTGCCTGAAGTATCAGCTTTTATAGGATGAGTTTTGTCAATATAAGGAATTTCGTATCCCTCATAGTAAACAGTTCTCAAAATTAAGGATAATCCAAGTGAAAATGTGCCTGTTGTACTGTCATAATTCATTGCCTTACATGTTCCATTTAAGTTTACACCATTTGTGACAAAATTATTTCCCTGATACATACCAACAACATTTATATAGTTGACATTCCCAGCAGTCATTCCAACACCCATTGGAGTGAAAATGTCAAAAACTATATTTTGTGGGTTGGTCTTTTCATCAAAGTAGTTATAATCCGGGCTTTCTGCGCTACCAGGCAGGTAATTTCCCGTAATAATTGTAGAGCCTAAATATTTTCCACACAGGTCAAACAGTTTTACTTTTGCTGTAATGGCTATATTGGTTAATGTTACTTTGCTACAGTTTGGTCTCATAGCATCAGTAATTGTTGTAACCGGATTTTCGCCAACCGGCGTTATTGAAATATTTACAATATCAGCTGTTATACATTCAGCTTCTTTGTAATCAGCTATTACAGCTTCAGGCAATGTAAACTGTCTGCATACATTTACACCAATTTCATCGTATATAACAGGGACATATATAGAAAGATTTTCGGGTCTTCCACATATTGCTTCGTTACATACATCTTTTCTTTTGCAATTGCATAAACATTTATCTGCTTCCATTTTTTCCTCCATAAAGTCTTTGATATATTTTATGCCAAATGTATTTTTTGGTTCTATTTTCTAATCTTTTTAATATATATATTAGTAGGATAATTATAAAAGGAGCTACATATGTATAAAATTATGGCATTTAATAATGGACAACCAATTATTTTATTTTTAGAAAGTGAAAAAGTGTACATGTACACTGCAAATGGAGGCAGGATTTACCAAAAAGGTGTTATTTTTGATGACGTGGGAAAGGATTTTGATGTGTTTTCCTGTGATAATCAATATATCTATTACATATCAACAGATAACAAAATTAAACTTGCAATGTTAAATCAGGACAGATTTACTGAATTTTTGTCTATTCCAATGGAAGATTCAAAAAATAATGTAGAAATAGTCAACGTTTCACCTTTAATGTGCCAAAACGAACTTTATATTTTTTACTGCAATCATAACAAATCAACAGAAAAATTTGAAATATACTATATTCTTTCTACATGTCCAAATAAAAGTTGTCTAATTGAAAGAAATATAGACATCAACACCAATTTTGATGTTTTTAGTGCCAATGAAAAAATTGGTCTTGTTTTAAATGACAATTACTACTATTTAAGCGCTGACAAAAAAATGATTAATATAAATAATAATTTAGAAAATAGCAATAAAATCCATTCTTTAAATCAAAATATTGAAGATTTAAAAAAAGCCCTTTCCAAAAAAAGTAATGAACTGATAACAGCTCAAAAACTATTATCCGAAAAAGATTCTGAAATAAATGATTTAAAGGCTACTCAGGACCATATTTCAGTTCAATACAACGAGCTTGCCGAATATGCCGGTAAGTTGCAGGATGAGCTTAGAAAAATTCGCTATATGTGAATTTTTCTAAGAAAAATCATCCCAACACCGTCGGCAAGTATCCATCCAATAGGAATGGAAAGCCATATTCCTATCACACCTATTAAGGATGCTAGAATATAGGCAAGGAAAACTCTTGTTCCAAGAGATACTATTGTTAACATTAAAGATATTTCAGGCTTTTTAACTCCTCTGAAATATCCGTATAGCAAGAATAAAATACCAATAAGGAAATAAAATGTCCCCTCAATTCTTAAGTATTTGATTCCAATTTCAAGTATTTTTACTTCTTTTGTGTCTATAAAGATACTCAAAAGTCCTTTTGCAAATATAAATATAAATAATGATACTATGGCACAAAAAACTACTGTAATAACTGTGGCTGATTTTGTGCCTTTCTTTATTCTGTCAGCTTTATTTGCACCATAATTTCCTGATACAAATAAAGAATAGGCACTTCCAAACTCCTGAGCCGGCATATATGCCAATGTGTCAATTTTTACTCCTGCGGCAAATGCTGCCATAACACTTACACCAAAAGTATTTACTAGTCCCTGTACCATTAATATTCCAAAATTCATAACTGATTGCTGTGCAGAAGCTGCCAATGAATATCTGAATATTTCCTTAAATGGCTTATTTGAGCCAAGAAATCCTTTAACTGAAAATCTATATATAGGATTTTTTATCCATGTATAAATCCAAAGTCCTACACCTGATACTGCCTGAGATATAACTGTGGCATAGGCTGCACCTTCTATGCCCATATTACATACAACTACCATATATATGTCTAATATAATATTTAACACCGACGATATTACAAGAAAAATCAATGGTGTGGTAGAATCTCCTCTTGCTCTTAATAAAAAGGCAAAATAATTGTACAAATAAACAAATAATATTCCAACAAACACAATCACAAGATATGAATGCATAATTGTTATAAGACTTTTTGGAGTATTTAATACTGACAATATAGGATAAACAAAAATTTCAGTAACTACAGTCAATACTATGGCAATAACAGATAATAAAGCAAAGGAAGCTAATGATGCCTCCTTTTCTTTTTCTTTATCTTTTTTGCCATTATAAAAAGAAAATATTGCTCCACACCCCATGCACAATCCAATTATAATTGAATTTATAAAAGTCATGAGAGAATATGCCGAACCAACTGCTGACAATGCTTCTGCGCTAATATATCTTCCCACAACCCATGTGTCTACAAGATTGTAGCACTGTTGTAGAAGATTTCCTGCAATCATTGGCAGTGCAAATATAAGCATATTTTTTGTTATACTACCTTCTGTAAGATTTCGTCCCATTTAATTATCTTCCTAATACATTACAAAAGCCATCTGAAAATGATATCGTTAATCACTATAGTAGAGTAAAATATCATTAATTAGATGACTTTTATAATTTTAATCTTTATTCTTCTGTGTTTTCCGCTTTTTTAATTATATCAATTGATAATTCTTCAAGCTGTTTTGAATCAACAGGACTTGGAGCCTTAGTCATAAGACATGAAGCATCTTTTACTTTAGGGAAAGCAATTACTTCTCTAATATTATCTTCCTTTGCCATATGCATAACCAATCTGTCAAGTCCGTAAGCAAGTCCTGCATGTGGTGGAACACCGTACTTAAATGCATCTAATAAGAAACCAAACTGCTCATGGGCTTCTTCATTTGTAAATCCTAACGCCTTAAACATTCTTTCCTGAATGTCTTCCTGATGGATTCTAACACTACCACCACCAAGTTCAGTACCATTTAATACAATATCGTAAGCCTTAGCTCTAACCTTACCTAAATCTGTATCAAGATACCGTAAATCTTCTTCCATTGGCATTGTAAATGGATGATGCATAGCAAGATATCTGTTCTGTTCATCTGACCATTCAAACTGTGGGAATTCTACAACCCATAAGAAGTTCCACTTGTCTTCAGGAATTAATTCAAGCTGCTGTGCAAGTTCTAAACGAAGAGCTCCTAAAACATTCCACACAACCTTGTTTTTATCAGCTGCAAATAAAAGTAAATCTCCAGCTTCACCTTCCATCGCTTTTACCAGATTATCTAATTCTTCTTCTGTCATGAATTTTGCAAAGGATGACTTGTAAGTACCATCTTCATTAATGCAAAGGTATGCAAGACCTTTTGCACCATTTCCCTTTGCAAGATCAACTAACTTGTCAATTTTCTTTCTTGGCATATGTCCCTGACCTTTAACGTTAATACCTCTTACTGTACCACCGTTTTCAATGGCACCTGTAAATACGCCAAATCCACAACCATCAACTACTTTTGTAACATCAACCAATTCCATGCCAAAACGTGTATCCGGCTTGTCTGAACCAAATCTGTCCATTGCTTCCTGCCATGTCATTCTTGGCATTGGAAGTGGAATGTTTACATCTAAGATTTCCTTAAACATTGCCTGTAATAATCTTTCGTTTACATCAATAACATCGTCAATGTCAACAAATGATAATTCCATATCTACCTGTGTAAATTCAGGCTGTCTGTCTGCTCTTAAATCCTCATCTCTGTAACATCTTGCAATCTGTAAATATCTGTCAAATCCTGAACACATCAACAACTGCTTGTAAAGCTGTGGAGACTGTGGAAGTGCATAAAACTCTCCCGGATGTACTCTACTTGGTACTAGATAGTCTCTTGCTCCTTCAGGAGTACTTTTACACAAAGTTGGTGTTTCAATTTCAAGGAAACCTTCACCCTGCATAAACTTTCTTATAAAAGTTGTAACATCACTACGCAACTTAATATTTTTCTGTAATGAAGGTCTTCTTAAATCAAGATATCTGTACTGTAATCTTAATTCTTCTCTTGTATTAACGTTTTCCTCAACAGGGAATGGTGGTGTATCTGATTCTGATAAAATACGAAGTGTATTTACTGTAACTTCAATGTCACCTGTTGATAAATCTTCATTAATTGCACCATCACGTTTTATAACAACACCTTCTACTGCAATTACGAATTCACTTCTAAGATTTTTTGCTTTTTCAAAAACTTCTCCATTATTTTCGTCAAATACTAACTGAAGAATTCCTGATCTATCTCTTAAATCGATAAAAATAAGGCTTCCTAAATTTCTTCTTTTCTGAACCCAGCCCATAACTGTAACTGTTTCGCCAATATTTTTGTTACTTACTTCTGTACATCTGTGACTTCTGTGAAGTCCCTGCATTGACTCTGCCATAACTTTTCCTCCTGAATAATGTTTAATGCCCTCCCTTTAAAGGTTGGCTATTTTTGGAAACAATTATTGATTTTAACCTTGTTTCCTTAATATTTTATTTTTATTTTAACGGATTTTTATAAAACTCTTTAAAGTTCTCAAAGCCCTGTGCCTTTAACTGCTCTTTCTGGAACTTTTTGTTTTTGTTCATTCTTGTAACAAGTACTTGTGTTCCTGTTTTTCTTTCTTCCTGTGCCTTGGCAATAACTTCGCAAAGTCTGTCACCTTCAACACCTTTTTCAATAAGGTATACAACCTTGTCATAATCTTCAGGAATTTTAAATCCCTGTTCCATTAATAATAAAACAATTCTTTCAAATCCAATTGAGAAACCACATGCCGGCACATCATGGCCTGTAAACTTTCCAACCATCTTGTCATAACGGCCACCACCGCCACAGCTTCCACCAAACTCAGGAATTGCAATTTCAAAAATTGTTCCTGTATAATACGACATTCCTCTAACCAATGTTGGATCAAATACAATTTCAAAATCAGATGACTTTGTAGCCTTTACACTATCAATAATTTCATCCATCCACTGTTTTACGTCATCCCCTATAAAATCACCAAGCTTGTCTGCTAAGTATCCGATAGAATCTGACTGATTTTCAATTTCTTTAAATAACTGTGTATATTTTTCAACTGATTCAGGTGCGAATTCATATTTAATTAATTCTTCCTTAACACCATCCAAACCAATTTTGTCCATCTTGTCAAGAATAATGAAAACACTGTCAAATGACTCTTCAGGAAATCCGCTGTATGAAGCCATTGCTTTTAAAATTCTTCTTTCATTAATTCTAATCTGGAAATTTTTAAACCCTAATTTTCCAAGTGTAGTTGTTGTTGCTAAAATAAGTTCAATTTCAGCTAAATTACTTGGATCACCTAATATATCAATATCGCACTGCATAAACTGACGATATCTTCCTCTTTGTGGTCTGTCGGCACGCCAAACGTTTCCCATCTGTAACGCCTTAAATGGTGATGGTAAATCATTGGCATTTTTTGAATAATATCTAACAAGAGGAACTGTTAAGTCATATCTTAAACCATTGTCAACTACATCCATTTCTTCAGTAGCAGTTTCTAAATTTAACTTTTCTCCTCTTTTTAAAATCTTAAAAATTAACTTTTCGTTTTCTCCACCCTGCTTGCTTGTAAGGTTTGTAATATGTTCAACACAAGGTGTCTCAATCTGAGTAAATCCAAATGCATTATAAGTTTCCTTAATTACATTTTGTACATAATTTCTTATTTTCATTTCTTCAGGAAGAATATCTTTCATTCCTGTAACCGGTTTCTTACTTAAAGCCATGTCTTTGCTCCTTATATTTTTCTAACTTGTATATTTTACTATTAAATAGCAAAGAACACAAGTATTCTGTCTTTTATTATTTTACAAAATAATTGTTTTTTCTTTCAATCATTTCGTCTATTCTGTCAATATATTGGTCCACATTTTTCAGTGTGTCGATTCTTGTGGCACTTTTTCTATCATCTGAAATCAGCTTTGTTACTGCTCCTGCTCCACATGCCCACACGTCCTGGTAGTCACCCATCATCAAAATATTATAAATTCCTTCCTTGCCGGGTAGGGAATATCCAACGTTTTCCTGATTTCCTGCCATATTCTTTTGTCTGTACAAATAGTATGGTTTCATGCCCATTTTATAAGCATACTCTTTTGTAATATCCATTAAATTTGTGTTATTATCAAAACTTAAATCAGAATATTTTTGTCTGTTCATATTAAGCCTTGAGCCACGCTTTAATGCCAGTGAATGAACTGTAATCCCATCAGGTGAAAGTTTCATCACCTGCTCCATAGAATATTTAACCATGTCCTCAGTTTCATTTGGAAGTCCCACAATAAAGTCCATGTTGATATTGTCCATACCACAGTCTCTTGCCATATTGAAAGCATTAACAACCTGACTGATAGTATGTTTTCTACCTATTATATCGAGAGTTTCCTGATTCATTGTCTGAGGATTAATGGAAATTCTTGAAACATTCTGGTTCTTTAAAACCATTAATTTATCCCTTGTAATGCTGTCCGGCCTTCCTGCCTCAACGGTAAATTCTTTTACAGTATTAAAATCAAAATTTTCTTTTAAAGCATTAATCAGTCTGTTAAGCTGGTTTGGTTCCAATGTGGTAGGTGTGCCTCCACCTATATAAACGGAATTTAGTTCCTTATCTTTTAGTTTTTCTCCAACAAATTTAATTTCCTTAATTACCGAATCTATATATTTATCTACTTTTTCTTTGTATCTGCCTAACGGATATGATGTAAAGGAACAATAAAGACACGTTGTGGGACAAAATGGAATACCCACATACAAACTATAGTTTCCCTTGTAATTTACATTTAAGAGAACTTTCTGTTCCATATTTGAAACATCCATTGCAAGGTCCAGTTTATTATCAGAAATAAAATAAGTTTCTTTCATTTCTCTTCTTATCTGTTCATCTGACATTCCCTGTTCTCTTAACATTCCGGGAATTTTTGCAGGTCTTATTCCTGTTAAATTTCCCCAAGGCAAATCCCGTCCAATATCTTTTTTCATTAAACAGTATAAAAGCTTTTTAAGAGTGTTTTTCGTGTCTCTTCTATCCTTAAAATCACAAAAAATTTCATCTTCAAAAAGCTTTTTTTCTTGTTCAGACAATGATGCACTAATCTTTTCATCTTTAAAAATAACATTTAAAACCCTGTAAGACTCTTTTATGTCTTCATTGATTTTAAATGGATGTCCTACATAAAAAGCCTGCACCATTGACTGAATATCATATTCAAATTGTTTTGGTTCTATCTGAATGTCTATCATTAATAATATACCTTTTCACTATCAATTGTTGTTAAATCCATATGTCCCGGATACACTGTTGTTTCTCCCGGTAGCACCAACAACTTTTCTTTAATTGATCTGATAATTGCAGCCTCGCTTCCACCTGGAAAATCTGTTCTTCCTCTACTTTGATGGAAAAGAGTATCTCCACTAAATAAGACTTCATCATCTGCTAAATAATAGCATCCGCTGCCTTGTGTATGTCCCGGAGTTAAAATAAATTCAATATCCATACCGGCAATGGTAAACTTTTCGCCATCTTTTAAATATTTGTCTGCACAAATGCTTACAGGATTGCCAAACATTGCTGATAAATTGGCTCTTGTATCCACCAAAAGTCTATCCTCTACTTCTGAAGCGTATACAGGAATATTGTATTTTTCTTTTAATTCTGTTACTGCGCTAATATGGTCTGCATGACCATGTGTAAGTAAAATTGCCTTTGGAATCATTTCCATGTGGCTTACATTTGTGCTGATTTTCAAAGCATCATCACCAGGATCCACAATAAATCCCTCTTTTGTATCAGTGTTCATACACAAGTAACAATTTGTATAACACTCACTAACTAAAACACTTCTAATTTTAATATTTCCCATCTATTTCTCCTTTTCAAAAATGAAGACAATTGTTATCCACTACACTATTCCCCTCTGTGACAGTTGACAAATTAACGAAAGCACGCTCCCGCTGCCAAACGCTCGTAGCGGTTCTATAAAGCCAACTACGCTGCCTTTATGAACCGACGGCGTTAGAGCACTTTCTATTAATTTTGTCAGCTGTCACATAGAATAAAATTATTGCTATTATATAACAATTGTTTTCATTTTTCTCAATGCTCAATAAATATCATCTATAACATTTAACTACTTGTTCGCTCAATATCGATTATACTATCAATTGTACGAATTTTGGCAATAAGGCTGTTTAATTCTTCAGTGCCCTGAATTGCAAACGTCATAGTTATTGTTGCAATGTCAGACTTACTTGTTCTACTGTTGATGCTATTTACATCAATGTTTCTTTCTGTAAATATTCTTGACAAATCAGTTAAGATACCAACACGGTTGTTTGCATATATAACAATTTCTGTCATATACTTGCCATCCTGACTGCCTTCGTCTCCAGCCCAGCTTGCCTCAATCAATCTGCCTCTTTCGTGTTCAGGAAGATTCATAATGTTTATACAATCTGTTCTATGAATAGAAACGCCACGACCTCTTGTAACAAAACCTACGATTTCATCGCCGGGAACAGGGCTACAGCATTTTGAAAATCTAACTGCCACATCATCCATTCCCTCAACAATAATTCCACTTTTTGGATTATGTTTTCTATTGTCATTGTTTTTGTTATTATTTGTCTCATTTAAAATATCTTCATCTGTTACTTCTACTTTGTGGTCTTTCTCGTATTCATCAACCAGTTTGTTTACAATCTGACCTTCTTTTAAACCACCATGTCCAATGGAAGCAACAAGGGAATCCCACTCTTTGTAACTGTATTTCAAACGAACTTTTTCCATATACTGTGGCTTTAATATATCTGATAAAACAATATTTTTTGCCTTGCAGTATTTATCAATAAGTTCTTTACCTTTTACAATGTTCTCTTCTTTATTTTGCTGTTTAAACCAAACATTTATTTTGTTTTTTGCCTGTGTGCTTTGTACAATCTTAAGCCAATCCATACTTGGACCTGTTGAATTGTTTGATGTAATAATCTCAACACGGTCTCCATTTTGGATTTTATAGTCAATGTTTACCATCTTACCATTGACTCTTGCACCAACCATTTTATTTCCTACTGCACTATGAATACTATATGCAAAGTCAATAGGTGTAGAACCACTTGGAAGATTCTTAACATCTCCATTTGGAGTAAAACAATATACTCTTTCTGAGAACATGTTAAGATCATCTTTCAACAAATCTATAAATTCATGATTGTCTGACATGTCTCTCTGCCATTCGAGAATCTGTCTTAACCATGCAATTTTCTGCTCTTCATTATCACCGTCACCGGTAATATTTTCTTTATACTTCCAGTGAGCTGCGATACCATACTCGGCTGTTTTGTGCATTTCGTATGTTCGAATTTGTATTTCAAAAGGCTGTCCGTTTGGTCCAATCAAAGTGGTATGCAGTGACTGATACATATTCTGTTTTGGCATGGCAATGTAATCTTTGAATCTTCCGGGAACCGGTGTATATTTTTCATGTATAATACCAAGTGCACCATAACATTCCATTACACTGTCTACAATAATACGCACCGCAAATACATCATAAATCTGGTCAAGTGTCTTATTTTGTAATGTCATCTTTTTATATATACTAAAATAATGCTTTACTCGTCCATCAATTGTGGCTTTTATTCCAGCCTTTTCAATATGGTCTGCAACCTCAGATATCAGATTGCTCATAAATTCTTCTCTATGTTCAAGTCTTTCATGAACACCTTCAACAAGTTCTCTATATTTTTCAGGTTCCAAATATCTTAAAGCCAAGTCATCCAATTCGATTTTAATTTTGGAAATACCAAGTCTATCAGCAATAGGGGCATAGATGTCCATAGTTTCCTTAGACTTTTCCTTTTGCTTTTCAGGTGTCATGTACATAAGTGTACGCATATTGTGAAGTCTGTCGGCAAGTTTTATAAGAATCACCCTTATATCCTTTGCCATGGCAAGAAACATTTTTCTTAAATTTTCTGCCTGTTCTTCTACTTTGTCTACATCATAGTCCAGTTTGGTAAGTTTTGTAACACCATCTACCAAATCTGTTACTTCCTCACCAAACTCGCGAATCATAATCTCACGGGTTGCCGCTGTATCCTCTGATAAGCCTTTATTTGTTTATCCCAATTATATCCCCTTGGTTGAG
>OJUG01001616.1_pt1 | contig 27840 bp, 28 predicted proteins | sample 1599841 | NCBI WGS metagenome assembly OJUG01 (sample SAMN04168659, study PRJEB22393) | human gut metagenome | biome: human gut microbiome; feature: stool | host: Homo sapiens | collected 2014-05-12 | reverse complement strand
GTTAGCCAAGTGTTCGTCTATTTATTTCGTGTACAAATCTAAGGTACACAGGGGGGAGAATGTGCTACATTGTTACATTGAAGCGCTTTCTCGCGTCCGTCTCTCCCCCTGTGCAAGGGGGAGCCGGTGGGGGTAGTCCTTTCATTTTCAATTCTCCATTTTCAATTATTAAAACGGTGCTTTACTACTATTCGCCGGATTCTCGAAACTCTTGCCTCCCTCCTGGAAATCGGAATCCAATTGTGGCATTTGTGGAGCCGCATCCTCGTTCATCCGGGAGCCGAAAGTAACCGTCTTCACGGTAGAACCTCCCGATGCAAACGGAGAAACCTCCTCCAAATCACAGAATTGTGCCAACTCGTTACGGAACCGCAACTGAATCTCCCCTACCGCACCGTTACGATGCTTGGCTATAATAATATCGGCAATCCCTTTCAAGCTGTTTCCCATGCTGTCCTCCATGATCCCGTAACGTTCCGGACGGTGAATGAAAAGCACCATATCGGCATCCTGCTCGATGGCCCCAGATTCACGCAAGTCAGACAACATCGGTTTCTTGGCATCACCCGTACGCTGCTCAACCCCACGATTCAACTGGGACAAGGCGATCACCGGTATATTTAATTCCTTGGCAATAATCTTCAACTGCCGCGAAATCATACTTACCTCCTGTTCCCGGTTTCCCCGCATATCCGCCCCGGCAGTCATCAACTGCAAATAGTCGATAATCAACACCTTGATTCCGTATCTTTGTTGCAGACGACGACACTTGGCCCTCAACTCGAATATAGAGAGGGCCGGGGTATCATCCACATATATCGGGGCCTTGATCAAGGCCTTAATTTTCGAGTGTAACTGTTGCCACTCTTCCTCGCTTAACTTACCATTACGTATTTTCTCGGAACCCAACTCGGTCTCGCTGGCAATCAGACGGTTCACTAACTGCACCGAAGACATCTCCAGAGAGAATAAAGCAATGGGCTGGTTATGGTTCACCGCCATATTCCGGGTCATGGACAACACGAATGCCGTTTTACCCATAGAGGGACGGGCGGCAATAATCACGAGGTCGGAAGGCTGCCAACCGGAAGTCACTTCATCCAAAGCGTTGAACCCGGAAGGAACCCCACTCAATCCATCTGCACGTTTACCGGCAATCTCGATACCCTTGATCGCTTCATCAATCAAAGCATTAATAGCCGTTGTCTCTTTTTTTATATTTCCCTCGGCAATTTCGAACACCTGCTTTTGGGCCATATCCACCAAGTCGGCCACGTCTGTTGCCTCGTCGTATGCCTTGTTCTGTATATCGGTACATACCCGGATCAATTCCCGCTGGATATATTTCTGTACCACGATACGGGCGTGGAACTCGATATGAGCCGCGGATGCCACCTTCGAAGTCAGTTGAGCCAGATAGTAATATCCCCCGATCTCTTCCAGTTCCCCCAAACGTTTCATCTCCTCGCTCACGGTAAGAATATCCACCGGTTCGTTATTCAAGGAAAGGTTTTGAATTCCCCTGTATATCTTTTGATGTGCCTCCTTGTAAAAACATTCCGGTTTCAAGAAGTCACTCACGGTAATAAACGCATCCTTCTCCAACATCAGAGATCCCAAGATAGCCTCCTCCAGATCCACGGCCTGCGGTGGCATTTTCCCGTATTCGGTTTGTAATGACTTGTAATTATACTCCGGTTTCTTCGCCATATTAAATCACTTTTAACTCTTTCAATTTCCAGAAACAACGAACAGTTGCCCGCACGTCCGCCAAAGCATCATGAGCATTCTCGAATCCCTCCCCGAACAGAACCTGATGTAACTCGGATAATTTCGGAGATTTGAATCCCTGTTTTCCACCCGGCAATTTACAATAATTCGTGGACATTTTCATCGTACAGTATTTCGGTTTCAGAAATAAAGAAGTCATCATCCGTTTCCGCTCGAATTCAGCCCCCACAATACATTCGTCAAAACTGATGTTATGCCCGATCAAGGCATAGGCCACATCTATCTTATCCGAAAACAGCTCCAAGGTGGATAACAAATCTTGCCCTTCCTCTTGGGCTTTTATCGTGGTAATCCCGTGTACACGGGATGCCTCCACCGGAATAGAAAACCCTTCCGGTTTAATAATATCGCTACATTCCTCGATAATATTCCCCTTATCGTCACACATAATCCACGCGAGCTGCACCAACCGGGGCCAATTATCAACGTCCGTCACGGGTGCATTCCAACGCTGCGGAAGTCCCGTCGTTTCCGTGTCAAAAAATAAAAACATCTTTACTATATTTACGATTTATGACTTACGATTTATGATTTTCTTTACCACGCCTACACCTGAAATCATAAATCGTAAATCCGAAATTATTTCGTTTCGCCGTTTTCAAAACTCTTGTTATACTGGTGCATCGCCCGGTAGCTCATACCCATGCTGGAGAACCCACCATCATGGAACAAATTCTGCATGGTCACTTTACGGGTCAAGTCAGAAAACAAGGTGATACAATAATTCGCACACTCGTCGGCAGAGGCATTTCCCAACGGGGACATCCGTTCTGCAAAATCAATCAGAGAGTCAAAACCTTTAATACCGCTACCAGCCGTGGTTACCGTCGGGGATTGTGAAATCGTGTTGACACGAACCCGCTTTTCCCGTCCGTAAATATACCCGAAACTACGGGCAATAGACTCCAACATCGCTTTGGCATCCGCCATATCATTATATTCAAACATGGTACGCTGTGCAGCCACGTATGAAAGCGCCACAACAGACCCCCATTCATTAATCGCATCCAATTTCTTCGCCGTCTGGAGAACCTTATGGAAAGAAATAGCCGAAATATCCAATGTTTTTTGTAAAAAATCGTAATCCAGATTATCGTAAGGACGTTTTTTTCTCACGTTCAACGACATGGCTACCGAGTGTAATATAAAATCAATCTTCCCTCCCAACAATTCCATCGCCTCTTTAAATAAACGCTCCAAATCTTCCTCACTAGTTGCATCTGCAGGAATCAATGGAACATTATTCTTCTCCGCGAAATCCTTGATCTGTCCCATCCGGATAGATAATTCAGTGTTCGTCAACACGATCTCAGCCCCCTCTTCCAAACATTTCTCCGCCACTTTCCACGCGATGGACATCTCATTCAACGCACCGAATATTATCCCCTTTTTTCCTTTCAATAAATTGTAACTCATAAAACTGTATTAAATTAAAAAATTCTTTCTACTATTAAAATTGACCGAGTAGCAACCGGGCATTCTCCAACGCTGCATCACTGACAACACTCCCGCTGATCATTCCGGCTATTTCCACCACCCGCTCTTCATCTGTTAAACGACGGATACGAGAAATTGTTCCCACCTGATCGTCTTCTTTATATACCTTAAAGTGGTGATCTCCCACCGCAGCAATCTGGGGCAGATGGGAAATACTGATCACCTGCATCCGGCGAGCCATCTCTTTCATCATCTCGGCCATCCGGTGAGCGATTTCCCCGGAAACCCCCGTGTCAATCTCATCAAAGATAATGACCGGCAACTGTTTCGTGCGGGACAGGATGTACTTCAGCGACAACATCAACCGGGAAATTTCTCCCCCGGACGCCACTTTTACCAGTTCTCCCGGCTCCTGATTCTTATTCGCCGAAAACAAGAAACTCACGTCATCTTTTCCCGTTGTCGTAAAATGATCCAACGGGGTGATCATAACCTTAAACACGGCATGTTTAATCCCCATGCTTACCAGCAATTCCCGCATCTCTTCTCTCAATTTCTCCTCCGATGCCACACGGGCTTTATGTAGCTTACCCGCCAACGAATCCATTTCCGTCTCCACGGACTTAATTTGTTTTTCCAATATTTCGATCTGTTCCGCGAAGGATTGTATTCCTTTCAACTTCTTCCCTAACTCCTCCTTTAAAGCGATCAGTTCCTCGACTTTTTCCAACCGATGCTTGTGTAGCAAATCATACATCACGTTCAATCGCTCGTTAATCACGTCGACTCTTGCCGGGTTGTATTCCACCCGTTCCGCCATTCGTTCCGATTCATCGGCAATATCTTCCAGTTCGAGAATCACCGAGCTCAGACGCTGCTCGTAGTCGGCAGCCTCTTTCACGATCCCCTCCAATGTCACCATCCGATTCTTCACCCCTTTCAAGGCCTGAATAACGGGATTATCCGATTCCGTTAATACATACGTCGATTCGGAAAAGGCAGATTTAATATTCTCCGCGTTATTCAACACGGCCAGCTCTTCCTCCAACTCCTGCTGTTCTCCTTCTCGCAGACGGGCTTCATCCAACTGGTTAAACTGGAATTTCAAATAATCTTCCTCTTGCTCGGCCTCTTTTGCCTGCTGTTTTAATGAAGTCAGTTCTGACAACAATCCCTGTCGGTGGGTATATTTTACCCGGTAATCTTTCAACAACGCTTGATTACCGCAAAAAGCATCCAGTATTTCCAATTGATATTCCGGTTGCCCGATAAGTAAGGACTGATGCTGCGAATGCACGTCGATCAAGAAGCTCCCGAACTCTTTCAATAATTTGTTATTTACGGGAGTATCATTAATAAACGCCCTCGATTTACCGTCTGCCGTCAATTCTCGTCTCACGACCACCTCGTCGTCATAATCCAAGTCATTATCTGCAAACCATTGCTGTAAATCGTACCCCACGACATCATACGTGATCTCGACCACGCATTTCCTGTTCTTATCCATAATGGCTGCAACATCAGCCCGCTGTCCCAACGTCAGCCCGATCGCACCCAACAAAATGGATTTTCCCGCACCTGTTTCCCCGGTAATAATCGTAAATCCCTTCTCTAGCTCGATATTCGTTTTATCGATCAAAGCGTAATTTCCTATATGGATGTTCTTTATCATTCCTACAACTTTATTGCATAAATCATGCGAAAGTACTAATAATTTTCCATTTTCAATTTTCCGTTTTCAATTTAATTAGTACTTTTGCGCACCGGTTTAAACATATAGTTCTTTATAAAATGACAAGTAGAAGATTAATTAGAATTAAAGTTTTACAGCTTTTATATTCTTACACGAAGAAAGAGGGAGTGACAATTACGGAAGTGGAAAGAGATTTGTTCAAAAGTATAACCAAAAGTACGGATTTATACTACCACGTTTTCCTCTTAATCACTGAAATCCAACGTCGTGCATTTTTAAAAATAGATGCTGCCCGTAATCGGAAACTTGCATCACAAAGAGAGTTAAACCCGAACACCCGCTTTATTGACAACCCGGTAATCAATCAAATTGCCAATAACCGGAAATTCAAGACCTATGTTTCCACGAATCTGGTTTCCTTGAACGAGTGTCAAGACGTGGTCGCCTTGTTGCATGACCGCATGATGGAAATGGATTTTTTCAAGCTTTACATGTCCAAACCCAGCGTGACTTACGAGGATCACAAGAAACTCGTGCTTGACATGATCTCGGAATTAATCGCAGAAGATGAAGATTTCGACCAAGCCATGGAAGAAAAGAATATTTTCTGGAATGATGATTTCGAACTCGTGTTGAGCATCGTGTACAAAACGGTGAAGAATATGAAAGAAAGCTATTCAGAAGACACCGTTTTCTTCATCTCCTTATATAACGAGGAAGAAGACTTGAGTTTTGCGAAAACCCTGTTCCGGAAGTCCATTCTCGACATGAAGGAAAACTTGGAATTAGTGGATCAGTTCACTACCAACTGGGAACTCGACCGAATTTCCGACATGGATAAACTAATCATGGATGCGGCAATCTGCGAGCTGAAATATTTCCCCTCAATCCCCGTGAAGGTGACTCTGGACGAGTATATCGAGATTTCCAAGAACTATTGTTCCCCGAAAAGTAGCGGTTTTATTAATGGTGTTCTCGACAAAACCGTGGCTCTTCTAAAAGAAAAGAATGAAATCAGAAAAGTCGGTCGAGGTTTGATGGAGTAATACTACCCCCTCCAGCTCCCCCTTACACAGGGGGAGAGCTGATTACCAGGCGATTTTCCTCCCATGTAACGAGGGTTAGAGGCCGTAGCCATTTCACAAATTCAACTTTTGGGTTACTCCTTTTCTGTTCATGAATTTCGTTTGAATCTATCCCAGAATGTTTTCCGTTTTTCTGCCTTTGGCGCTTTCAAGCGATTCATTTCCTTTCTTTCCTGAGAACGTCGAAATGCCGTCTTGATACGCCATTCCACTTCTTGCGAGTTACGAGTTCCTTTATCAATACACTCATCAACACCCTCATTCAAAAGGCTGTAATCCGGCAGGCCGCTATACATCACGATGGCAATATCATCTCCCGTTTCCCTAACAAGACGCATCACTTCTTCACCTTGCATTTTCGGCATATCTCCATCTAGAAGTAATAAATCATAACGACCTTTTTGATATTCGTCCCAAGCTTCCTGTCCATCCTCTACCGAGGATACGTTAAATCCACACTCTTTTAAACGCCTAATTTCAAATTTCCGTGTAAACTCATCATCTTCCGCATACAAAATCTTAATTTTCATATCTCACGTATTTAGTTATTCTTTCAACAAAGGAAAGGTTTATTTTTCTAATATAAAGAATTCAAATATGATAAAACTATGAGAATTTTTAGAAAATAGAGATCCGGACACCCCGACCTATTTCAACATTGTCTCACCGTAGTCTCACGCCTAGCATCATTAAATATCGGGTACAAATCAACTGGAAGTTACCGTCCCCGCCTCGGTAAGTTATCGTTAACTTATCGAATACTTATCGAATAGTTACGCCTGAGACTCTAGTGAGAGTATACTGAGAACCAAGAGAATAACTAACAAAATAAAAGCAATCAATGCTTGTCGTTCGAAACATTAATTAACAATAGCGACATGATATTAATTACATATCAAAATATACCATCCGCCATACATGACAGTACTAATTCATTTTTTTGATTCACGAAAGAAGATTTCAAAATTAAGAAAATAATAATAATTCGCTTTTTTTGCGAATTACAGATGCAAATCATTATATTTGCATAGTCAAAGAGAAAGCATTACTAAACTCCACGCATATAGAAGAGTTGTACAATCATCGGGCTCTAAACTATGAAAAACTGAAGGGCGATAAAAAAGGACTCTCTTCTTTACGCATAAATGACCAGTACAGGCTTGAATTTCGAGAAATTCCAAGCCAATCTAATCAAACGACAATAGAAATATGTTCATTAGTAGAGATCACGAATCATTATAAATAAACGAGATATGGGAACATCCGCAAATAATTTACAGTCATTTCGTCCATTCCATCCGGGAGAACTGGTAAAAGAAGAATTGGAATGTAGAGGAATCAAACAAAAGGATTTTGCCAAAAAGTTTGGATTATCGTATAGCGCATTAAATGAAATTTTGAATGCCAAACGTCCAATATCAACTGAATTTGCATTATTTCTGGAAGCTGCATTAGATATAAACGCAGATCTACTGGTAAGAATGCAAACAGACTATGATCTACAAATGGCTCGCAAGAATGATACATTACTTGAAAAACTAAATAGGATCAAGAATATAGCTGCAATATTTTAACAAAGAAGTTATATCTTAAATAAATAAAGGGTGACAAAAGCCACCCTTTACATTCTAAACTAAACTAACCAAACTTTTGTATCACTACAATAGTCAACTCATACGCTATATTAGCTTTGTAAATATAGAATATAAATATTAAAAAAACAAGTTTTTTTTAATATTTACTTGAAAAATCTTTAGCCTGATAATTCTCGATATACTCCACTGCCTCTTCCACTGTATTTACGACGGCATACAACCCATCATAGGCCTTCGACACGAACCCCTCCTTGCGAATATTACTGATAAAAAGGAAAAAATACTCGTAAAAATCGTTCGTATTAAGGAAAATAATTGGTTTATTATGTATTCCAAGCTGTTTCAAGGTAATCACTTCCGTGATCTCTTCCAGCGTTCCCCATCCTCCGGGTAAAGCGATAAAAGCATCTGCTTTTTCACGCATCATGCTCTTTCGTTCCTTCATATCTGGCGCCACGATTAATTCGGAAATACCTTCTGCCGAAACACCCCGGTCCACGATGCACTGCGGAATGATCCCGGTCACCTCTCCCCCACCATTCTTCACGGCATCCGACACCTCACGCATCAAACCGCAATTTGTCCCGCCATACAGCAACCCCCATCCCCGTGTCACGATCTCTTTCCCCAAATCAGCCGCGGCCTTAAAATACACGTTATCAACACTCTCCGATGATGCACAAAACACACAAATTTTCATAGATTAAAAGTTACAGGTTGCAAGTTATTCATTTCATAAAACAAGTTGCAGATTAATAGTACAAACCTGTAACCCATTAACCTGCAACTTGGAACTACATTGACGCTTAAGCGTCAATGTTAGCATATGTAGCGTTCTGTTCGATAAACTGTCTACGAGGCGGCACATCGTCCCCCATAAGCATGGAGAAAATACGGTCTGCCTCGGCAGCATTCTCGATCGTCACCTGACGCAACGTTCTGCCGTCGGGAGACATCGTCGTGTCCCACAACTGTTCTGCTGTCATTTCACCAAGACCTTTGTAACGCTGGATATGCAAACTGCTCTCTTTACCCGCTCCCATTTCCTGGATCAATTGCAAACGCTGTTCTTCCGTCCAGCAATAGCGTTGCTCCTTTCCTTTCTTCACGGAGTAAAGAGGCGGGGTTGCGATATACAAGTAACCGTTTTCAATTACCGATCTCATGTAACGGAAAAATAACGTCATGATCAACGTGGCAATGTGCGCCCCGTCAACGTCGGCATCGGCCATGATCACGATCTTGTGGTAACGTATTTTTTCCAAATTAACCGCTTTACTGTCTTCCGCTGTACCAATCGTGATACCCAAAGCTTGGAAGATCATCTTGATCTCCTCGCTTTCCCACACGCGATGAGCCAACGCTTTCTCCACGTTCAGGATTTTACCTCTCAATGGAAGGATCGCCTGGAATTTACGGTCACGCCCTTGTTTAGCCGTACCCCCTGCCGAGTCTCCCTCGACAAGGAATATCTCGCAGTTCTCCGGGTTATTATCCGAACAATCCGCCAATTTACCGGGCAAACCGGAACCGGAAAGCACCGTCTTCCGTTGCACAAGTTCACGGGCTTTACGGGCCGCGTGACGAGCTTGTGCGGCAAGGATTACCTTGTCCACGATAGCACGGGCATCTTTCGGATGTTCCTCCAGATAATTTGCTAATGCAACACTTACTGCTTGAGCCACGGCCGACCCGACCTCGGTATTACCTAACTTGGTCTTGGTCTGTCCCTCGAATTGAGGTTCTGCCACCTTCACGGAAATAATAGCTGTCAGACCTTCGCGGAAATCTTCCCCGCTAATATCAAACTTCAACTTGCTTAACATCCCGGAATTATCAGCATACGTCTTCAAGGTTTGCATCACTCCCCGACGGAATCCGGCAAGGTGTGTTCCCCCCTCTATCGTGTTGATATTATTCACGTAAGAGTAAACATTTTCCTTGAACTCCGTGTTATAATGCATGGCCACCTCGATCGGAATTCCATTCTTTTCGGTCGTGATATGAATGGTTTCGTCAATCAATTTCTCCCGGGTTTCATCCAAGTATTCCACGAATTCACTCAATCCTTTTTCCGAGTAGAAAACTTCTGACTTAAACTCGTTCGTGTCCGGATCAATCGTCCGTTTATCAGTTAACGACAAACGGATCCCCCGGTTCAGGTAAGCCAACTCCCGCAAACGGGCAGCTAAAATATCATATTTATATTCTGTTACATAAAATATAGAATCATCCGGCTTGAAATAGATCGTCGTACCCGTCCGATCCGTCTCGCCAATCACTTGCACATCTGCCAACGGGAATCCTTTACTGTACTCTTGGCGCCAGATTTTACCTTCACGATAAATGGTTGCGACCAATTTCGTGGAAAGTGCGTTCACACAGGATACACCCACCCCGTGAAGTCCCCCGGAAACCTTGTAAGAACCTTTATCAAATTTACCACCGGCATGCAGAATCGTCATCACGACTTCCAGTGCCGAGCGATTCTCTTTCTGGTTCATTCCCGTCGGAATTCCACGTCCATCGTCAGACACGCTGATCGAGTTATCCTCGTTAATCGTTACATCGATATTTTTACAATAGCCAGCCAACGCCTCGTCAATCGAGTTATCGACCACCTCGTACACCAAATGATGCAATCCTTTCGTATTAACATCTCCAATATACATGGACGGACGCATACGAACGGCCTCCAACCCCTCCAACACTTGAATACTATCAGCCGAATACTCGTTATTCGTTTGCTCTATTTCTTCACTCATGTTCTGCTCTAATTCTTCACTCATATGATATATTTAATTGTTTTTTCTTATTTCTTCTATTCGCTAAACTGTTCATTCACAGCCGGAATTCCATCCCGACACAAAACACACAAATATACGAAAAATCAGCTACAATATCGAAAGTTTTAAGATATATTTTCCTCTCGTTAACACATCAATTGAGTCGTCATCTATAATGCCGGAATTTCAAATATCCTTACTCTTGACATGAATTATTAAAAATCGACCTCATTTAGATTGGCTTTCCTTATCTTCATTTCTTCTGGGTATTGGCTGCCTGTCGGGCAAACATTTCATATATCGCTCTAAACGCTCAAACTGTTCCCGGATCGGGGAATATTCCATTTCATTGATTTTCCCCCGGTACAAATCGAACAACCCCAGCGTTCCTCGCTTGTCGTATGTATTCAAATAATATAAACAGATCCCATGCAAAATACGTTCCCCGGTCCACACGGCCAAAGGAGCCCAACCGGAAACATTAAAAATATCCAAGGCTTTCTCAACCTTCTCATAATCGTTCATTTCCTTGAAAAAAGAAAGCCCCACGCTCTCGAATTCCACGATCCATTTCTGCACAAGTGAATGAAGTTTTGCTATTTTCATCTGAAACCAAGGCTTATCATCCAAAGGTATTCCCAAATACTTGTAAGCCCACCCGACATCCAGCACGCCACAAATAGGCATACAATCCTTTTCCGATATAGCCTCCTTATATAATTGACTGACTTTCTTACAAGTTACAAAGTACTCCGTGCGCAAAGACAACTGATCATTCTCCCAATTCGTGAATCGAAGAATACACTCATTCTTCCATTCACGATCTTCATAAACAAATACATTCTTAGCCTTCATGAAATGATAGCCATGCCTTTCCATGACCGGAACAATTTGCTCAATAAAAAGCCCCTTGATACCTTCACCTTTCATTTTCGTATGCATGCTTATCTATAAATTTAGTGCCTGATCCTTTTATCACCAACAAAGAGAATAAAATTTTCTTTATTTTCTCTATAAAAGTTCATAAAGTTTACAAACTTTTTATTTTACGTGAGTTCGATATAATTAAAACATAGTTATCCCTTCTGATTGGAAAAGGATAGAATAAAATGGGAATATATAAAATACTGGAACAGCTGATGTATCCCTTATCCCGGGCCTCTACCGGGGATATAGTAGCCCGAAATTTTATTCTTGAGCGTGAATAGCCTCGTTATTAGTCCTCTTGACGGGGTATTCGAATATGTTATTTTTATTTTCCATCTGTTAAAATGGCGGCGATAATCGGGCGAGCATCGGGCGACAATCGGGCGATGGCGCCTAACAGCCACCCAATAGTCGCCCCACCGTCATGCAACGGGCATGAAAAACCCCGGGAGAAGGGATGCAAAACCCCGGATTAATTTTAGATTTTAAACTCTAAATTCTTTTTGCATACAATTCGGCCACAAAGCGTGATTCATGAGATACCGGTGTTAAATTTATATATCCGGACACGATTCGTCCCGCCTCCATCAGCAAGGGATGCGCCTCTCTATTCTTCTCCACCGATTGCATGATTTCTCCCGCTTGGGGAGAAAAGCGAATATTAAAAGCACCTTCAACACCCTCTTGTAAATAACGCTGCAAAGCGATTGAAACGATTCCCATGTTATAACGCAGATTTATCTCGACACAAGGCTGCACGCCAAATTCTCCCGACTCGTCCTCGTATATCATCATATCCACCCCCAAGTATCCCACGTATTTCCCGTGAAACACCGTCGTCACCACCTTTTCCAACTGTTCACGGATTTCATGTAGGAACCCCGTTCCCGTATATTTTGCAATCATCCCTTCCAAACTAGAATTCGATGCCACCCTGTTCCCCTCGTATTCCCCCCGTCGACTTGTTTGGAAAACAGAATACCCAAGAAAATTCAGGTGAAATAAACGGTCCATTTCAAACTCCATGGCAAAATCCAGCACCCGATTCAATCTTTTTTCCACCATCACGTACCCTTGTTTACGCAAGATACCGGATAAAACTTCCTCTTCTTTACACGTCATCTGTCCTTTCGGGATAAAAAGAATTCCTTTACCGGAAGAGGACCAAGGAGCTTTCACCACGATATCTTCCTTTTCCGACAACAACCTGATTCCTGCCAACGTGTTACATTCACGAGGAATAATATCCTCCCCTATATAGGGAATAGCTCGAACCATCTCAGCCAAACAAGTGGCAGTTATTCGCCTGCTATATAAATCCCTCCGTTCATCACTCCACGTTGACATGACACTCTCCCTGAACTGCTCGTTACAACGACTTTTCAAATCTTTCAACAAATTGTGCACCCGGGGACTCCATCCCCAAGGCTTTATCTCGTTAAAAGAAAGTAATTGAGCTTTTTCCCAGATGATCGGTTTACAATCCAGACCAAAAATTTCTTTTCGACTTTTCATAAAATCGAAATCCGGCATCTTCATCACCAACACGTAATCCCCTTTTCCTGTCAAATATGCAGATAAAAACGCCAGATCACCGGCCATAATCGAAATATTCGCCTTTGGCGTGTAACCATTTGTTCCATTGGCTATTGAAATTTCATTATCCGGATTAAACAGATATAAATCTTGCATAAATGTTAAATTTTAGAGCAAAAGTAACACTTTTGGCTTAAATTTTGTATCACCTATAAAAGTTTAAATAAAGAGGATATGAACGACTATCCGCATTTATACAGATTTTAAATTAATAACTATAAGTTTCATTTATTTTGCAAAAAGTGAAACATTCATTTCGGGATAACCGTAGGATATATCGTGTAAGACTTGATAATGATTGAAAAATAAAACTTTAAATAAATAGATGAGATGATTTTACAACTAGCTTTCGTTTTAACAGCAATCATCATCGGAGCGCGTCTAGGTGGTATCGGACTGGGTGTCATGGGAGGTATTGGATTGGGAATTCTGACATTCGTGTTCGGACTACAACCCACGGCCCCGCCTATTGATGTTATGCTTATGATCGTGGCGGTTATTTCTGCGGCAGCATGTATGCAGGCTGCCGGAGGATTGGACCTTATGGTCAAGGTGGCCGAACGCTTATTAAGAAAGAACCCGGCACACGTCACAATTCTAAGTCCGTTAGTAACTTACGCATTCACGTTTATCGCCGGTACTGGCCACGTTGCCTATTCCGTACTTCCGGTAATCGCTGAAGTTGCCACGGAAACCAAAATTCGCCCGGAACGTCCCCTAGGAATTGCCGTGATCGCTTCCCAACAAGCCATTACCGCCAGTCCAATTTCTGCTGCCACGGTAGCATTACTGGGCTTGCTAGCTGGTTTTGACATTAGTTTGTTTGACATTTTGAAGATCACGATTCCCGCCACGCTAATCGGTGTACTCGTCGGTGCCTTCTTCTCCATGAAAGTCGGGAAAGAACTCGTTGATGACCCGGAATATCAAAAACGTTTGAAAGAAGGTGTGTTCAATGACAAGAAATACGAACTGAAAGACGTTGCCAACCAGAGAAGAGCAAGTCTGTCTGTTTTTGTTTTCATTATCGCCACGGTATTCATCGTGCTGTTCGGTTCGTTTGATACCATGCGTCCTTCATTCATGATCAATGGCGAACAAGTATTATTAGACATGCCATCTATCATTGAAATATTAATGTTATCTGCGGCAGCTATCATATTATTAGTAACTCGTACAGACGGGTTAAAAGCCGCACAAGGTTCCGTCTTTGGGGCCGGAATGCAAGCGGTAGTAGCCATCTTCGGAATTGCTTGGATGGGAGATACTTTCTTGCAAGGCAACATGGCAGAATTAAAATCTTCTATCGAAGAAGTCGTTAGACAAATGCCCTGGTTGTTCGGTATAGCCCTGTTCGTAATGTCTATCTTGTTGTACAGCCAAGCCGCTACCGTCCGGGCGCTCATGCCTCTCGGCATAGCCTTGGGAATATCGCCTTACATGCTGATCGCCATGTTCCCGGCCGTCAACGGGTATTTCTTTATCCCGAACTACCCCACCGTGGTAGCCGCCATTAACTTCGACCGAACGGGTACAACTCGAATCGGCAAATACGTGCTGAATCACTCGTTCATGATGCCCGGACTTGTCGCGACCATCGTGGCCGTTGGACTTGGACTGCTCTTTATACAGATTTTTTAAATACTCTAATTATAAGTAAATTTTAAATTACAGGTTATGAAAATGTTTAAGAATTTAAGTTTGCTGGTAGCCCTAGTGCTATTCTCTGTTGCGACCACGTTCGCACAAAAGTTGCCTAACATCCATATTCTGGCAACAGGAGGTACGATCGCCGGAACCGGAGCTTCTTCAACCGGAACCAATTACACAGCCGGACAGGTTGCCATCGGTACACTTTTATCGGCTGTACCCGAAATTCAGAAAATAGCCAATGTAACCGGAGAACAAATCGTTAAGATCGGTTCACAGGATATGACGGATGACGTGTGGTTGACACTTGCCAAAACAATCAACAAATTATTGGCAAGAAAAGACATTGACGGAATCGTGATCACCCACGGAACCGACACGATGGAAGAAACCGCCTATTTCTTGAATCTTGTCGTGAAAAGTAACAAACCGGTTGTACTTGTAGGTGCCATGCGTCCCTCTACCGCTCTTAGCGCTGACGGTCCGTTAAACTTATACAATGCCGTGGTTGTTGCAGGAGCAAAAGAATCCATGGGTAAAGGAGTTTTAGTTTCCATGAATGGTATTATTCTCGGAGCTCACAGTGTTTTAAAAATGAACACGATTGATGTTCAAACATTCCAAGCACCGAATTCAGGAGCCCTTGGCTATGTTTACAACGGCAAAGTATTCTACAATCAATCTCCGTTAAAAAAACACACCAGTCAATCCATATTTGATGTAACGAACCTGAACTCTCTTCCGAAAGTGGGTATCGTGTACAGCTATTCAAACATGGAAGGTGACGTTGTTAAAATGATGGCTAACAGCGGTTATAAGGGAATTATCCATGCCGGATTAGGTAACGGAAACATCCACAAAAACGTGTTCCCGGAATTAATCAATGCACGTAACAAAGGAATCCTTATCGTTCGTTCCACCCGCGTACCGACAGGGCCTACCACGCTTGACGCTGAAGTCGATGACAATCAATACAAATTCATCGCTTCTCAAGAATTGAACCCTCAAAAATCAAGAATCCTCTTGATGTTAGCTTTGACTAAAACTAACGATTGGAAACAGATCCAACAATATTTCAACGAATATTAATTTATAAAAGCACCCGAGTCCTTCAAAACAGGACTTGGTGCTTTATTCCACTTATAATTCTAGTTATAATAACTAGAAATTAGGAAATTACATTTTTATCAAAACGCAGAACATGAAAAAATTAGCTTTATTAATACTTGTTATGGGGTGTGCAGCAGGTGCTTTCGCACAAAATGCCACGAACGAAAAGACTCTTTTCGAACGAGTAACTCAAATAGAGAAAAAAATGGACTGGTTCAACTTCTATTTGAACATGCAGGGTTCTTTTGATGCCAGTTTCAACTATGACCAAAGCGGACTAAGCGAGGCTGCATTTAAAATGCGTCAATTCCGTATTGAAGCAAAAGGTAACATCACCCCTTGGTTGTCCTATCGCTGGAGACAACGTCTGAACCGTGGGAACAACGGAGGTAACAATATCGACAACATGCCTACTTCCATTGACATCGCAGGTATTGGGGTAAAATTAAATGACCAGTTCTCATTCTTTGCCGGAAAACAATGTGCCGCGTATGGTGGTATCGAATTCGACTTGAACCCGATCGAAATCTACGAATATAGCGATATGATCGAGAACATGAGTAACTTCATGACCGGTTTGAACATCGCTTACCAGATTTGTGACAACCATCAACTTCAATTCCAAATTTTGGATAGCCGTAACGGTTCTCAGGATGAAACATACGGTCCCGGATTTGAAAAAAGTCGTGCCCCACTCTTGTACACCTTAAACTGGAATGGTAACTTATTCGATGGAATCTATAAAACTCGTTGGTCAGCATCCGTGATGTCCGAGACAAAAGATAAACAAATGTATTATTATGCTTTAGGTAACGATTTCACGTTCTCTAAAAAAGTAAATATGTTTGTAGACTTCATGTATTCTGACGAACAAATCGACCGAAAAGGAATCATTACCGGGATTGTAGGGAATGAAGACGGCCATAACGCTCTTGACGCAGAATACTTGTCCGTGGTGACAAAAGTAAACTACCGTTTCCAACCGAAATGGAATGCTTTCGTGAAGGGAATGTATGAAACGGCCTCCGTGTCAAAAACACGTGGTGACATCGAAAAAGGGAACTATCGAACTTCTTACGGTTACTTGGCCGGTATCGAATACTACCCGTTAGAAGACAGCAACCTGCATTTCTTCTGTACTTTCGTGGGACGTTCTTACAAATTTACTGATCGTGTCGCTCAAAAAGGATACAACACACAAAGATTGGAAGTCGGGTTTATATACCAATTACCGATGTTCTAACAAACAAGAAATGATACAATTACGAGAGGGAATATTCAAAGATATTCCCTCTTTTGATTTATCTCATTTTATTTTGAAATTGTTTTAACGAGTGTTATTTTTGTACCATATTAGAGTAAAGATTTACAATCTAAATTTAGAAACAAAACTATTACTATGAAAAAAACTAATCTACTCACTATTTTAGTATTAAGCGGGAGCATTATTTTTTCAGGATGTGCATCCATGAGTAACACGGGCAAAGGCGCTGCAATCGGGGCCGGTGGTGGAGCTGCACTTGGAGCCGGTATCGGAGCCTTGGTTGGTAAAGGTAAGGGAGCTGCCATTGGGGCTGCCGTGGGAGGAGCTGTTGGAGCTGGAACCGGGGCTTTAATCGGCAGAAAGATGGATAAGCAGAAAAAAGAGTTAGAAGCCATTGAAGGGGCTCAGGTTGAAACTGTTACAGATGCAAATGACCTACAAGCCATTAAAGTAACTTTTGATAACGGCATATTGTTCGCCACGAACTCTAGCCAATTAAGTTCATCTTCCAGAGATGCCTTGACGAAATTTGCCACGTCGTTAAAGAATTCTCCGGAAACAGACATCACGATCTACGGCCACACGGATAACACCGGAACCCGTGCCGTAAATGAAAGAATATCCAAAGAACGTGCGGAAGCTGTTGCAAACTTCCTCGTTGGAAACGGGATTGCCCGCAACAGAATCACCACGGAAGGCCTAGCATTCGATCAACCGGTAGCCGACAATAGTACAGCAGAAGGACGTGCTAAAAACCGTCGTGTCGAAGTATATATCACGGCAAGTGCGAACATGATCAAACAAGCAGAAGAAGGTACCTTGAAATAAGATACAATCAGTAAGTAACCACTAAAAGCTGGAAGGCTGTTTTCGAACGATCTCCAGCTTTTAGTTTTTTTAATCCGATAACAATGAAAAGAAAAAAACTATTACTAATCACGCTATTAGCACTATCATTACAGAGTCTGTCAGCCCAAGGTCTGTTATCCCATCTAAACGACACGACAAACGGGCGCTCTCTTTTTGAAAGAATATCGAACATCGAAAAAAAGAATAATATTTTTAACCTGAAACTGCACATGCAAGCCACATTCAACGGTGCATTCACAGACGGAACATTCGAGCAAGCAGCCTTCAAAATGAACCAGCTTCGATTAGAAGCCCGGGGGGACATCAATGACTGGCTTTCTTACCGTTGGCGTCAACGCCTGAACAGCAGTAACACGCCCCACGCGCTGGATAACCTTCCCTCCTCCATCGATTATGCCATGATCTCTGTACGCCTGACTGATCAGTTCGTCACCTCCATCGGGAAACAGGCGGCAGCATACGGAGGTTTCGAATATGATCTGGATCCGATTGAAATCTACCAGTACAGCGACATGATCGATTATATGCTCTTCGATTTCATGACCGGAATCACGTTCTCTTATCAAGTCACCCCTACCCAAGAAATAGCCTTACAAGTCGTGAACAGCCGGACGGCTTCTATGGATGATATTTACGGGCAACTCCCGGAAGACGTGGAAGAAAGTCGTGCGCCCCTCGCTTACACGGCCAACTGGAACGGCAATTTCTTCAGCGATAAATTTAGAACCCGTTGGTCATATTCCTTGCTCAGTCTGGCAAAAGGATATAACAATCATTTTTATGCCATCGGTAACGAATTAGATCTGGGAAAGTTCAACATGTACCTCGATTTCTACCTTTCCGATGAAGAACTGGATAACCGAGGTATTATTTCAAGCCTCTACCGACTTCAAGGAGAGGCAGATTGCATCAAAAATGCTCGTTACGAATCTTGGGTCACCAAATTAAACTATCGTTTCCAGCCCAAATGGAATATTTTCGTGAAAGGAATGTACGAAAATGCCTCTGTTTACAAGCATACCGATCAACTGGAGAAAGGCAAATACCGGACGGCTTACGGGTATTTCGGTGGTATCGAATACTATCCAACCACGGAAAACCTCCACTTCTTCGCATCGTACATCGGACGTTCTTATCGATTCACGGATAAGGCCAAAACACTAGGAGCCGAGAACTACTCTACATCAACTTTATCCATCGGGTTAATTTACCATATCCCGCTGTTTTAAGCTTTACGCCCAAAAATGAATAAGGGCAACCCTCGAAAGGATTGCCCTCTTCCCCATTCCGGCACCCCGGAACAGAAAAAAACAACACACACATGAATATCAATAACCTTTTCTTATTTAAGAAAAGGTATTTACTAATCCTCCTTTTTCGAGGATTTCTTGAAACTCCGCATCAACATAAGGGAGCTTATACGCTCTCTTGTTCAAATACAATAAATGATTTTCATCATCTATTGCCAGTTGTTCCCCTGACGTGTAAGCATCCACCACGGCCCAATCAACAAGAATCCGTAACCCGTGATTAATAGCCATACGGTAAAAATCCCAGTTCACAGATTTTACAATCACCAGTTTTACCCCCACGGCTACCAATCCCGTCGCTGCATGTTTCACCAGTTGACCACACCCGAAGTTCTCCCCGGCGATAATAATATCTCCCGGTTTCACGTCGCAAGCGAAATTCGGATCCAATCCTCCAAACAAGTAAGGTTTAATCTCCTCCACCTGTTCAAGGGTCAAGCGATACATCAATTTTTCCGCAAATATCTGGTTACTTGATATATTATCTATATCCCCGTAATTCCACACCCCGTTACTCTTACGATAATCATACCCTTCCAACACGACTGGTTCTATCCGGGGAGCTTTATATTTATACCGTGCGCCCTCGAAGTGTATTATTGATGTTAGTTCTCCTCGCAACGCAGTTATAGCCACGGTTGCCGGAGAGGCTATATATTTTTCAACACCGGAATGATTCGAACTTCCGATATACCGACTATTGGCAGTAGAGATAAAACGGCTATTTCCGGCAGACGCCACGTGTCCCACTCCCAAGCAAGGCCCACAACTGGAGCCAAGAACGATGGCTCCGGACTGTGCAATCTTATCAATAATACCCTCTTCAACAGCCTGTAAATATATACTCCTAGAAGCCGGAACCACGAACAATTGGAACCCGTTGGCAATACGCTTTCCTTCCAAGATCATGGAAACTAACCGTAAATCCTCCAACCGTCCTGAAGCACAAGCACCGATAAGTCCTTGCTGTATTTTCAACCCGACAAGTTCCTCCACTCCCTGAAGAACATCGTTTCTCGTGTCATATACCATCGGAAAGACGCTGGCCAGATCAATCTCTATAAACCGAGAATAAACAGCCTCCTCGTCCGCCCAAACACCCCGTACTGCCGGTTCGTTAAAATAGTCTGCCAACCGATCATCCGGGGGAAAAGCCGAACTGATCACTCCCATTTCCGTGGAAATATTGGCTATTGTCATTCGATCATCAATGGACAAAGAGGAAACCCCTTCCCCGTGATACTCAATTGCCTGCCCGTTCACGTCCAACTCGCTCAATATTCCCTTGATCCATAAAGCCAAATCTTTAGCAAACACTCCTTCCGACAAACGATTCTTCAAAACGATCTTCACCGTTTCAGGCACCTGAAACCACATTTTGCCCGTTTTCCATAACACGGCCGTCTCTGTTTTATTAATTCCCACAGCCAACGTGTTGAACGCTCCCGCCGTGGCTGTATGAGAATCGCTCCCCGCAACCAACATACCCGGACGTACCAATTCTGAGATAATCTGGTGGCTGATTCCACGGTCACAGTCATAAAAATGCTCTATTCCCTGCTCTTCCACGAAATCCCGTATTGAATTATATTCCAAGGATAATTCGTTGACTAACCCCGACACCTTTCCATCCAGCACTATCACCAACTGGGAAGGATTGTACACTCGGGTACCATGAATTCGTTCAAACAAAAACCTAACCCGTGCCGAATTATCATGACTCATCACATAATCCGGTTCACGGACCACGATACTCCCACGTTCGGCATTTAATATCTTCTCTACAAATGTTCGCATATATTGAATTTAGAATCTAGAATGTAAAACATAGAATGAACGTCACGCCCTGAATTTTATATTCTAAATTTTACGTTGTCTAAAACTGCTTTTATTTTCTCAACATCACTGTAATATTGCTCGTATTCCGGTAGTCCCGAAACCCCGCCCATGAACACGTTCGGGTTACGGAATTCCATTTCACTGTCCCGACTACTTTTCCCACTCAAGTGAATAGCATCCACCCCTAATGTTATTAACGTGTTGGCATTCGCGGCATTTACACCACTTCCAGCCATAATTTGCACACGCCCTTTCGCCTGCTCCACCAAGGCTTTAATTTGCTCCATTCCCTCGCTTACCGTGTTGCGTCCTCCCGATGTTAAAACCCGGTAACATCCGGCCTGAATGATCCCCTCCAAGGCCTCTTCCATGTTTCGAGTCATATCTATCGCCCTGTGAAACGTTACCTTTAAAGGAGCCGCCAATTCGACCAGTTCCCGCGTACGTTGTACGTCAACCGAACCGTCTGCATTCAAGATACCCAACACGACACCATCCGCCCGGCACTCTTTGGCAAACCGGATGTCCTCCTTCATCACCTCGAACTCTAAATCGGAATAAAGAAAATCGCCTCCCCTCGGGCGAATCATCACGTAAAGTTGTATAGATAACTTTTCCCGGGCCATGCGAATCATAGCCGCAGACGGGGTTGTTCCCCCGTCATACATCCCGGAACACAGTTCCACCCGGGATGCCCCTGCCAACTGGGCATTCAAGCATGATTCCAAAGAAAAAGTACATATTTCGACCTCAATATTATTCTTCATTCCGCTCTGTCAATTTTTGTTTATTGGTTAATTCATACTACGAATATAATGAAATTATCGACAAACTTCAAATAAAAAACAGAGATAAAATACTCCTTGACATTCAAGTTATTTCTAACTTACATACATTCAACAGAGTATCACGTGTCAAAAAAGGATAACGGGAGAAATAAGCACATTACATTAAAATAAACAAGAATAGATACACGACGGGAAGTGTATGACATTTCCCGCCAAATTGTATTAAAACGTGTAAAAATCCATCCCGAAGAGTTCCTCGAAATACTTCTTCACGACCGCTTTCACTTCCGCCACGGGAACCTCTGTCCCCACCTCTTTCGAGATAGAAGTCACCCCCTTATCCACGAATCCGCAGGGGTTGATATAATTGAAATAATTCAAATCCGTATTCACGTTCAACGCGAAACCATGCATCGTCACGTAACGGGAACATTTAATCCCGATCGCACATATCTTGCGAGCCCTAGAAGTGTGTGCATCCAACCATACCCCCGTGGCTCCTTCCAACCGTTCCCCGGTAATCCCGAACTCTCCCACGGTACGAATAACCACCTCTTCTAACAAATCCACGTACTCCTTCACCCCCACGCCAAAATTAGCCATATCAATAATCGGGTACACAACCAATTGTCCGGGGCCATGATATGTAATATCCCCACCTCGATTTACCTTCACGAATTCAGCATGAGCCGCCTGCAACTGAATGGCACTAATCAGCATATTCGCCTCGTTCCCGCTCTTCCCTAACGTGTACACGTGATTATGTTCCACGAAAATCATACAATTCTCCGTGTCCTCACCCTTTAACTTCGCGGCAATAATCCCCTTGTGCAACTCTTCCTGTTGTTGCCACACGGGCATATAGCTCGCCACTCCTAGATCAATTAATCGTGTACGTTTCATAACTTATCTCACATGCTTTTCCGCATGGTAACTAGAGCGAACCAACGGACCGCTCTCCACGTAACGGAACCCTTTTTCCAACCCGATACGCTCGTATTCCTTAAAGGTCTCCGGTGTCACGTACTCTTTTACTTCGAGATTCGCCTCGGACGGTTGCAGGTACTGACCAATAGTCATTACTTTACACCCGACTGCCAGCAAATCATCCATCGTCTGAAGAATTTGTTCACGAGTCTCCCCTAATCCCAGCATGATACCGGATTTAGAAACGATACCCGATTCCGAAACCAGACGAATCACTTGTAAAGAAATATCATATTTTGCCCGGCTACGTACGCCATCCGACAATTCTCTCACCGTCTCCAAGTTATGAGAAATCACTTCCGGACGAGCATCAATCACCTGTTGCACGAGCTCCTGTCTTCCCTGAAAATCCGGAATCAGCACTTCCATTGTCGTTTCAGGATTCTCCCGTTTCACCGCCTCGATCACTTTCACCCAGTGAGCTGCCCCCAAATCAGCCAAATCATCCCGGTCCACGGAAGTGATCACGGCATGTTTTAAACCGAGCAACTTCACGGAGTTAGCTATATTTTCCGGTTCTGCCGGGTCCAATGGAGCCGGACGCCCCGTTTTCACGTTACAAAACTTACACGAACGGGTACATACATCCCCGCCGATCATAAACGTTGCAGTTCTGTTTCCCCAGCATTCGCCTTGATTGGGACACATACCACTGGTACATATCGTATGTAGATTATGTTTTCTGACTATATTTAAAACCTCCGTGGAACTCTGTCCTTTCGGTAATTTAATCTTCAACCATTCCGGTTTTCGTCTGCTATTACAACACGTCATACTCTCTATTTTTAATCGTACGCGAATATACGACGAAGTTTTTAAATACATACTGATATTTTTGATCTTTCAGGTTGTTAAATTCCCGAAAACACCTCTTTTTTTAACTATATGCAAATAACAGAAAATGCGTTAAATAAACTTGGACAGCTTGCATTCATTAGGATTATACCCTACATTTGTTTGCAATAATTCAAAACCAATTTCGTAATGTACAGAGCAGAAATACACACAGAAAAAGGTGTTATGAAGGTTCTTTTCTTCGAAAAAGACGCGCCGAATACCGTTGCCAATTTTGTAAAACTAGCCAGAGAAGGCTTTTATGACGGATTAACATTTCATCGGGTCATCCCGGATTTCGTGATCCAAGGCGGTTGCCCTAGAGGCGACGGAACCGGAGGACCGGGTTACACCATCAAATGTGAGTTAAACGGGGATAACCAGTACCATGACCGGGGGGTCCTATCCATGGCTCACGCCGGACGGGATACCGGGGGGTCTCAATTCTTTATTTGTCACAACCGCAGAAACACGGCTCATCTGGATAGACGCCACACGTGTTTCGGTCAAGTTTACGAGGGATTGGAAGTAATTGATGCCATCCGCCAAGGAGACGAGATTATTAAAATCGTCATCACGGAAGAAAATGAATAAGCCTGTGTTCTTAGTTGTTTAAATAATTCAGAAAAGCCGAAGTGTTAATACAACAACTTCGGCTTTTCACTTGTATCTGACTTATCTTACTTTGCAAAAAGAGCCGCTAATGCAATAGAATTCAACTTTGCATCCACGCTGTCACCCCTGGAAGACAACACACTCGGGGCGGTGGCACCTACAAGGATCGCACCTTGACGAGCGTTAGCCAATTTCGTGTTCGTTTTGTAGAACACATTACCGGACTCAATGTTCGGGAATACCAAGCAGTCCGCATCTCCCGCAACCGGAGATTTGATTTTCTTGATCTCGGCAGCCTCTTTATCAATAGCCACGTCAAGAGCTAACGGTCCATCGATGTCAATATTACCTAACTGACCTCTCTCTCCCATCTTGGCAAGAATGGCAGCATCCGTGGTAGACTCCACTTTCGGAAGTACTTGTTCCGTGGCTGAAATCATGGCAACTTTCGGGCGCTGAACACCAAGAGCGTTGGCAATCTGGGTAACATACTTCACGATTGCCATTTTCTGGCTGAAATCCGGGGCCGGAATAATAGCAGCATCACTGAACACCAACAACTTGTGGTAATTCGGACACTCCATCACAACAACGTGAGACAACGTGGCTTTCGGGGGCAACAAACCGCAATCCTTGTTCAAGATAGCGCGCATATATTTATCAGTACTTACCAATCCTTTCATGATGAAGTCAGCTTCCTTATCACGTACCATTTGAACAGCTTTAGCAGCCGCTTTCGTGTCCACCGGTTCGTGTACAATCTTAAAACGAGAGATGTCAAAGCCATGCTCGGTACACACTTTTCTAATCTCGTTTTCATCACCACATAAGGTGGCTTCAACAATACCCATTTCAACGGCTTTATTCACAGCCTCGATAGAGTGACTGTCGTTAGCGTAAGCTACAACCAAACGCTTTTTTTGGGTATTTCCCTTCAGTAACTCGTAGATGTCATCAATTTTCTGTATTGCCATGGCAAACTTATTTTTTACTTGATTAGTGATTTATGTTTTAAATTTGGAAACAAAAATAACGCTTTTTGATGAAAACTGAAACAAAAAGGAGCTTTTTGATTTTAGATTCTAATCACTTCGTTTATTCTTAATTTTAAACTACTTTTGTCTTCCGAATAGAAAAACAGAAATCACGTGTCGTTCAAAAAAAATATAATAGCACTTTACTTGATCAAGGTTTCCAAATGGTTTACCCTAGTGATGCCTATCATCGTGCTGTTTTACAAGGAATGTGGACTGGATCTGGCAGATATATTTATTCTGAAGAGCGTCTATTCCATCGCCATGGTGTCCTTGGAAATACCGACAGGCTACTTAGCCGACGTGTGGGGACGAAGGAATTGCTTGATTGTAGGTTGCATATTCTGTTTCTTGGGATTCACCAACTATTCGATTTCCGACACTTTCACGGCGTTTTTCCTCTCGGAAATTTTGCTCGGATTCGGACAGAGCCTAGTGTCCGGTGCTGACTCCGCCTTACTTTATGATACAATGCTATATTATAAAAAGGAAGACGCTTATTTGAAATACGAGGGACGAGTTACCATGGTAGGGAATTTCTCGGAAGCATTTGCCGGGATTTTCAGCGGGCTGTTGGCTGTTTATTCTCTCCGATTTCCTTTCTACGCACAGAGTGGAATCGCTTTTATCGGTATCCCGGCAGCCATGGCCCTAACCGAACACGCAGCTAAAACCAGAATCAAGAATTCGTTTGCCAATATCGTGAAAATCATTCAATACTCCCTTTTCACGAACAAGGAACTGTGCTATAACATCATGTTTTCCGGCGTGATCGGTGCCGCCACGCTGACCATGGCTTGGTTCGTTCAACCCCTGTTAATAGAACTGGATACCCCCACGTCCTGGTTCGGGATCATCTGGACAATACTGAATCTCACCGTCGGCATCTCAGCGCTCTATTCCGATAAACTGGATCAACGTCTGGGAAGTCTGCGAATGTACGCTTTTATCCTATTTTTTATCGTGAGCGGGTATATTGCGGTCGCTTTCAACATATCTTACGTTGGTTTGATATGCCTGTTCTTCTTTTACATCGTGAGAGGATTCGCCACTCCTATATTGAAAGGATACATCAACCAAATTACCTTCTCCGAAATGCGGGCAACCGTACTTTCCATCCGCAACTTCGTTATCCGGCTTATGTTTGCGGCCATGGCCCCGTTAGTGGGCTGGCTGCATGACCTGTATTCCCTCTCTATCGCATTACAAGCAACAGCCGTCATCATTTTTGTTCCCGGGCTACTATTCCTAATTTTACAATGGCGCTACTCGAAGAAAGTTTAAAGGAGTCTAGAGTTTAAAATAAAAAGGATGTTCTCGCAAACATCCTTTCAATCTCTTCTTCTTGATCCGTTTTACCGTACCTCTTCGAGAATCTTTGTTATCGACTCGAACACATCGTCTACCGAACCATGACCGTTCACAGAGAAATGCTTTTTCTGAACCTTATAGTGATCGGCAACAGGTAACGTCTTTGCCCGGTACTCGCGGAAACGATTTTCAATCACTTCCTCGTTATCATCGGCACGTCCCTCGATTTTAGCACGTTCCAACATCCGGCGCATTAACTCGTCATGAGGCACATCGATACTCACCAATGCACTTAACGGGTGTCCCGTCTTAGCCAGCATCTCATCAAGAATTTCAGCTTGTCTCACCGTTCTGGGAAACCCGTCAAACAGGAAACCATCCACGTTTTTGTGATGTTCGATGCTGTTTTCGATTAACGCAACCACAAACTCGTCAGATAATAACTCGCCTTTATTAATAATCCCGGCAGCCATTTTACCAAAATCCGAACCTTCGGCAATCTCTTTACGAATCATCTCTCCTGTTGACAGATGCGCTAGATTGTATTTTTCAACGATCTTTTTCGCCTGAGTACCTTTTCCGGCTCCCGGAGGGCCAAACAATGCAATATTCAGCATGACAATAACTTTATTTTATTCCTTTTGATGTATTAATTGTTTCATTTTTATGAACTCAGCCACAAAGGTATACTTTAATCCAAACTTTAAAATAGAAAAGTCAGAATATTTTCTAATTTTATGTTTGGAATAACATCATTTTTGCATTATTATGGATTCCAGTATTTTAGAAACTTCATCTTAAAGCTATTCATGTTAATTTGCATCTGCCGTAATTACTCTTTCACCTTTTCAAGTACGTCCAGATCCGTGTAATAGGTGCGATGTTGTGATTTCTTTCCAGTTGCATTCATTCTAGCCAAAATATACTTAATATTTCCCTGATTATCAACCTCATAATCTTCCACAAACCCGTATTTACATTCCTCGTCCATATATCTTCGACCATTTTCGTCTGGGATAGCCCGCCGGAAGGCAGGAGTTGTAATTTTCACCTTCTCATTCACCTCAAACAGCTTGTTTTCGTTAATATACTGCTCTTTCAGTCGTTTTTCCTGCTCCCGATATTTGGTTATAATTTCTTCCAGCTCTCTTATAGAAGCTACATACTCTTCTTTTGTCATGGTTTTATTCATTTATCGAAATAATTTACTTACTCTTTTTTTACATTATGAATGTAATTATCACCTTGCAGTTACAAATATATAAAGAACTCGCAAAAAAACGGCAAAATTTGGATAAATAAAGTAAGTGTTTGGTAT